>QQTW01000715.1_pt1 | contig 21523 bp, 12 predicted proteins | sample 1904831 | NCBI WGS metagenome assembly QQTW01 (sample SAMN09435610, study PRJNA476489) | Subsurface metagenome, whole genome shotgun sequencing project. | reverse complement strand
CTATCGATTTACGTGATTGCTCTTTCCCACCGAGCGGGACGGTCCTTTCCCAGCTTACCAGCGTCCCGGATCCGTCGCTCCCATTGGATACTGGGTGTTTGCCCCTCGATATGATGGCATCATCATCGTAGAGCATTCCATGTCCGCTCCGACTCCCTCATCTCTTGCGATGCTGCTGTCATCACCGCAAGCAACCGCCCAGGCTATCGTTGATCAAGTTTGTACGGAGTAGAGCCCCGGCGCAATGCATCACCACCAGCCTCGCATGCCCGGATACCCTTGCTCGTAGCGGTGTCCATCTCCCTCCGCCGGGTCGACCTGCATGCCCGGGTCCGCCAGCAGCTCGTCCAGCTGCGCCCAATCCTGCCCGTTCTCCCCGAACAACTGAGCCATGCTGTCCGCGCCGGAGTCCACCGAAGGCCAGTTCCCGCCAGCATCGTGCTCCTGGCCCACGTAGCCGTAGTGCGGAGCCGCCTGCTGCAACGCGTCCGCCAGGTCGAGCTGCGACTCGTGAAGTCTCGCCGCCGGATCCATCAGGCCAAACTGCGCGTCGTCCACGCGCACGTCGACAAACTGCTCGTCCGCGAACGCGCCGCCGTCATCCGGTAGCAAGGCGTCAGCACACGCGTCGCTGCACCGGGCCTGCTGCCTCTCCGCGAGGGCCGTCGCCCGCGCCGTCTTCGCCTTCGCCATGAGCTTGCCGAGCGGCTTCCACAGCTGGCCGTCCTTGCCGTTGGCGACGGGGTCCTCCCTGCGGCGATGGGCCTGCTGCTCGGCCTCGACGGCGCGCCACGCGCGGTCGACGGCGACGCCCTGCGTGCGCACGCACAGCTCCGACAGCAGGAACGCAAACGCGTGCCACTGCACGTAGGTGCGGAACAGCCAGCCCCACTTGGCGGTGCGGTGCTCGCGCTCCAGCAGCAGCGAGTACTCGATGCTCTCGAGCGACGTGACGAACAGCTTGTCCCTGACCTCCTGCGACAGGCCCGCGCCGCCGTTCATGCGTTGGAAAGGATGGTACAGCATCAGCCAGAGCTTGGCCATGATGAGGCGCGCGATCGTCGCGATGACCCAGTCCAGCGGGACCGTCATGTCGCAGTGCCGGAGGTAGCGCTCCTCGAGCCGCTCCTGGCAGCCTGCGATCCACTTCTCTTTCTTCTCTAGGCTGGCTGTCGCGAACATGATGCTGCATCTCAGCGGCGCGGGCGGGACGTAGATGAGCCGGCGGAAGACCGCCAGGACCTCGAACCGGATCAGGCCGAAGGTCATATCGGTAGGTCCGTCCTGCTCTTTCGGTAGCTCCTTCATCGCAGGACCCAGATCACTGTCGTTGACGTTCAGCGGCATCTTGGTGTCGAACCCGCCCTCCGTCACGGTGGGATCGCAGCCGTGGTCCTCGCTGGCTCGAGCATCCAGCACGGATATCTGCCACCACAGCCGCCTCCTCATCTCCGTCTCGAACGGCGATAGCCCAAAATGCGTGCCGTCGCGGTGAAGACCCATGGTCTGCGCGATGCGCACGACGAGCCCGGTCAGCGTCCAGATGACGCGCGCCGCGTCGTTTCTTCGCAGGCAGAAGAGGAATATGACGAAGCCTTGGAGCACGATGAGTTCCTCTGATGCCAGGAAATGCGCTCTCGCCAGCGCTTGCTCGACTGCGAACCTGTACCGTGTGAGGAGCACGCTTTTCTCTTCCTCCATCTGTTGCCTGCACTCCTCCGTGCTGAGACTCGTCACCACACAGTAATATATGGAGAACAAGAGCACCTCCAAGCCTTTCGGTATGTTCTCAAGATGCTCCTTGCTGTCCAGTATCACAGGCTCGATTGTCGGCACGTGAAGCACCTTTACTATCGGGTCTGCGTTCTCCTTGAAGAGTTCCCAGTACAGCGGCAACTGCTCCGGCATAGGATGCAGGGTGATCATGTCCACCAGCTGCGAACTGTACCCGAATATGAAACCGTGGTGGCTTGGGCTTGCGTGCGCTGCTGAGGGTGAAGGCGTGTCCTCTTCATCGTCGGACGGTTCGTTCAGGATTCCTCTTATGTCTTCGACCTGTTAGTTGGCAAATCAGCAGTTTTCCCTGCTGTGAGGTCTCAGCTGTGAGCAAAGGAGATCGTCTGACGATTTCATGAACCCGGCCTCGCTGCCAAAGCCTGACAATGAGAAACTATATCCACACCGTTTACCTATTTGATATCGGTGGGCAACAGTGACAGGTTGGCGACGTATGAACAAGGAAACCATCTATATATAGGATGAAAGGCTGTGTGTTCTGACAGATGAAATTGATGCCTACCTCGTTGCTCAGGTTGGCCCAGAAGCTGCTGTTTATATACCGGCTCCTGCCTTCATCGACCACCAGCCTCCCGAACCTCGTCTCGAGCCCATTCTCGGCAAGATTCACTTGCGCGTCCCGTTTCCAGAAACCCCTTCGACAATTCTGCGTCTGCGTCTCGACGGACCTGTTCTTGGCCGGCTCCTTGTCCTGCTCAGCACTGCCATCAACCCTTCCTGGCCCGTCATTATTACCACCAGCACCACCCCCATCCCTCTCCAGGCCAACCCCAGCATCCACCATACCACTCCGCGCCGCCCCTCCATCCCCACCTCCCTCCTCCCTCCCCTGCGTCTCCTCATCCACCTGCGTCCCCAGCAGCTGCACCACGCCCTCCAACCGTCTCAACCTCTCCAGGAGCTCGCTGTCCGGCGGCTTGCGCGGTCTCCGCGGCGCCCTACCCGGCGCAGGGAATATGCACTCGATGTGCGCCCGCGCGCAGTTCGCGCACGGATGCTTCTTGTCGCATTTCACCTTGCGCTTGCGACAGGTGACGCAGGATCGCGGGTTTGCGCTCGAGCTGGTCGTTGCGGTTGCCGTGGAGGTGGACGAGGATGTGGTGATGGGCGCGCTCTTGACGACGCGGTCGGTTGGCGACGTCGTCTTGCGGAGCACGTCTTCGACGGGTTCGTCGGCCATTGGGCCTGACCCGGTTGGCGCGCGGCCAGTCTGCTTGTGCGGTCGGTGTCTGTTCGGGTTTGGAATCGCAAACGGGGTTTGGCACATCCGAAAATCCAGATGTTGCTGGAAGCTTGCCTTTGAGGCGGGGTTTATATTGAAGACACGTTAGGTACCTGTAGACGCGTACCACTGTCGCGGTGCTCAACACCTCCAGCGTATCGAAAACTTAGGACTATCAAATCATCTCCAACCAGCAGATCTAGGAATACATCAAGAGAACCTAAAGGAGACGCGGGCCCATCACAATGACATACGAACCAATGAAAGCCGTCGAAGAGGTCTCCTGAGAGAATGAACTCGATGTCTGGCTAAATGACAGTCGACCAAATCCCGCATTGTGATAACCCTAACTGCTGACAGCCATCCACTCCATCTACCAGCGAGACCAGGTGAGGGGTTTGCCGGGAGTTCCCCGATGCTGTTGTTAATACCATTAGCGCTGGTCCTGGTGCCCAAGTCAGGTTACCATGCAATCATGGAGAAGTCTTACACATTCAAGGATCCTCTTCAGCTCAAAAATATCAAGCACGCAATTGAGGCTTTTCACGAGGCACTCATGCTCCGCTGCTCGCTCATTGGGCAGATTCGAGACGATGTCGAACACGGCTCGACAGTCCCCGTCCTCAATCACCGGCTCTGAGACGACGACATCCTTGATGTCCTCTCCGTCGCAGCTCAGGGCAACATCTTGCATGAAGGCCAAGGTGCAGAAGGCCATCCGCGGTTCCTCTTTGATGGGGATCCTGAACTGCACGATTTTGTGAGTATCTCCGGCTGTGCTGTTGCCCGTGGGCTCCGGCTTGTTGACCGTAGCTTTACATTGGGCAAGACGACTATACGGCCCCCCACTCGGCTCGGCATGGCAAAGAAGGGTGAAAAATAGGATGGAAAGGGCGATTATTCTTTGAAGACCCATTTTCGAGAAGAGGGAAGCGTTGAACTGCGATTTCAAACCTTGCATGTAAGGTGCCATGCTACCCCTGAACCAGATATATACATACTTCTATGAGAGCTCTGGCCATATTGATAAATAGGAGCCGGGTCAGACAATGGTCCATACCACAATACGAGAAACGAAATTCAATCTTCCATTTACTTACGAAGAGGCATGAGGTTCATTATTAGTAGTTGAGAGGAGACCCCTCAGATGTATAAACCGCATCAGACAAGGGATACAAGACACGAGAAGTCAAATCTTCCACTTCCTATAAAAGAGGTATGAGGATCATCACATGTGCATTATAAGAAGTTGATTCCCTATGTTCCTCGTATAGAGAAATTAGAAGGCCCGGTCGTAAGTGGCAAGGTCTTAGAGCGCTGAACTACTATCGATCGAGGATGAACATACCTAGGTAAACAGTAGTGAATCATGCAGCGAGCGGTGTCATTACGGTTGCGGCTTTGCTTCAATAATACTCCCATAGAGTTTGCACTAGCGTGTTATCTGTACTTCTCAAGGGAGAAGGACTATAAGGCTGTGTGGCGTGGGGAGTGCATCGTAGAGGGGGAAACGTACGATTTGTTCTCCAAGTCCCCCATATTATCCCCCAAGATACGATGCAGTATGAGAGCTACGCAGGCGTGATAAGTACTACTATGGAGAGACTGAGCGAAGAAACTGTCGGTTACGCCCCTCTATGCACTTTCCATGCTCCATAGTCTTACAAGAAGACAACCTCGACCTGCATATAATAGACTCTGCAAGGAAGCCTAGCCAGTTCTCACGCACTAATCTCAAAGCCAAATCTCGCCAACTCCGTTGCTGCCACTCCTAGGGCGACAACCGACTCTGCAAGGAAACGATAGAAGCAAACAGCCTTAGCCTCTTTATCGACAACGACGCTGCCACAAGACCCCTCTGCTTCCTGCGTCCTTCCCTGCCCTGCCCAGAGCCACATTTGCCTGACCCAAGGAAAAGCAGCGACAGGCTCGTCTGAGGGCAACTTCTCAAATCGATATCCAACAAACATACCCCCCCTAAAACCCGTGAATGGGTTGTCCATGTAAAGGGCCTCCGCCTGAACCATCTCAAAGTAGGGTCGAACCTGTCCAACCCTCATCGGAGGAAATAGGTGATTTTGAAAAAGTTCGTTTGTGTAGGACATTCCTGAAGTCAACTTGACAAGTGCGATGTCCGTGTCGCCAAGTCGTATCTCGACTTGCCCAATTTTGCTGGATCCATCTGCTTGCGGTGCGGGATGATGAACATCCTCTTCACCGAGGGCAAAACCGTGGCTGGCGACGGTCATGTACGTGTCCGCACCTTTCTGTACCTTCAGGCCCGATGTGGTAAGAAACGGCCCTGGGTATGGACAACCCTGGAAATCAAGGGCTGGGCACACAACCATGACTCCCGGACGGAGGAGCATGTCATAGGTGCTGTCGTCCCTCACAACATCCGTGGGTTCTTTGAGTCGGCGAGCTGCCTCGTGGGCCGGTCGCATGGAGCGGTAAGTATATCTACAGAGCATTCGAGCCATCACAGTCGGTACGTCGTCCATGGAAGTGTTAGGCTCAACCTCGACAAGCCACCAACCGCATGTCCATGAGACTGCCAGGATCTGCACCGTCATTTTGTTATCAACGTGGTCGATGACGGCCTCGAGGACGCTCTCACTGAGCTTGTGGCGGGCATCGAGGTCCCCGAGAACTCGCGGTCCGCGGCCGGTGAACTCGCCCCAGCTCCAACCCATATCGTGCTCTCGGGTTGTGAGATAGAGAGGCAACCCGGCAACTGATAGTGGCCATGGCTGCGGTGGCAGCACCTCTGCTTCCACAATGAGCATCGGGCCAGTTACCGAGACTGCTCGTGTCTTCGGGAAGAGGTTAAGAAGGATCTCGGACTCTTCTGGCTTCGGGCCGCGCGGCATGTGCCTAACGTCGTCAAATAAGGTGAAGGGGAGTAAAACATATTTGGATTTAGTGATGGCATCACTGAGTTCCGGGGGCGTTTGTCGAAGTGATTCAGGTCGGCGAACCTCTGCTTCTGGGCTTATGGTTTGTTTTTTGTGCGCCGAATTTTGCCGCTGCCAGGTAACCGCTCGGCTTGATTGACCAACAAAGGAATCGCTCGCGGCGGACTCGTGGAGTTTTTGAAACGTTGGAGACGATGCGGGACTCTCAGTGCTGTGCTTTCTCTCCACAGGAAATATCTCGATAATGCTAATTGGCAAGTCCTTCTCAGGAGAAGGAATCTTCTTTCGGAAGCCCGTGTTCACCGCACGCGGGAACGTAGGAGTGTATAGAATAGCTTCCATTACGATGCAGGGTAGACGGACGGGACTTTGGTAGACTTTCGCGGTGCTGAGTGTGGCCTCAAACTCAGACGTGACGAAAGTGAGAAGAAAGTAGTAAGGTAGACCAAGGGAGGGCTTCTTATACATATGCAGAACTGCACAAAAGAGAACCTTGAAGATCAGACAGGCAACACTAAAGCCTAAATACTTCCGGAAGCGACCTGATCCAGATATCCATGGGTCAGGGATCTACCTAGGTAGGACTTTTCGACTTTAAGCTCGTTTTAGCTACCTGTGAGAAATATCTGAAGTGAATAACTTACGCATGATGGTTTTTGCGTACCGAGGATATTAGCACGATATAGGGGTTTCATTCTTTTATAAAGACTGCCCGGGCCAAATATTCAGTCCTGTACACGGTGAAGGAGGGAATACTAGCTGATTATCGAGTATGATCAACCGCACCGAAGAATGAGCGTCGAGAAGGATAAGAGCACCTAGCATACGTAAGCACAACCCTTAACATGAATGGCGGGGTAGATGTGATCATATTGAAGGAAGTACTATACGCATGTGGACTCCCGAGGTCCCACGGTGAGTAGTATTTTACCTGATTGTCTTTGACGTGGTCGCAATCACTGGCCCCGATCAACACAAGAGGATCCTTTGCTGGACCGGGCGCCGGTCAATACCGGGTTCCAAAGAGATCATACCACCATGCAATACATTTCCAGCAAATGGGCCCTTGTTATACCTATAGGCTGAGGAAAGACCGCCATCTAGCCGATGCGTGGGCAGGAGAATTAGAACACTATGTCAATCAATCGACCGACAGCCTGTTGTCAGCATCATCGGTTCCTGCCTTTTTCCGTTTCTGCTTCTCTTTACAGGTCTCCTTATACCATGCGGCGGCTGCGGCAACTTTATCCCATAGTTCCTGTTTCTCGGGCGTCAAGGGTGATCCGTTGTCGAGTTTGGCCTGGATACTATTTAGCCTCTGCCTCTGAGGACTCGGGTGCGCGAGGTTCTCTCTTAATGCCGCCAGCTCTTACGTCGTCCTCTGTCGCCTGGCCTCCGAGATCGGCGAGCTGCTTTATCCTCCTCACGTCTGCTTCGTACTTTGCTTTTCGCGCGGCTGCCCCTCCCTTATTCTTCTTATTCGTGACCGTTGCTCCCGCTCTTCGAGCGCTGCCGTATACCCTTTGATTGATCAACGCCGATCTTCAGCGCTCGATGTGTTCCGGTGTAGCCTGAGGCGCGGCACGTAGTCTCTTTAGTAGATCGAGGCGCATGACTCATTTTTGGTTGTGTAGATGGCGATTTATCTTGAGCTGCTCTTCTTCTTCGGGTGTAAGCTTCGCACCGCCGGCCATCTTCCTGAATAGTTCCGACAGGACGTTACTGCCTTTGTTTGACCTTTTCCACTCTCGTTGTTCTTCAGGACTGAGCACCCATCCAAGCTCTTCAGGACTAAAATTAGCTCCCGTCCGGGGCGCGAACTTCACTTCCGTTTGTGTCTGCCACGAGGCCCGGCCGCTTTCGACTAAACGCCGCCTGATCAGTACCAGCATGTTGTAATAGTCATTTCTGGGCGATTTCAATAGGATAGCGTTCCTTGCTCATGGTGTTTCGTTATTTATATACCCTCGCCTATTCGTCCGCGTAGCAGCGCAACTCATAAAACTGATCCAGCTCATCTGTTGTGAGTGCACTCTTGATCTGCCTCGGTCAATGGTGTGAGTCGGATTACCGCGGGATCCTCTCCAATATCCCGGTCTGCCCTTTTGTTATTTCCAGGTTTTGCTGGTTTCTTCTGGTCGAGAGATGGAAACATGACTACCGCTCTATGTGCCTGTAACGTCTTGAGTATCTGAAGACGGTCTTCGCTGGGAAGGAAGATTGTCAAAGCATCTGAGCTAAAAGGCGCCATGATTTGCTGTTCAAGGAAGTGGCTGATAAGAAAGAAACATCGATCGAAAGCAGCGTCACTGCTACCAGGATAGACAAGCGGAGAACGAGTATCATAGCTCATACTAGCCTTGATTTGGAGGAAGGTGTTGACATAAGAGGTGAAGGGGTAGACGGAGACTTGGGAAACCTGACATGGCGGGGCTCAATGACCCTTACTATATAGCTGGAAGGTCTCGTAGTTATATAGTAGATTCTCACCCAGGGCCACACCGAGTCGGGCAGTTCTAGGCTTCCAGACGTCTAGGCTCATCTGTAGGCGGGAACTTCAAATTGGTGTCTCCGTTCCATTGACCCCTCAACCAATCACGTAGTCGCACACGGGCCGTTCCATTGCTGAACGGGAAGCCGATCTCACCCGTTACTCTAAGGTCAACACTCACTGGCACTCCACCAGAATGTATTGGTCTACCTAGGAGTCAAGGACAACTATTAGACTTGGTTGATAGAGTCCCTCACATAAGTCCCTGAGTTCTGAATTAGGTGCTAGACAGGATCACAATGCAATGTTACCACATTCCTCACTACATAGTAGGTAGGATAACATAGGCTCTTCAGGATTAGATTGATACATTGCAGTTCGTAAATCTTACCGGACCGATAGACTCACTCGCTTCATAGCGAATACAACTTCGAACGGTTTTAGTCCGATCGAGGTTTTGCTCGCCTGACATTGTAAAATTTGTCCAAGCAGTTCCGCCGCTGAGCTTGACTCCAGCCCTCCACAACGAGGGCAAACTCCGTTGGGTCCGCAAACTGAAAGGTCTTTGCCATGGTGCAAAACTGCCTCCTCCGCACGTCCTCCGGCGGATGATATCTGTACCTGATGACGCTCTCGTCGCCTCCGTCGCTCCCAACGCCTTCCACGCCGGACCCAAAACTCCTCCCGCGGCCGTCGCTGGCAACCTCTACGTGCGCCTCCTGGCTGAGCGGAAACATGACCTCGCGGCTTTCGTCGACGTTGTTTCCGGACTCGATGGCCCGCCGGCTCAGACGGGACTCGATCTTGGACGTTCCGATCACTTCGGAGTTCTCGTGCGTGTACTGAACGCCTGCTCCCGCAAGGATGGCTAGGATCGCGTCGGTTTTCTTGGGCGGGGCCCGCCGCTCTGAGGATTCTGACTTGCCTGCCTCGTCTGCCACGAGAGCCGCGAGCTGACTCAGTCCTGGATCCTCGTCATCTTCGTTCTTGAACGGATCATCGTCATCCAGATCCACGGCGTCCTGCGTATCCACATCCAGGCCAATCACGCTAACACCAGCCCTCGACTCCGCGACGTTGGTCTTGTTGACAATGTCCCGCAGCATGATCTTGTCGTCCTGAAAGGAGAACAGATTCTGCAGCCCGAAGATTTCGCCCTTCTTCTCCTTCTGGTCCTGGACGCCTCGAAAGTAGCGCCGCTCCAGCGATGCGTTGTACGCAATGTTGGCCTGCTGCTGCTTGTAGATCTGCCGCGCATACACAATCTCCTCGATTGTGCCCGCGCTGACTAGTCGGAAGACTTCGACGTCTCTGGTCTGCCCTATTCGGTAGGCGCGGTCTTGTGCTTGCAGGTCGTAGGATGGGTTCCAGTTTGGGTCGACTATCACCACCTTGTTTGCCGATGTGATGTTGAGGCCCACCCCACCGGCTCTGGTGCTGATAAGGAAGACAAACTGTGTTGGATCGGCATTGAAGTCATCCACCGTCCTTGCCCGTTCTTCGTACGACATCGATCCGTCCAAGTAGGAGATGCTGTAGGATGTGGTGGAAGTGAAGAGCATGTGGAGCATCTTGAGCAGCCGGACGCTGTGACTGAAAATCAGAACCTTATCACCGTTTCCGTGCCAGAAGTGCAGGAGTTTCCTGAGGATCTTCCACTTTCCACAGAAATCCGGATTCATGAAGGTCATGATGCTATCCTTTTGACTGTATAGCTCCTTCCACTGGTTCGGAAGCGCAATCTGCAGGTTCTCGAGATCCTTGTCCTGCTTCTCCTTCATGTCTGAACTCGTCGGTATGAGCATGGCTATATGGTTAGCCAGCTTCTGCAGCGTCACTATAGAAGGGAAGACCGAGTTCTGCCATCGACCGCGACCGGGTATGTGCGTGCGGCAGCACCAACCAGCTTTCTTGCCAGAGCCGCAATCGCACATGTCCGACGAAGTGCGTATGTACTCAATGACATCGCTGTTGACATAGTTCTCGTACGCTTCCGCCTGAGTCTCGGTCAGAGGGCAGAACACGACTCGGTCGCTCTTCTTCGGGAGCTGATCCGCGATGAGAGACTTCATCCTTCGGAGGAAGAACTGCGGCAGGAGGTTGTTCACCAGCGCCGTTGCCGTCTTGCGCGCCTTCGCCAGCTGCGCCACTGTAGCGTCGTGAGCCTGGCCCATCTTCAGCGGTTCGCTGATGCTGGTCTTCCACGTCGCCACCGAGCCGAATCGGCCTGGGTTCGTCCAGTTCAATAGCGTCCATAGTTCTTCGTACTTGTTCTGTATGGCGGTGCCGGTGAGCCCGATCCTGCAGAGCGCGTTGATCTCGTTCATGGCTTGCGTGATCTCGGAGCTCCTGCCCTTGATGATGTGACACTCGTCCGCAACGACGCAGTCCCAATCGACCATGTTGATCGCGCCCTTGTTGATGCGGTACGTGGTATACGTCGTGATCATGATCTCCAGCCGTCCTTTGCCGGCAGCCTGTAACGCCGCCTCCTTGACGTCCGGGGCGCCGTGGAAGACGTCCACCTGCCACCAGCCCCACCGCTGCAGCTCCGCCTTCCAGTTCTCCATCAGCGAGCCGGGACATATGATGAGTACCCTCGGAAACCACCGGTCGTCCGCACGACGAACCTTGCGCATGCGCTTGGCATCTCTCTCGTCGCCCGTCTTGCCGAATGCTGCGGTCAGAAATGCGATCACTTGAATGGTCTTGCCCAAGCCCATGTCGTCTCCTAAGATGCCGCCCTTCTGAAAGACGAACAGCTCGTGCAGAAACTGGGCGCCCTCGATCTGGTATCCCCGCAGCCATTGAGCAATCGGAGCCGGTATCATCCCCGCAGAATAGGGAAGCGTCACATCGGCATACTTGCCGCAAGGCGTAATCGTCGAGAACGCTGGCTTCTCTCTTAAATCACCCATTCTCTCGTCATCGGAAAAGTAAAGGTCGTCGTAGTCTGGGGGCAACTTGAGGCCAGCTTCACGCAGACGAGCACGCCTATCTTCAAAGTCCGTCCTGCGCGCCTTGAGGTACTCCGGCAGAAGCTCGTCCAGAAGCTGATCCTGCGAGTCGGAGTCACTCCCGTGGTTCTTCTGCTCTTTTCGAGGCGGTCGGCCACTGCTGTTCTGCTGGGCAGCTGTCTTGCGCGGTCGTCTGCCCACGACACCTACCGGCTTGGTGCTACGGATGGCCTCGACGGTCTGGTTGTTGCCCTCGGGTTTGCGCTTCCTCTTCAGAGTCTTTCGCCCCTTGAACGCGCTGTACGCTGCCCCGGCATCCTCGTCCTCGGACCACTCGACGCGCTCTCCGTTTGCGGGTATGTCATGTTGGCGACGCGCATTCGCAGGCTCGTTGCCGAGCTCGTTGGTATCGCTCTCGGTGGACTCTCCATGGTCCGAGTCGCCCGCGATGACATCTGCGGCCAATCAGCAACTATACATCCTCATGAATCGAATAACACACTTGTAATGTATTCATCGGCACCAAGATCCCTCTTCGCAACGCTGGTGATGTCGAGGTCGCTCCCGGACTCTTCCGCGATATCTTTCACATATCTGTCAACCCGAATGTCTGGCCGACGCGACTGCATCGCATGAAGCGGACGCGACCGTCAAGGAGTGAACCAACCTTGCATGCGCCGTGACGGGTCGCCACGCCCCACGTCAGTCAACGTTGTGCTTGGCTTCATCTTTTGCCGAACGCCTCTGTGTCGATCTCCCGCAGGTCCGCGCACAGGTGCGTCGTCGCTTCAGCCCTATGAGATTATGAACGTGGAAGGTAGCTTGAGCTTTTCATCGAAAACAATTTTGCCGAGGACAGCCCACACAACATCTGAAAGCAGCCTTCCGCTTCAGATGTTTCACTTTCCCTCCACTCTCCCACAATGCCTCTAGACACATCAAGCTACTCCCTCGCGCTACTGCGCCTCGACGGCCGGCGCTGGAACGAGCTGCGCCGCGTCCACGCCCAGATCTCGACGCAGGCGGCCGCCGACGGCTCGAGCTACCTGGAGATGGGCAACACCAAGGTCATGTGCATCGTGGTGGGCCCGACGGAGGGGCGGAGATCGGGCGGCGGCGGGGCGGCCGCCGAGGCGCAGATAGTGGTGGAGGTGGGCATCGCGGGGTTCAGTGGGACGGAGAGGAAGAAGAGGGGCAGGACGGATAAGTCAGTTTCCTCCCGGTCGTGTCTTATGTACAGTACAATAAGAGATGGAGCTAATTGGTTCCCCAGACGCGTCGCCGAGATGCAAAACACCATCGCGGGCGCCTTCTCCGCCGTCGTGCTGACGCACCTGTACCCACACTCGACCATCACGCTTTCCCTCCACGTCCTGTCCCAGGACGGCTCCCTGCTCGCGGCATGCCTGAACGCGGCGACGATGGCGCTCATCGACGCGGGCGTGCCGATGGCGGACTACATCGGCGCGTGCACGGTCGGCAGCACGGCGACGTACGGCGCCAACGACGACGACGCCGACCCGCTGCTCGACCTCAACGGGCTCGAGGAGCAGGAGCTGCCGTTCCTGACGGTGGCGACGGTCGGTGGGGATCAGAGGATTAGTGTGCTGATGCTGGAGACGAGGGTGCAGGCGGGAAGGTTGGAGAGTATGCTGGCTGTTGGCGTGGATGGGTGTAGGCAGGTGAGGGAGCTTCTCGATGATGCGGTGAGGGCGCATGGGAAGAGGATGCTGGAGAGTGTGGTGGCTTGAAGATAGGACGTGAAGGTGGATCACGATGGGCACGTCCGAGGAAGTGACGTTGTGAGTCGGTGAATATCTCGAATCGACAGGATTGTCCAGCGAGACTGGTGACCCTGAGGATGATCATGAGACAAGATCCTACAAGGGAGGAGCACCAAGCCGGAGCTTTCCATAGGTCTCTGTATAAAGACTCGAGCCCAGCGTTTCGATATGAGCTATGTAACATACCACGAAGAAGAGAGCGCCATGCCCAACTCTCCTATGCCGAGAAATGAAAAATGATTGACTGATGATGAAACAGCGGGACGTACATACAAGCAGCGAACGATCCATGATCCTCCTCTTCCAACCTTGGAAGATGCAATACACGGCCACCCAAAACTCCAAGTGAACCATCTATATCCCCAAAATGCAATCGCGACAAACAAACTCCCAGATCAATGTTCCTCTCAAAGTATCTCAGCCCAAAGAAACTACTTGGCCGTCCTCCAACGACCGTCCGTCACGGTCTCAAACCTTACGCCGCGGCCTCTCCTCTCGATGCCGCCGCTCATCAGCCATCGCAAGAGGTTCTTGCACTGAGAAACATCAAACGCTTCCAGTCGACGGCATCCATCGATCACGGCTTCGACCCCGACGCCGGTCACTCTTACGCAGCCGCGCACGGAGAGCTCTTGGAGCTCGAGCAGATGGAGCCCGATGCTGCGCAGTGAGCCGTCTGATACCGCGCTGCCGCAGAAGGCGAGATTCAGGTGGGTGAGATTGGGGCATCCGAGGGCGAGGACCTCGGTAGCGGTGTCTGACAAAGCGCAGCAGAAAGACTGGCAGGAAGTCAGCTCAATATTCAGGAAAACTAATCCTTTCACTTCGGCTGTTCCGCGGAAGTACTCACGAGATCAAGCTCACGCAGCCCCTTTGCGGCATTGGTAAGGTAGACAATCGCATTGTCGGTCAGATACGTGCAGTCCGCGAGACACAGCTTGCGCAGTCGCGGGAAGGGATAGACACTCCAATGATGAAAGCCCTGGTCCGAGATGGTGGTGCACCTTGTAAGATCGAGCTGCTCGAGCCTGGAGGATGCATGCACAGCTATGTGCGCCATGGATCGGTCGGTGATGTGCTTGCAATACGACAGCGTCAGCTTCTTGAGGTGCGGGCAGCCCACGACGGTGCCGGGCGGCGCCTGTTGGCCTTGGCTCTGCGAGTGCCGCTGGGCATGTCGGTAGCGTCCGTTCTGCTGCTGATGGTGTTGCTGCTGCATGACCTGAGGCGGAATGTCCGGCACGACCCAACCGATTACTCTCGCGAGAAGGTTGTCTCCAACCTTTCTGCAGTTGCTGAGATCCACTTCTTCCAGGCCCTTTGCCTGATTGACCATCTCGAGTACCGCTTGGCCCGTGATATCCCAGACGCTCTTCATCTTCCAGACCCGCACATTCGGTGCACACGACAATGCCAGCGCAGTAAATCCCTCGTCGGTGACGTGAAAGCAGTTGCTGATGTCGACATAGCGTGGCCTGTTGCCTGCGAATGGGCATATGATGTTCGCCAGCGTATGGTCCGTGACTCGGCGGTTGTAGGGCGTCAAATCCAGAACGTGAAGTAAGTGAGGGGAGGTGGTCAGCAATTTCATCCAATGCGTGGAGACGAGACGCAACCGCATGAGCTGATAGACGTCGAGATATTTCAGAATGTTGATGAGCATCTGATCCGAGAAAATGCCCTTGCCAAACTGCGTTCTGTGACGCGGGATGAACCTTGGGCGCTTCACCGCGAGGGACAAGTCTGCCGTGAACAGCTCAGACTTGGCATATGGGAAGGAAGAAGCAACGTGATGTCCGTTGACGTGCCCGTTGATGTGTCCATTCAATGTCCCTTGAGATGAATCCATGCTGGAGCCCTGTGACGCATCTGGTCCAGCGGGGGTGGGAGGAGCGAGGGACCCTCGCCGCGACCTGGACCTCATGTTGTCCAGATCTACGTTCAAAAAGGGGTCCGGATCGTAAGGCTCAATGAGCGGATTCGAGTCTCGCCGCGCCTGCGGGACAGTTGCCTCGGAAGTGCCCTCGGAAAATGTCACCATCGGGACCGACTTCTTGCGGAGGTTCCTCGAGTCCAAGTCGGCAATCGCGAGCTCCGATATCGCAGGCGTACCGTCCGGCGCATCCCTCATCGGCGTGTCCCTGGATCGCGCGGATTGAAGCCTCTGCCTTGCGGTCTCCTCCACCTGACGCCGGAGATCAGGAGAGCACATCTGCCACAGCTCATCGAGAACGTCACCGCCTATCATCAGGCATTCGACGGCGGATATCGAACGGACGGTAGCCGTGCGTCGCGGCGCCAGCGAGAGACTGGTCACCTCTCCAAAGTACTGGCCGGGCTTCAGTCGGGCCTTGACCTGATGGAACCCTTCCGGTTTTGCCCCGAAGGGGTTGACGTTGGCGAATATGCCGTCCCTGGCGGGGGCTTCGGTCACCACCTCCACCTCGCCTCTGACGATGAAGAACACGTCTCGGCCCTGGGAGCCTTCCTGTATGATGTCCGTAAACGGGGGATATGTGCGTGGGATGGCGTTCAGGCCGAGAAAGTGCAGTATCTCTGGCGGCAGGCTGGTGAACAGCGGTAGCTCCATCAGCAACGACCTCACGTTGACGGAGCCCGTGCCGAGTGCACTCGACGCCACCGCCTCCGCAAGGCTGGGACTGGGAGACTTTCTCTTCTTGTGGGTGGTGAGCGCCTCGCTGTCCTTGATAACTCCGACCTCGCCCATCTCAATGTCCACAGACATCCTGTCCCTGCTCCTCTTTCCGGTCCGGACGGACGCCTTTGCCGGATCATCGCGAGCGGCACGTTCCTTCTTCTTGCGCTCGAGAATGGCAAGCCTTTCCTTTGCCTCGTCCATGATCACCCTCTCCACCTCGGGGAAGTTCGGAAGCTCCTTCTTGAGATCCTCCTTGTTCAGCCGAACGACGAGGGAGCGCAGCTTTGCGATGATGGTGGCAGTACGAGGAATGTCCATCAGAATGCCAATCTCGCCGAAGAAAGCACCGGGCCTCAGCTCGGCGTAAGTGCTCTCGCCATCCCTGGAAGTCACCCTGACCGCACCACGGACGAGCCAGTACATGGCCTTTGCCTCATCGCCCTCGGTGAGGATGTAGTCGTGCGGTGCGTACAGCTGCGGGCGGAGGTGGGTGCCGATGGCAGCCAGAAAAGAGTCCGGGGCGGAGAGGAAGAGGGGAAACGAGCGCAGCCGGTCGAGGAGGTCGAGCGGCAGGCCCTGGATGGTCGAAGCCGTCAGCGGGGAAGGCCTGACCGGTCTCGTCGGGTTCGACTCCGAGTCGAAGGCGCGGATGAGGGTCAGTGGGTCGGGAACTGGCGTGCCGGACGCCTTGTGGGCGATTGCGGTTGGGCCGCCGGCGGTGCGGTGGTGTCGTCGCATGATGACACCGCTACACAAGAGTAGGGAAAGGAGAGAGCAATCAGTCCGGTATTGGGAGCCGATGAGCCGGCCCGCGCCGATTGCGCAGTGACACGGAAACCGACGATGCTGGCCGACAGAGTGTTTTCAGCGTCGGCCGGTGGGGCGTCGTCGTCCGTACCTCAGACTGACAGAATGCCACCCGATATATCCTGATCAGATTGTCGCCACCCTCATCTCCCATGCGACAGCTCTCGATGCGGGCAGTGATGCGCTTCCTGGTCGAGTGTCGTCCGACCCTCCACGTATGCGCTATGACAATGTCTCCGTAGCCAGATGGCAATCCGTTCCACGACGTGAAGCAGACTCTTCTTGATGAAAGCACCAGACCCACAGCCGACAGCCAGAGGCAGCAGTCCAACGCAGACTGAAAACTCTGTACCGAGAAAGCGGGTGCGTGCAGCAACTTGTTGGAGACACCTGTGTGGTTGTGCTGGGGACCTGACGCGGCGCAATCAACCTGCGTGAATCACTCCAGACGCTTGATGACCGAGGCAGAGGTGCTGAAAGACAGAGAGAGAGGACGAGAGCAGGACTGTGTGTGAGAGAGGAAGTGCAAAGGACGGGAGTGTGTGCGCGCGTGCCTCTGGCGCGAAGAGGGAGAGTCTGTGTGCTCGTCGATGAGTTTCCACTTTTCGGGCAAACGACATCTTTCCTCGCTCCCTTTTGGGTGGAGTGACAAGTACTCTGTACCCGGGTCCGCGAAAAGCAGTTGGAAACCGCGGCATAAGGGAGGGGATGCTGCCCAAGTCTCGCAGGAGTACTGTTTTTAAAGAGTGGCCCGGTAATGCTACCTCAGAGGTACCTCTGCTCCCCCCAAACCCACGCGGCTGCGACAGCCCGAAGAAGATGAAACTGCGACGGATCAACCGTTTGACGGGCTCGGCGTGTGGCCCCCGCGCCCCGCCGCCCGCCAAGCATCACCTGAGGCCCCCCTTTCCAAGGTTAGTCTGCCTTGGATGCTTCCACCAGGCTTCTCGAACACCGCTCGACGGCAGCAAAACGACATGTGGACATTCGAAGACACACATCTTCATATATCTCTTCGTCCGGCGGCAACGTATGATAGTTCCTCTCCTCGAGTATCGCTTTGGCTGCCCAAAGCCTCAAATCAACTCATTATCATTCAACGTGTGAAGAACTCTGCAGGATGTAGTCAGAAGCCTTTGCACCTCATGCTTGTCTGCCAAGGTGTCCATCAGCTCCCCCGCATCCATGGATGCCTTCACGCCTACGCCGATTTCGATCAGAGAGCCATTCATAAACGATGAACATACTCTGTACGGCTGGAACAAGACAGCTTTACTCGACCCGGAAATAGACGCTTCTTGTGGGAAGTCAGCATGCCCTTCCGTGATGCCTCATGAAACGGCGCCAGTCGGATCTCCGCCTCGCGAAGCTGAGCAAGCGCTTCGCGCTATGTCCAACCTCGAACATCAACACCATGCCGATGTCAGAACATGACATCAGAGATTTTCAGAAACCCATCCTTAGGAATATTGGCTCATTACTGACGCATCACCTCCAGGCGAATCATCAGTTTATGTGATATCTGAACAACATAGACACAACCAACTGTAGAAGATCATGACACATGATTGAAGATAGTGAAGGTCTGATTATGCTTTTGTCGTTCGTCGTCGTCATCCATCGATATCATGCTTCATGAACGTACCACCCATTTCATCCTCGTTGCTTGGGTCGGATGCTTTTGCAATGAAATCCGTTCGTCCTGCGTGTAAGGGTCATCCCTTTTCAACGCTTCATCACTTCTGGCGGAATCCCCGGGAAATCCCCCACATTGGACCTCATACATGCAAGCAATCTGAGCTCCGCAGCCGGAACTCCGCAGCAGACGGAGCAGGACTTTCAAAACACCGATAATCTAGAAGGGAGATGCTGACTTTGTTGCCGAGGTTCTCTGCGGCTGAGAGGGTGTGATGTTCCTATGAGTCGAAAAGCTCTTCGAGGTCGCAATCACCGAACGTCTCGTGAAGTGATGCCTCGAAGCCTCAACCATGCCTGTATCTTCTTCGATCATGATAATCGTCATAGTCATCATCCGTATCGTCATATCTTCTGCCACTCTCGCGTCCGTCGCGCTTTCGGTCCTTTTTCCGCGAGCGCTCGTTGCGACTGTCCTCCAACGCCCCTGCCCCGAGCGCTCCCACCACCGCGCCGGCGAGCATTCCCATCTTGCCACCCTCTGCCAGTTTTCTGCCGGCAAGGCCGCCCGCCAGCGCTCCCACCACATTCGCGCCGACCGAGGTGCGGCGTCGCTCCCGCGAATGCCCACGATAGCGATCGCGTGAGCGCGAGCGGCTGTAAGAGCGCCGGCGTCGTCTCTGGCCCGTGTCTTCTCGGCGAGGCGCGCGAGGGTCTAGCTCCGGAGGGTAATGGCTGACCACGGTCGGCGCGCGGCTTGGAGGCGGTTGATAATCTCTGGAATCCGGCGGTAGACCCCTATCATTTCCCTGAGAGACGGTCAGTTGCTATCTGTAATGTGGACACTGGTTCTTGTGAATCTGAAGTGTGAATATGTCGCGGATGCGGCCAAGGGAATAGAGAGCCAGGGATGCGCTACATTTGAAGGTCGGTCCTCTTGTTGGTCCTGACGGAACTCCTCATAGGACAACTGAGCATTGTCACCGCCGCCGTTCTGTTGCTGCTCTCTTCTCGGGTCGCTCGCGTCGCCTCCGCCCTGTGGGTCACCCGAGTTCTTCGGATTGGCGGCGACGGTGACATCGACAGCATTTTTGTCGCCTGGAGCCACGGGAGCTCCATTCCGATCGTGCCATTGAAGACGGTGAAGCCGCCCGAACCGGTCGCGAAGAAATTTCGGACGCTTCTTGAACAACTGGTCTTTGGGAGGCAGTTTGTCGTAGACGGTATCGAAATATTTGTCCGTGAAGAGATTCATGCCCTCGAGCCCAAGCTCCTATGACATCATCGTCAGTCCCTGCCGTACATGGCGCCGATACGGCAGATAAATGGGGGGAAAAGGCACACGCACCGCAAGGTCGTCCATGCTGGCCAAGCTTATCACTCCGATTGTCGGCAATCGCAATTGATCAGTGTGAATTGATGAGAAACGAGGCTGCGGAAGGTATGGGAAAAGGGAAGATCATTAAAAAGAGGCAGACCTCTCCGCCTCCCCAGGGCCGGAGAGAACTGCCCAGGTGCTTCGCCACCGGGTAATAAGCTCTGATCCTGCAGAGTTAGCGCGGATCGCTGGCGGGCCGTGTGCCCACCAACACATCAATTGACAATGACAATTGACAAGGGTCTGGTATTATTGTCGCAAGTTAGAAGGGATATCAACAATACGATCAATTGATACCTGGACAATGTCGCACACCTCAAATCGATGGGGAGGCAAAGGTCAGCTCCCAATGCGCTCCAGCACCTGTCCATATCTAGCGACATAGTATCCTGATCGTCCGCCTTCTGCAGTATTTAATCACAACCAGAGCCGCGAGACTGAACAGGAGTATGACCGACTCCGAGCGCTAGCTCTCGAAGAGCACGGAAAGCGCCACTCATGCTTTCAGCGCGCGCATCTTGCCTATCGCCGCGGTGCGGGCGCGGAAGCGCATGCGCTGTCTGAAGAAGGGCATCGACATGGCCGTCAGATGGAGCACTACAATAAACAAGCCTCGGACCACATCTTCCGCGAGAACAACGCCGAAGGACGCGTCGACGCCGATACCATCGACCTACATGGGCAGTATGTCGAGGAGGCCGAGAAGATCCTCGAGAACAGGATCCGCTACGCCCAGCAGCACGGCCAGAGTCATCTGCATGTGTGAGTGACTTCTTCGAAGTAACTGTCGTGGATATGATCTGGATCGACTAAACCTTCTGTGGCTCAGAGTCGTGGGCAAGGGCAACCATTCTGTGAATCACGTCCAGACCCTCAAGCCGCGCGTGGAACAGCTATGTGCAGAGCTGGGACTGCAGTACACGACCGAAGAGAATGCTGGTCGTATCTACGTCAATCTGACTGGTAACCCTATGCACCAGGGCCGGACTCATCAGCAACAAAGCCATTCGCAACTTGATCATCAAACAGCGACTCATGGTGGCCAAGATGCCGTCAAATCTTCGCTGCTCAAAGTACTGAAGAGCTGCTGCGTGGTAATGTAAGGCAGGTGGGGGATTTTTTGGATTGTGAATGTGTGGGACTTTTGGATAGATCGTCAAGTCTCTCAGTTATGTTGAACCCAGATTTCTTCGAAGCATCCAAGGACGTTTTCACTTCGTCGGGTGCGTTATCTTCGCGCAGTCACAGTCACCTTCATTTCATAGACCAATCTTTCTTCTCACACTCGGCTTGCTGCGCTTCTCAATCGTGTCACGCGCATTTTCTTGCTTGTCACGCTTGACCTCTTTGCCAACTGGTGAATGCGAACATCGTGGCTGAGAACACACCGCGCATGTCAAACTTTCCACGTCATCTTAGGTCACTCTACATCCAGCGTCGTCCTCTATAGCTCTGCACATGGCGTCCATCATGGCATCGAGCTCTGAAGGGAGTTTTGAATCGGATAAAGAGGTATTCTCCGCCACCAATAGAAACTGACCATCACTTATACTGCCACAAGCTCACCGATTCCTCCTCGATCTCGTCAATGTCGTCAGGTCCGCCTCCGAAACGTGGTTACAACGATGAGAACATCGCCGGCCTGCGCCGTATCATTGAGGTCTACATTAGCTCGTCGACTAAACTCACCAGCGCCCAGTTTCCCAGCCCAACCGGGAGCTCAGGCAGCGCTTCGTCCAAGGCTCGGCCAGCGTCGGATGATCTGGAGGACAAAGTGCGGCGCTGGCATAACAACTCTCAGAAACAGGCCCTGGCGCTCGAAGTCCTTCTCCTCGAGAACGAAATCGAGCTTCTCAAGCTGAGGGATTGGATGACGTG
>QQTW01000714.1_pt1 | contig 21532 bp, 15 predicted proteins | sample 1904831 | NCBI WGS metagenome assembly QQTW01 (sample SAMN09435610, study PRJNA476489) | Subsurface metagenome, whole genome shotgun sequencing project. | reverse complement strand
CATGAGTAACAGGCAAGCAAGCGGGCAAAAGTGAAGTATGTCCAATAGTAGTTAATCCGATCGGGAATTACTGCAACACTTTCTTCTCCGAGGCTGCGCAGGGGTCATACCGTTTTTGCTAGAGTGGCTAGCTCATCTTTTTGATTCCAACATCTGATATTGTAACCCACAATTCGCTCTTGTTTTCGTTTTGGATGTGCGCCTTCTGGATCCAACTTTACAATCTATGCTCAGACGATGGTGATGATTATATCCCAGTACAATCATGATAGTAATCCTTCAAAGTCTTTGGTTTGGTTTCATCAAAAATAGATAGAGAAGAAAGCGTTGCAGTAATTCCCGATCGGATTAACTACTATTGGACATACTTCACTTTTGCCCGCTTGCTTGCCTGTTACTCATGACCGATCCATCGACCATCAACTAGAATATTCATAATAGTTACAGGAAAGCTGGAGGCTAGAGGCAGAAACCAGGGACCGAGAACCAGAATCCATGATCCAGACATCACCGTACTACTACTCCCGCTACTACTGCTACTGCTGTAGCCAACAAGAAGTAAGAACAAGCTCAATCAAACAACAGCAAGGTCGTCGTCATATATCACACAGCTCAGAGCCAAGGCCTGGACTTCCAGGCACTCCGATCCAATCCAATCACGCCATGCCATGGTGTGCCATCTTACACAAGCACATCTCGTTGCTCTCGCTCTCGCTCTCGCTCTCACACTCCACCCATCCAGCGATAGACCAGTAAAGCAACATCCAAAACCCCTACCTCCTCTCCTTGGGGCGACTCAGCATGTTCAATCTCGACATGCTGAGGATGCCTCTCCCCTTTTCAGTTGCGCCGCCTGCACCAGCAGCAGCAGTAATTCTCTCCTTCCCCTTGCCCAGCCCATCCATCGCCCCCTTCCTGTCCTTGGCATTCCTCGCCGCCGCCTCACGAGCCTTGTTGGGTTTCTTGAGCACTTTGCCTGCCGCTGCAGTTGCAGCCACATCCTTCGACATCTGCCTGGGCTCGGTCTTGGCACGCTTCCCACCCCTCTTGTCACCCTCGTCCACATCCACCACCTTGCCCTCCCTGTGACCATCATCCCACGCGCCCGGCACACGCGGCAAGGTAGAGAGGCGTCTGTTCTCCTTCGCATCATCGCCTTCATCATCCAGCTCCCTCCGCCGCTTCTTCCCGGGCAAGCCATGCGGCACGGTCTTGATCGTATCCTCAAATGGCTGAACCAGCTCGCTTACACCGGATGACCTCACTCGCCGAATGGTAGAAGGTGAGGGCTTGGCAGACCGGGTATTCTGCACATTACCAAAATTGCTAGGGGAGGGAGAGACACCAGTAGCCTGCAGCTTTTGCTGTTGTGGGTGTAGATAAGGCGGTATCACTCCGGCGCCTCGGACGTTGACTTTGGTGTTGACGTTCGTCAGAGTGGTTGGGGTGTTAGAACGGGATGGATGCTCGAGGGTTGTGAATATGGATTTAAATTCCTTGCTTTCGCGACGGGACTGGTCTTTGGCTTTTGCGGTGAAGTCTGTTGCGGAGGAGGTGTTGTTGTTTGCTGCGAGGGGAAGGACAGGATAATTCACTTCGCTTTCAGCGTCTTCCCATTCGTCCTCGTCTTCGTTGCCCGAATCGGAGGACAAGGTGTAGGCTGCAGGATCATAGGGGACAAGCGGTCCAGATCTAGAAACCGGCGTTGCTTGGGGGAGTTTGCTGGGGCTTGGACTGGCTGCTGCTAGTTTGACGGCGTAGCGGGATTTGGTGCTAGGTGTGAAGTCGACTTTTTTGGTGGACTCGGATTCAGAGGGAGCTGCGGTGTTGGGTCTTTTCGGAGTCTCGCCTGCTGAAGTATCCTTTGTAGGTGATGGAATGGTCTTGCCAGTCCGACGAGTGGTTCGTAAGATTGACTTTAAACCCTGGAAGGTTGGCAATCTTGAGCTCAAGCTTGGCTTGCTAGGGCTTGAGGCTATAGATGGAATAGCTGGAAGTGGCTTCGAGGCGGCAACGTTGGAGGATTTGGCGGGGCTAGAAAAAGCATTGGTTGGGAGTGGTGGTAGGGCACGGATCGACTTCGTGCTTTCCGACCGCACCAAGCCAACCTGCTTAGGAGGAGAAGATGATGGTTCGGAACCATCAGACGATGAAGTCATCACATCAACTGCCTTCAACGACTTCACACTATTCCATCGAGGCACAAGAGACACATTGCCCGGAGAAGCCAAAGGGATCTTGGCAGTGTTGGAGCGTGCGAGCGAGGCTTTAGTAGGAGTAAACAACGAGGCGGGCAGTCCACTCTTCGGTCGTGGTAAGGTTGATGATCTTGACACGGCATCTTCGTCATCTTTCAAAGCGGCACGGCCGGCAGACATCTCACCAAAGATGGATTTTCGTCTCTTCGACGGAGCATCGTTCTTGGGTTGATTTGACTCTATTGAGAAACTTTGTGATGGTTTCTGCGGGCTGGAGCTTGTGTTTGCCTGACCAAACAAGGGAGCAGCTTTACCAGGAGTACCCTTCCCTGCAGTTCGAGGTCGCTCAGCCTCATCCAATCCAGCTTTAGAACCACTTCGCTTCAGCGATTGCTGAGTAGGCTGGGCAAAATTCGGCTTGGCTCGGAATGAGGATGGATGGTTGGCGATTGAGTCCATCTTCTTGAATTGTGCCATATGCACGTCACTAAATCTACCCGCTCGTCCTTGTGGTTTGGCAATCTTCCGTCCGGTGGCATTCACACCACCAAACAAACGTTCAGCTTCATTATCTTTGCGCGCCTGCGTACCTTTCTCGGCTATGATATGCATCTTTATTCTTTCTGCATCTTCACGTACATTGTTCATCAACTTCCGAGCCTCTTCACTCAGGTGAGACTCTGAAGCAAACTTGAAATCAAAGCTAGCAGCGGTGAGGTGTGGAGGTAGGCTTGCGCGCGGCGCTGTCTTGGTAGGGGTATTTTGAGCTTCGGCAAGGGTGTTGATCGTCTTGGTAGGTGAGATATCAGCGAAACCTAGTCGTAGACCAGAATCTGGTGCTTTGGTAGTTGTTTGATGGACCTCCTTTGGATGCATCTCCGCATGGGCGAGGCGAGGAAGAGTCTTAGGGGTCTTGAGGGAGGGCAGCTGGTTGAGTTGCTCTTGGGTTTTGGCATCAATTGGTGCTACTGGGGATGATACGATCCTGTTCAGGGTATATTGAGGTCCGCCTTCTGGAGTTTCATCACGTTCCACCAGAGACCCTAATTGTGTGTGAGGAGCAAGAGCTTTTCGCGCGGCGAGTCTCTGTGAAGAGTCAGCATCTAGCTAACAGAGACGACTGTTTACGGTCCAAGGTAGAGAGTGAATATGGTCCGTGCCGATACTTACATCAGGAGTGGAACTCTTTCGGCTGAGTCTGGCAGATCTTCTCCGAGGAGTCGCCATGATGCGCACGGATTTAGTCGTTTGCAGAGGAGATGGTGTACCAAGTAGAATACTGTCCAAGACACGACTTGGAAGAAGACCCGTTGGTACTGAGAGGGGCAGACCAATTATTATTGTGGGTGTAGAAATCAATTATATTTGTTGACATGCTTGCCAAAAGGAGATTGGCGTCGAATAGGTGCGCGGGATGACGGAAAGGGTGGTCTTGGCATCCCCACCCTGCAGCTTCAAGTTGTATCTTCGTCCTCGGTAGATGTATCAACAAAGCAACTTGAAGTGACTCGTGAGACTATCAATCAATTCAGCACTCAAGAAATCAAATCAATCCACCAGTCAATCATTATCCTCTCAGCTCTTGCGGTCTGACCAAGAAATCCACTTCCTACACCTGTCGAATACAGCTCCATCATGTCGACTCCCCTGGGTATCACCGTACCGAAAATGCTCCGTGAGTTCCTCCCACGCCCTTGGCTGGTTCCTGACTAACAGCTTTGCATAGCTATTACCGGCACCTGGAGCTTACCGTTGACTGCTTATCTCTATCTCCTCAGCGCTCGAGTTTCATTCATGAGGGTTGACAAGAAGAGATCTATCGGCAGCAAGCCCTCCGAGGTCGATACTGAAGGCAACAAGCCTGACCCACTCGAGGTGGCTATTCGAAGTCACGCCAATTTCGTGGAATACGTCCCAATGTCTCTCATGGCTGCTGCAATTGTCGAACTCAACGGCGGCAACCGGAAGATCCTCAATGGCGGACTTGCAGCTTTGCTCCTCTTCAGAATCTTACATGTGGAGTTTGGCATGCGCGCTACGGACGCTAACAGTCCAGGAAGGGTGATTGGACATGCGGGAACAGCAGGATTCATGATTGGCATGTCTGCATACGCTGCCTATCTCGTGAAAGGATATTGGGGCTTCTAGTCATCCTTTGATAGACATGAAGAAGGTGGAAATAATGCATGCTATCTGCGGAAGCTGCGATGGTATAGTAAATGCCACATCCTCATCTCTTTTCATCTTGACCATCTACTTTTCCTTGTTCTCACACATCTGTGAGTGCGCGCGCACTCATTTCGCTTCTGTCATTCTTTCGTCAATCATCATTCGTCGCAACATTTTCAGATAGTATGACATGGCTCGCTCTCCCCTCCAAAGCCAGCTCTCCTTCGTCAATCACGCCAGCCATGAGTTATCACAGGCCCATTCGCGCGTGTATTCCGTATCTTCGCCCAGCCTCATACCCACGCCACTCGTTTCGCGTAGACGAAGCACGTCCAATCGGTCTGACTTTAGGTGCACCGGCTGCGGAAGAACTTTCCCTTCACCATGTTTTTCAGTCGGAAGAAGACTGCGGTCGGTTTGTAGAGAATGCTGGCGATGGATGTGGAATGTCAGTATATGCTGGTCGTGCGGAGAGGTGGTGTATCGAAAGACAGATGCTGTCGGCTTTGGCTGGTGCTGGTGGCACTGGGGTTGTTTCTCCTGTCTTGTGTGCAGTGTCAGTTCGAGCCATTACTCGAGACTGGATGGAAGCTGACAGGATAGTTTCCCTTACGACCGCCAAATTATCTCGACCCCATGCATTTGCCGCACGCGAAAGGCATCATGCTTACGGAGCCACCCGTCTGCGACCGCTGCATAGACTCGCCCGACTCCATTGCGAAACTTGAACAGCATGCCTTCGTATTGAGGGAAGAGCCCGAGGCATCGCGAGAGACATCGGCAAATGAGAGGTTTCGTGAGACCCGTCAGTCAGTTGTGAAGATAGGCAACAGGAGCAATACAATTCAAACCAGGATCGATGGAAGGCAAAGTGGGACCTTGCAACGTCCTCTTCACGACACTCAACTGTCGCGTCGTCTCCCAGTATGGATGTCACTTCTCCCGTCTAATGTGAATCCTCACATCAAACCGCCCAGCCAATCAACTCTCTTGCGGCGAATATCCTTTCCATCATATTCTTCCTCCAGCAGCCCAACACCCTATATGACTCCACTTGAATGGCCAATATCGCATGACGATTACGTGTCAAACCACCCCCCTACTCCTCCGAGTTTCTCGCTGGATGGAGACATCACGCCTGGGGCTTTCGAACAGCGAGAGAGGCATAGAAGCTCAACCAACGCCTACATTTCTCCAGTACCCTTCCAATCGCCTATCGCATCATCCGTTGCCGCCACCCCATACAGCCTCAAACAGCATGCCACTTCTTCCAGCGCATATATACCGACATTCTTTCCCCGACCTACCTCACCAATCCACGCTTGCGACCCAGGACCTACATTCGACGAAGGCCAAACCGAACAGAAAACCTTGAAACACACCCAAGAATCAAACACACCGTTACAACCTCGAACCGCGCCCCTTCAACCGCTGAACAGACCACCCTTCCTTAACGAGCTCACAACCTTCCTCGCGAGGAGTAGTGCCGAAATGAAATTGGTTCTTCCGAGTCGAGCTCTGGAGGGGACGGGCCGGGGAGTCGGTTCGCCGAGGATCGAGCTTAAGCTTGAGGCGGGAATGAAACGAGATGATCACGGCGAGCAAGGCTGTTGCGCTATGGACCGTGATGGGGAGTATAACAATGGGCCTTCGAATCACAACAGATGGTGAAGAGACGGGCGAAGAGTCGACCAGTAGGAACGACAAGGAGCTTGCATAGGCCTAGACAGACAAGGCATCCCCTCATACTTATCAAGAGCGGTTGTCATCGTGAGGAATTTCAAAAATCCCTTCCGAAGCTGCCACTGGTCGACCGACTTCTTGAAAGTATAAAATCCTACATACACGACGCCCTCGGGCCGGGCAAGTACGAATGAAACTCCGCCATGCAAGAGGGGACACTGAGAACGGCAGATCCCGCAGCAACGGCGGTATCGGCATCGAGAAATTAACTGAGCGTGCTCATCATGCCCCCAGGCGAAGACACCCAAACCCATCCCCCTGGGGCTGGGGGAGGTTTATTGCTAGAGTAGAGATAAAAGACAGAATACACAGGCAGGCAGGCAGGCAGTGTCAGGCATATCGACAGACTGTGTAATTGTGATCTATAATCTATAATCTATTTCCCCGGTAGTATATTTGACCCGAGTGATCGGTATTATGTATATCTCATCCATCGTCTACTCCCCATCTATTTATCCCATCTATCCATTTATCCGTCTAATTCGTCTATACATTCATCTAGCTGGTCGTACATGCATAATTTTCTGGTTCGCCCCTTCCCCATACAGTCACAACCATGACAATCGCCGTGTGCAATACAACGCGTAAAGGAAGGCCCCCCAAAAAAAGGTCAAAACGTCATCATTCAGATACCTCGGCTCCTGATCCTAAAACACGCCCAGTATCTGACACATCTCATATGAGTGAGGAATCGATTATTGTGAAAGGAAAATGGGAATTGAAAGACAACTTTTCCGTGGTGTAGAGTAGGTATGGAGGTATGTCCTAGCGCATGTAAATCTGCAATGAAAAGAAATTGTGAGATGTGAAGAGGTAGTTGCGGTACAGAGACTTCAAAGTCCCGTGGTTGTGTTGGATTGGAGGAGGTCAGGAATGGTAATGCTTCTGGTTGGTGGCATGGGCGAGGTTTGAGCTCTTTATTGGTGGATTCGGTTTCTCCTCGTGAGTCCAACGACGCTACATAGCCTCATGAGTTTGTGTGTGTTTGTCAACTGGACCAAGGGAGCTGGAGTGCGATAAAGTGCGGAGTTGCGATATAGTATGTGATGTCGGGGTTTCGTGTGGTGTTTGAAGAATTCGAGATCCCGCCTATGGATGTGCACATGCAACATCAGAATCAGATTCTCATGTTTGATGTAGAGATGATTCAGTCCTCGAAGTCGAAAGCTGACCTCATCTCAGGTTGAGGTTCTTCCAAGGAAGATGGCGTCCTGGAAGGCCAGCCCAGAATTCTTCGATGTCCGGAGGTTGGTCGAGCCGGTGAGTCTGAACGCTTACGACGATGGTTAGGCAGATGAGCCGACCACGTCATTGCTGATGGACCTAATGTAGACGATGAAGTAGCCGCGGACGAATATGCGGCAGGCATGTAAGAATGCATCGGTTGGCCTAGCGCTGCACGGACAAGCCCAATACAGTTTCTGCGACGCTGATTAGCTTCCAAGGTCTCGCTGTTCATGGAAGCTTCGGTATGCTCGACGACGGTCTTGCCGTTGTCGTTCATGGCGGCGAGGCATTGATTGTAGTGTTGCTTTGTACAGTGATCCGACAAATGTGAGATGATCTTTCCGGCACATTCGAAGCGACCACGGCCACAGGCGAGATGTAAGGCTGTATTCCCATCCCGATCACGAAGTCTAGGATCGGCCCCATGCTGAAGCAACAGTTCGACGCATTCAGGCACAAGCCATGGGATATCCAGATTGATATCAAACGTGGCGATGAGGAAGCAATGCAAGGGTGTGGAACCGTCGGAGCTGTACTGATTCACGTCCACGCCGACATCTGCCATGTTCTCGAGTCGATGCTGCAAGCACTCCAAAAGCCCGCATGGTGTCATGTAGCAACTTATCTGATAGTTTGCATGGAACGAGAACGCTGCCAGAGCATGAAGAACATTCTGGCTAGAATTATTTCGACAAAATGGCTCATCTCTGGACCGGTTAATGATGTTGAGGACACCTGTAGTATCCTCATCATGGCTAGTGATAGAAAGCTTGCTCATACTGGGCAACATCGCCGGACATCTGGTACCACCATTGGATGACTGTCGAAAAGCCAGTGGGATGTTGTGAGAAATAAGTTTGGCCTCCAGTTCTGCAAGATGCATTCCTTGATTGACTTTCTCCCAATTTCGACCTAGGATGTCCAGTGGAGTGTCGCCGTTTCGATCCAAAAATGTCATCGATCGGCTAGCGGCATCTATGAAGGGTAATAGATCGTAAAAGTTTGCCAAAGTTATAAGGCGGCTGAATATGTGATGAAGGGGCGTTTTCCCGTCATTATCACGTTGTGAAAAGCTCAGACCATGTCGCATAGCAAAGGTGAGGAAGGCAGATATCGTGCAATCGTAAAGTTGAGGATCCAACAGATGCAGTATAGTTTGACCACAATAATTTGGACGGCTCACGTCAGCAGCGGCGCCCTTCAGGATGACCAATTGATCGAGACTTGCACCTGCTCCGGCAGCGAAATGCACGCATAGATTGCCTTCATTGTCTGTCTCATTCATGGAGTCAAGGTTGGATTTGACAACTTCTTTGAAGAGAACAATGTCTGTCCGACGGCTGATGGAGGCAAGGTGATGTAGTTTCGTAGCGCCACACTGTTGGCATGTTTCGAGACCCAAATCGGAAAATCGAGAACTTGTTCCCGCCCGACTACAATGTGAAGGAGGGGCATGAGGAGGTTGAGGGTGTGTGTAGTTGAAGTGTTCCTGTGAAGAAGTGTGGGCGAGACCTTTTGTATGTGACGTTCGGCTTGCTACGTTGGAGTCGGAGGTATGAACGCTTCTTGTGTATTGGTAAATACTATTTTCATGATCGACGGAACCATCCGGGACGCCAGTTTCCGGAATATCAGCAAGAAGTTGCGATGACTGCGGGCGTGAGGGTGGTTGAGTAGTTGACGAAAATATGCTTGGAAAACTGAGTCTTAGAAGTGATTGTTCGGATTGTCTCCGCAAAGATGAGGCTCTGTCAAATAGAGACGTGGCCGCAGAGGAAGTCCGATTAGAGCCTGTTCCATAGCCTGAGTCGAAAGAAGTCTGTGAGGATCGATTTGTGGTGCCAGGGTAATCGTTCTTTTTGATTCCCCATTTTAGAAATTCGCGACGGTAGGTAGATACACTTGGGCCGAGTTAGCTACTTTTGATGAGACGAAAAGCGAATACTGACCTTTTATCGAAGTTGTAATGCTCTTTCATATACTCACGTACACCACCTGTGCCATCGAGACGGCGGTTTTCGTCAATATATAGCGCAATTGTTTTCTCTTTGAAGGTTTGTTGGTGCCCAGGAATGATCTGATCCCACGAGAAAGGCATTGTCACCGAGCAAGACCGATATGTATGGCTGTGGATGACAGCAGCACAGGCGCTGTCATTGACAGAGTAGGGAAGTTCGAAATTGTATGGCAAGGCGTCGTCTTAAGCCTGCGTATCGATGGGCAAGGCTTTGAAGATCAATGAGACTTATCATCCAAGAGGAAAGGAAGCACAGGAACGGAGGAGCTGTAAGCTGCATTGAAATGTGAAGAATAGCAAGAGAGCAACAAGCGACAACCTAGCCAATCTTCCCCGCTTGCATGCTGGGAGTGATGTGCCTGGGGCAGATTCATTAATCAGTCAGCAGTCTTCGATGGCGTCGATTGGGCCCAACCAGCAACGAGGTTATACGAAGGACTTGTGCCAATTGCCAATGCGCCTCTCAAAGGTCTGACTATCGACAAAGTGCATGCATTGGCGATCTAATTTAGCTCGCTGGTGGTAGTTGGTAGGCTACCGGCCGGCAAGTCCCCGAGCAAAAGTTCCCCCTCTGCGCCAATCACAGATCAGAAATTGGGTTGAAGCGAACAGATTGGTCGATGGCTTTGTCCGTGGTGCAGTCAACCAGGGCTTGCGACTCGTCTGTAACCAACCCACAGCAGGCCAGAGCCACTCATTGATATGCCCGTCTTTCTTTCCGCTACCAACGAGAATTGGTAGATGACAGATGCAGGAGAAGAGAGCTCTCCTGCCATAGTGGATCAGGTGCCTGATCACGAGCATCAAGGCTGTCAATGGCTGAGATGGTGGGACCACGAACCTAGAAGGATAATCAACGACGGCCTAGCTGCGCAATGGTGGTATGTGATAATGTGATAGGCAGGACGGTCCCCCCATGCCGGGCTTTATTGCACAAGAATTGAAGAGCCACAGGGCGCTGAATGGTTGACTGCCAGTTAAGGTTCGTACCTGTCGGACTACTGTAGGATCCCGCACTTAGGGCTCCTTGGCCCAAATGTGTCAAAAATCATTCATCTTCATCTTCATCGTCACCTATGCCACTAGCAATCCTGACAGGGTTCGAGGTCCCGAAGACCGAATATGTGTCAATGGGACATTCTTGCGCATTCTTCACGCCGATGGAGAAACATGATGTTAAACATGCCAGGCATAAAAACGGGACCCTCTCCCTGAGAGTGAGAAGAATGGAGAGATTCCAGCTTTTGACTCAACGATCAGGGAACAACGAAACCATTGGTAGCAGACAATATCACCCACAATAGCACTGCGGTCTTTTCAAAGTCCTATGCAATAACGTAGTAGGCGTTTTGCTGAATCCGGTAAGAGGAACTCGAATCAATTCGTGCATCAACCCCTGAAGCTTCCCTGTGGACTAACCAATCATGGACGCAGATCATGGCCGACTCATCTCAAACCACCATCTCATCCAAAAGCTGCAAGCATGCTCGATTGTTTCAAACCCTCGAGCGCGTGTTCGATGCTCCGCCTCAGAAAAGACCAGTCCTGACCCAGCACTCTCTTTCCGTTCCGTCAGTCGAAGATTTGTGCGCCCAAACGAAGAACTATATTCCGCTGGATGTTTTCCGGAAGCAAACATGCCACTCTGAGCCATTCAATCTCGTCGATGGTCGAGGCACGCCTGAATGACCTGGATTGTGACCCGAGGTAACATTTTTATTGCTGGACTCTGGTGTTCGGCGGTAGGGCGTCAAGATTATCGAAAGGCGTCAGGTCCCAGTCTCTCGGGTACAGTGGCACGAGCTTTGCAGCCTAAGAAGTGTTATTGGGCTTTTGGGTCCGCAATTCTGTTGGAGCAGTATAGAGAAATCGAAGATTGTACGGTATTATGGATTGGAGCTTGTATATGAATATTCCCAAACAATGGCAAAGAAAGCTAGACTTTTTGGTTAGCAACATGAGTGTAAGATGATAGACCAGAGCAAGGATTCTTGAGCTTGCTGGTGCTTCTGCGCCAGGAAGTGGAATTAGACATCTAGAGCACATAGCAAAAAGTGTCCTCCCTTGTCGTGGGGTATGGACATATTGAGAAGTAGAGATTGTGTGGCCTAGAGGCCCCCGTGTCCACCACACATGAGCCGCATCTGATTGCTTCTCGTCAACCCTGTCTTCTTTATCGCCTTCCTCTACCGCCGACTCCCATCCTTTTGTATGCTTGATATCGTGACCTACTGCGAAGCCTGCTTTTAGACAGTATTGTCTCTTACTTCGCAGAGCTGACCACCATCTTCGATAGCTTATTCACTCCCGAAACCTTCCCATTCATCCTCCCCCCTGCACGTCCCATGGGTGACATGATTCTCATTTTCGGCTGTTGTTTGATCAATCTCTCGCTCTGGCGCAAGCTCGCCTGCATCCGAGCCAGCGACCGGTCCCATGCTTTCTTTGCAGGACGTCTTCACCTTCTTCGACATTGACACCTGATCCACTTCCTCCGGCGGAAACCTAGCTTGCTCATCTTCGTCGTCGAGTTCTGATGATTTACGCTTCATCGAAGAGTTCGACATATCAACAGGCACAGAGCTGGAGGGGGCGTTCTTTTCCTCCTCCTTGACCTCGGCTTCGACCTTCCATTTCACCTTAACTTCTTGCTTGCCCTCGAGTTTGGGCTCGATCTTGACCCTGGGCTTCCTCTTCTTAAGGATTGGAGCTAGGACGATCAATTCCACTCACTTTCTAACAAAATTGGTGAGGAACTTACCAATAAAGTATGGCAGTGTCCCTCGCATACCCTTGCCCCGAGCCATTAGGTCACCAATTGGCAGACCTCTGGAAGGTTCATCTTCGCCTTGACCTCCTTTTTCTTCCTTAAGGTACTGGCATAGAGTCCACATGAGTTGCTCATAACCTGCTATCTCGGGTACGACGAAGTTGCGTGATGGCCGCTTGTGAAGTTCATCTAGAGATTTCGGCAGCCGAATATACCCATCTGTTCAAGGTAAGTCACGTAGTTGAGAGTTGGAGGCCCTGCGAAGAGATTTACCTTCGATTGCTTGCACAGCTCTCAGGACAATGGAGTCATCCGTGTGCCATCTTCGTAAGAGCGAAAGGAAGGCAAAGAACATCGGTAACTGCCATTTATCGCCAAACGAAGCAGCCAGTCTTATTGCAATGCTGAATCTCTTGTGTGGAATAGCCGTTCGTTTCTTATTTTGCAAAGGTCCCCAGTCAAAGAGACTGCTCCGAAGATTTTGGACCTGCGTTTGCAAGTTGGATGGGCTCTGCTTAAAATCATCAAAAAGCGCCAAGAATCCTTTCTCGAGGAGCGTGTCGAATGAGACGTGACGGCAATCGGCTTTCAGAGTTTCCCATACCAGGTATTCGGCGACAAAGAATTCCGGGTTATGTGTTAGAGTCTTACCGTTCTCGTATGCTGCGAGCATCATATTAGCTTTGTAAATAGCTGTTCCTTTCGGCAATTTAGAAGTTTCAATAATGGATATGAATATGTCACCCTCAGGAACAGTAACCCGCGCCTTCTTCTTGGAAACCTCCATGTCAGAGTCCTCGTCGTGTTCTTGCTCCCCATTCAATTCGGAGTTTTTGTCGGCCTTCTTCTTCTTCTCTTTGGCTGCTTCTTCAGCAGCGCGCTTTGCTAGCTTTTCCTCCCGTTCCATGCGAGCATGTTTTTGAATAGCCAATTGAAGAGCGAACAATGGAGAGGACGTGATTGAGACGAAACGGCTCTCGAATCCGCCATTCTTCTTGTGCCATGCAAGGTGAGTGCTCAGCATATCTCTCATTTCTGTCTGCTCCACGTCCTCGATACGGCGGGAACGGCTTCCAGCTTCGAGTCCATATTTGTGAGCCACCCTCTCGCTTAGTGCGTATGCGAAGAATGCAGCCTTGGAGTTGTCACCCGCAGAGGTTCTGGAGTACACTCGCCACATGACAGGTGGTAAGTCTTTCCTTGATGCCGCTCTCACATGCTTGATGTTTGGCAAGCCTAGGGTCAGATCTTCGATCCTGCCACTAGGAAACATTGCAGCGACATTTGCTTGTAGTCTGAATTCGTTTTCGTTGATACTTTGGACCGAATCATTCCATTTCTTGTTTTCGACTTCGGCTTGCATGATGTGCTACTTGTGTTGATGAAAGTAGTGAGGTGAAAAGATCGCGAATTCAAGGTAGAGTTGGTGCAGGGCGAAGCAGATGCAGAAAGTGCAAAAAGACGTTAGAGAATATCAATATATGAGACTCAAGTGAGCTTGAGAAGAATGCTACAGAACGTCAGAAACACTGAAACAGTCGAGGATGGGATCAAGCAGGGGTGTCAAAGAAAACAAGATCCGGATAGTATTACCCACGAGATATGATGAGTAACAAGTCAGAAGCCAGGGTTTGGTTGGAAGCAATTAGGCAGGAGTCAAAGGACAAGGACGTGCGGATATGAGATCTTATAAGTCAAACTGTGATGGTGATCTTAGAAAATGACTGCCATCCCGTTATGAGCTATCCCTGGCAACTTTGGATTGAAGCCATGAGCGTCAACGAGCATGTACATTGAAGGACTGCCATTCTCGCAGCGCATCAACAAGTGTAGCCCAGGGAGGGACACCTTGTCTGATGTAGACATAGGCATGCTTGGTCCGTAGTAGAAGTCCCACAGTGATGGAGGGTTTGGAAGGCCTTGTAAGTGCATGAAGTTCTCCGTCGTTGCGTAGAGTGCGGTTGACGAAGTCATTTGAAGAACCTTGTCGCAATTGGTCCAAGGAAGAGCAGGTTGAAGGTTGCAGTGGCCGGAGGCGTCGGGCCGGGAAAGGATTACGGTTTAGCGCCTTGGTATTCAAGTCCCTTCAGAAAACTTCTTTTCTGTGGTCTCAGTCAGTGCATATTCACACACACATCCTTTCCCGAACATTTATTCCATGGTACTGGAATTCATGCAGCGGCTCCTTGCACTAGCAAGCAAAGTCTTTAGCCTCATCTAATGGAATATATATATATATATATCTTCGATCACATCTTCTTCGAGCTAACAGCTTGATCCTAGTAGATCAATCAATGCCTGATGCATTTCTCCGTTGTCCCTCCACACAAACAAAGCTCTCATCATAATTAACGGAGGCCAGAGAGGTAGGGGGTTTGTTAAGCCCCAGCCGGACCCTTTCTTCGTTTGGGACCAGCAACTACTACTATCCACCAGATCCAAAAACGCATCAGATTACTGCGGTGAACCTGTATGGCTCCCCACTGCAGCCGCAATAAACCAATAGTCGGTAGATATATGGAATTGAAGATGGGGGGGCTGAAGGATGGAGCAAGAGTGAAGTGTACGAGTAACTTAGATGAACATTCAGGAATGCCATCAGCCGTGAAAAAGATCCACGTCATTGAACCACAGAGTAGATTTCCTTTCATGTGATCCATCTTTAAAGGTATTCGAGCTAGGACTATGACGCCTGAGTCCATACGTTAATCTCGTCTGTATCTCGCCTTCGTTCACCCGTTGCTATCATGACCTTCGTTTGTCGATTTCTCAGCCTCGGAGTCCTTCACCTTGCCGGCACTAGCCTGCTCTTCTTTATACTGTCGCTTTGCATACCCCGTCTCCTTGCCATCTTGCTGAGATTTTGCCATATCAAGTATAGCCGGTATGGTCTGTCCGACAGCCTTCTGCTTCCTAGAGAACTTGTCTTGTTCGCTGGGCTGAGAACCGGGAGTGATGGTCCCGGCGGTACCACCATGCCTCGGTGGTTCGGTAGGCCTTTACGACGCAGCACGCTTCGCACGGCGGACCAGAGTTTCAGAGGGAGCCGGCCGATATTCGTCCGCCGTGATACCGGCCTGACGAAGAGGGAACGCAGCAAACCGACCACGCCCCTTTCGGCCCTTTCGAACGATGTCGGTCGCGACAGTGACCTTGAAAGTGCCGTCTGTCTCGGACTTGACGGCCTCGGTGGGGACATCGAGGTGCTGAGCCACTTCAGCGGTGGTCATCTTTCGGGGATCGTTCTGAAGTTCTTTGAAGTGCATTTTGGCGGCTTCCTTGGCTACCTTTCTCGAAGCCGGCTTTTTCGCCCGTGCTGCTTTGCCTTCTCCACTTTCGGCAGATTCTTTCTTCAAGCGCTCGATGGTCTGATTGACATCATCGTCGAAGTCCTTGAATTGAGTACTCTGGCGTAGCATCTTGTATGCGGGTCTAGCAACCAGACGACGTTCAAGGAGAGCTCTGCCAATGCTCTCAGCCACCATGCTTCTGACCGGAGATCCCTTCTCAGTGGACAAATACACCGCTCGGACGTCATCGCTATGCACCTGAGACTTTGCGATGTCCTTCATACGCCCCCAAAGCTCTTCCCAAAGGCTCTCAATCTGGAGGATCTTGGCAGACTCCAGAACATGCGCATAATGCCAGAATCGGCGGCGGTCGACTACAGGAAATGGCTGCACGCCTCTGCCTTCACAACATGCCAGCATCCATGAAAGTACCGCCTTATGAGCATCGAAACCACCACTGACGATGGTAATGGATTTCGCTCGAGGGCCGTCTATGTCTACCACAGATGTCCCTGTAGCTGCCGGAAATTTCAGCGGAAAAGGTAGTAGCGATGTGCTTGGGATACCCTTCACGCAACATGACAAAGTCGGAAGTATCGTTCTCTCGAAACAGGATATTGACGGTTGGGCCATACTTCAGGCTTCGATGGGTTAGTCGAGTCCTACCAACCGGTGCAAGGGAGAAGGAAAGGCCTGCTCACCCCACCAGCGTTGCAGCAGACATCTCTTGAATGGTTGCCATTGTCTCGACGGCGAATGTATTTTAAAATACTACAGAAATTGGAAAGGTTTTGGGGGCTGTTATGATGGGTTGATGTTACAGCGATCGGTATTGAAGGGCCTGTAGGATTGAAAATATGTATAGAAGAGTTTTCTTTTGAAAGAACATAGTAACAACTAGCAGGGCGAGAACGCAGGTATTTGTAGATGGACAGCAAAGCACCGCATCAAACCGCAAAGTGTTCGTTAGAAGCGCCTCTCAAAACACCCTTGTAAGCGTCAGACAGACGTGTTCTGAAGCGGTATGCTCGTAACAAAATGTGGTGTACGTGAATAGCAAGCACCAAAGAAAGGTTTAAAACGTTTGCTAGAATATATTTGCAAACAAAAATTCAATGACTGGGCCTTTTGACAAGAATATTGTGGAAGATCATTGTTGATGGAAGTCTCTAGCTGGGACTAAGTGTGCTGTTGATGGAACAGCCCGGCCAAGACGAAGATGCAAAGCAGACTTCGTTGAGAACTGTCGATGCCGAAATCCTCCGATAATGAAGAAACGTTATACATGACCGAAGCAGAATGCAGATTAAGCACGTCAGGAGTGGAAGGGGTCGATTGAAAGACCTGATTGCCCAAAGGCAAACTTCGCAGGCACCTACTTTACCACGATTATCCGCTTCCTAACCCAAATGTGAGCCTGCCTCCACTTCGTAGCAGACAGCCACTGAGCCTTGGCTGGTTTTCCCAAGAACGGTCTTTGAATTGGTCTTTCCCGCAGTTTGAACATGAAGGTACTGCCGCTGGAGACTTGACATCAATCACCACCAACATGCACAGGCACTTTCTCTTTAGGCTTTGTCTTCTTGCTGCTTCGGGACTTTGAAGTAGATTGCCGAGGAGTCAGAGGAGTGGGAGCAGCCGATCCAGTTTCCTGTGACAGTGAGAGGAAGCTCTCGGGGTGATCTTGAGATTAGTACAAGGTACGGCCACTCGCCGCTGGCAGGCGTGGCCCTCCGTACTGATGGATTAGCCCTGAGTATCGCGAAACGCAACTGCAGAAGGGTGATTTTGTACTTGTAGGCAACGTATCGAGCCGTCTTCCGCTTGTGCTGTTCTTCAAGACGCCAATTCATCCTCCTTGCTTGTCTCTTTTTGAGTGCGGTCATCGCGAGACGTTCCGGAAATGGCTTTTCTGCTACCTTCGAGTCCTCAACAAACTCTCTGTTACCTGGTCATACTACTCGAAGCCTTTGGTATGACGCAATTTTCCGTATTCACCTTGATGGCGAAGTCATCTCTCCCAGAGTCCTGTCCCAATACTTTGACATACCATGTCTTTGACGTCATCAGGCCCTTCGATCATTGAGAATATCAACTTCACATCTTCAGAATGAGTTTGCCATCCAGAAATGTCCCTGAGCCGGTACATCGGTTGCCTCTTGAGAAGATCGGTTTCAAGATGACGAGCCGCCAAGTATTCCATCGAATAGTTATAGAATTGGGGGTGCGCCATGGCCTAGAAACCGCGAAGTCTGCTACCATGGCAGCAAGATAGAGCCCAGTCGAGTAAATCTTGATGAGAGCCACTGCGGCATCCACTGATCATCAAGGTGGCAGCACATGGCTCAGCTTTTTTTGCAACGGTGGTCGCATTAAGAAAACGAAAAGCTTCATCGAAGAACTCGAGGAGCGTGGTGGCGACATTTCGAGAAAGTATTTGTACCGTGTCTCTGGATCAGAGCCGTAGAATTCCCGCCAGAGAAGACGAATCCTTTACCCAGGGGGCTTGGACGGTAGAAGCTGATTGTTAGATGAAGTGTAGCCCGGATCCCCTCAAAAGCATGCTCAGGCTCCTCTGCCTTTCCAGAAATATGGTTGTTATGCCAATGTAGACCTCTGCAATAGGCCACCACGGATTTGATAAGAATGGCAGCCAAACCTGTAAACAAGGCGATTCTTGCACGCAACGAAAATGGCCTGGAGAGACTGATCATGAAGATAGACATTGTGAGCGACCTGTAAACACGCCCTTCGTACTCAAGCCTCTGGATAAAAAGCAAAAACACAAATCAGCAATGCCAAGAAAAGAAGGTATATAAACAACTGATTAGCAATAATTTTCGTCTTCGGACATCTGGTCAATTTGGAATGATACTCCAACTGACTGAAAAACAAACTCGGTTATCACCTAACCCTGGGAGTTTTCATAGCAGATGTTTCCTGTTAGTCCTCTGATTATTCTGACATTTACCAGTAGTACGTAATCAGTCTAATCTAGTCTGAGAGCCCCGAGCCTGATGTATGAATGTTGGACATAAAAGACGCTTGGAAATTCATCTGTGAACTTTTTGCTAATTAGGTGAGGTTGATGAATATGGGTTCGAGCCTCGGTGAAGGAGTGTTTTTTTCTAGTGGTATATTTTGGTCGCGAGGAAAACATTGGTGGATGCCCCCAGAGGGCGTGTAAGAAAGAGTCTATTGGATGGCAATGGCATCGTCTGTTCTTGAGGGAATGTGGTTTTCTTGGATGTAGGACCATATATGCCTTGGGAAAGGAATGGATTCGACGTATAAAGAAGGGGTGTGATGAAATTTGGGCCACCACTATATTGCCTACGCCGGTTTGATAGCTCTTGAAGATAAATGCAACCTGGATGCTCAGAAAATCATCTGCTCTATCCAGATTTTGCTCACGGACGACGATGGTGAATCGGTAGGGATATGAAGCGACCAGGTACTAGGCCAGAGAGGAAAGTAATGGCCCCCGGCCTCACGCCTGTTTCGGAAACGGTTCATGTGACCTGGAATGAGCGCCGCTGCAACTGCGTATGGGCTGAGTTATGGTTTACGCGAGGTGAGCGTTGTCCTGAGCGAGCAGGGTGATGGCGTTGAAAGCAGTAATGCGAAGTAGGTTCACGGTTGATGAATAGCTCCAGGAGCCAGCCTGACATAACACTGCTTCTTACTATGAGTAGCAGTAGCGAAAATTCACCTCTTTCATTCCATTGTGTCGGCCTAGAGTGCTGGTTCCTGCAGATACCGTTGGTGCGAGCGAACAGAGATGGATGAGGCGAGATTCATTCTACTGCTATCGGAATCGAGTCAGATATGTGTAGTAATTAAGACCTAAGTTGTTGTCTTGGCAGAAAAGATGTTCATATGCAGAAAAGTCTTGGCAGACTCTGCTTGTAAGATGAAAATCAAGGCTGACCTCTGTCTGGGATGAGACAAGCAAATTGTTGGCACAAAAAGAGTGTGATCAGCATAGTAAATTACATAGGAAGCATGTTGTTCCACCTAACCACGTAAACGGAAAATAGAGATCAGAAGTGGTCAATATAGCCTTCAACAAGTTTGAAACCTTCAATTTCTTGGACAATCCGCAGGGGTAGTTAGTAGTGCTCGCTGTCTGTGAAGCAGTAGTAGTTATATCAGTTATGAGCTACAGTTCGTCGGAAATGATCGAGAGCTCTTCTTGGAGCATGAGCAACAATATTATCCTCGTACCAATGATGTAGCCAAATGCACAGATTTTCACCAGAGCGGGACAAATCATCTTGTGTGGAAATTTAAGAGGTACGCTTACGAAGTCCGGGAAGCGGGCACGATCCTTCTTCCAGGCCTCTGGCTCGGTATATACGGCAAGTTCCGATAACCCTCTCCGCCAGTTTCTTTCTCCTTAGTATTACCACCAGACTACCATGGCAGTCGTAAGCAAGCAACTAGCAATACGACACGAAGCAGAAGCCCAGAAAAACCAGGAACCCACATGCTCATCTCATCTCATCCACCACGATGCAAGCACCCTGTTCATTCTCTGAACAGGTTCCCTATCGACACTGAGATGCCGCAAGCTGGAAAAGAAGAAGAAGCACCTCGTTATTAATTCTGCCACTATGAAAGCAGAAACCGCTTAATAGCTAATTATAGAGAAACCCTTGCAATCGTAGGTAGCCTCACGTGAGACTTTCCTCTGGCAAGAGGCCGAGAAGAAGCTGCACACAAAATTCGAAAAAACCCATGATGAACTACTAGTAGTACTTAGAAGTACAACAAGAGAGCGCGCGCGATCAAAAGAAATCCCCAAGTTCCTGCTCGCTCTGATACCGCTTCCGCTAGTTATACCCCTCAAGACCCTCGCTTTCGCTCAAAGATGCCCCACCGTGTCCATCCACGCCATCATCAGACTTTGACCCGTGGGGGCCAGGTTCCTCAAGCCCTCGGCCAGCTCGGCTCGAGAGGCTGTACCTCGTGAGATCTCCAGAGGCCTTGGCCTTTTTTTTTTGTCACCTGCTTCGTCCCCTTCTGAAGCGACCTGAGCCGGCACGTCGGCTGATCGCTGTTGTCGCGGGGGTTACTTGGAGGCGATGAATTCTGGTTGGGTGGCAGAGCGGATTACTCCGCGGTTCGGAACTCCCGAGACGAGACGCCGAGCGTGTCGAGGTCGAGTTGGACGAAGCCAGGCCTACCGCCTCGACCTCGTCGAACCTGTCGTCCCTCGGTGGAGAGGGTGTAGCCGCCACTGTGATTCGGTTTGATGTTCGCAGGTTCCACATTGTGGCGCTTGGCTGCGGCTCGCAGAAGGTTTTGCTCTCGGCGCTCTCTGCCTTTCTCCCGCTTTTCTTCGGCGGCCCGATCTCTATCCTCCTTGTCCCTCTTGGCAATCTTGCCTTCGGGTGTCTTGTGCCACTGCGTCAGCAGCTTGTCGTGCACGGCGTCGACACCTTCTTTGAACTCCCGGTATTCCTCCATCTTCCACAGAGCCTTGTATGCACCGACAGCCTGTAGTCGGCCATCCCACATCGCCTGGCCGATGCTTTGGCAGACCATGTCCTTGAACATGTGAGGGCCGGTGAAGGAGTTGAAGACGCGTTCCGCGTCGAGCGAGTGCACCTGTTTGGCGGCGATGTCCCGCATTCGAGCTTGCACTTGGGCCAGGAGGACATCGACCTGGAGCTTTGCGCAGGAAAGGTACACCAAGCCGTAGGCGTGGAAGGCGGGCGAGTCAAACCATCGAAATGGCACCGTCTTGCCGGCTTTGCCGCAGGACAAGATCCACTCCAGAACCTCTCTATGGGACTGGGCATTTCCTCCTTCGACAACCACTTGCGCATCCGACTTTGGCTTCATCTCAGCCAGAGGAATCTGGGACACAGGCACCGCGTTGAAGGCTTTGGCGATGTACCCTGAGAAAGCTACGGCCAAGTCCTTTGGAAATGCCTGATACAAGACGACTTTCTCACCCTGTTCAGTTGCCTGGTGGAGAATGGCGACTTTCTGGCAGGTTGGCAAGCCCTGCTTGATGCTGGCCAGCTTGGTGCTTGACATCGAAGGCATGCTGACCGGGATGGAGGATAGAGATCGGGCCGCCGAAGAAAAGCGGGAGAAAGGCAGAGAG
>QQTW01000713.1_pt1 | contig 21535 bp, 17 predicted proteins | sample 1904831 | NCBI WGS metagenome assembly QQTW01 (sample SAMN09435610, study PRJNA476489) | Subsurface metagenome, whole genome shotgun sequencing project. | reverse complement strand
TGTTGAACACCCAGAACGAACCTAGAAAAACGTGATCCCAACCAGATACTTGGCAAGTACCGCCCCGTCCCGGACCATCGCAGGGGAAGCGGAAGCCCAAGTTTGCTTTGTCTGGAACTAACCGAGAACCACGAGCAAACAAGAAGCCCTTCAGCAAAATCAGCACTGTGACGTGGATTTGGAAAGCGTGAATATGGTGGATCATAAAGTCCGCCGTACCCAGAGCCATCGGCATCATGGCAATTTTGCCACCCACCGCGACAACTCCACCACCCCAGACATAGCTAACAGGCTCTAATTGATTCGGAGCAGTTGTGCCTGGAGCCAGAGTTTGGATGTTTTGCACAAACTGAGCAAATACGGGTTGCAGCTGAATCGCCGTATCCGAGAACATATCTTGGGGGCGACCCAAAGCTTGCATTGTGTCGTTGTGTATGTACAATCCAAAGCTGTGGAAGCCAAGGAACATACAAACCCAGTTCAGGTGCGAGATGATAGCATCCCGGTGACGAAGCACTCGATCGAGAAGGTTGTTTTGGTTTACTACTGGATCGTAATCCCGCACCATGAAGATCGCACCGTGAGCGCCTGCGCCCAAGATGAAGAAGCCGCCAACCCACATATGGTGGGTAAAGATCGAAAGCGCAGTGGCATAGTCAGTCCCCAAGTACGGATACGGAGGCATCGCGTACATATGGTGTGCTACGAGGATGCTAAGAGAACCCACCATAGCTAGGTTAACTGCCAACTGAGCGTGCCAGGAAGTCGTCAGGTTCTCATAAAGACCCTTGTGACCTTCTCCGGTGAAAGGACCTTTATGGTTTTCCAGAATTTCTTTGATGCTGTGACCAATACCCCAGTTTGTGCGGTACTGATGCCCAGCGACGATGAACAGCACTGCCAGTGCTAGGTGGTGGTGCGCTGTATCTGTCAACCACAAACCACCAGTGACTGGGTTTAGTCCGCCCTTGAAGGTCAGGAAGTCAGCATACTGGCCCCAATTCAAAGTCCAGAATGGTGCCAAACCTTGGGAGAAGCTGGGATACAGTTCTGCCATCAAGCTACTGTTCAAGATGAACTCTTGGGGCAGAGGAATATCTCCGGGAGCTACTCCAGCGTCAAGTAGTTTATTAATTGGCAGAGCGACGTGAATCTGGTGTCCAGCCCAAGATAAGCATCCTAGTCCGAGTAATCCAGCTAAGTGGTGGTTCAGCATGGATTCCACATTCTGGAACCACTCCAGCTTAGGAGCGCGCTTGTGATAGTGGAACCAGCCAGCGAATAGCATCAATGCTGCTGCCACCAAACCGCCAATCGCAGTGCAGTAAAGCTGGAATGTATTAGTAATGCCAGCGGCTCGCCAAATTTGGAAAAAACCGGATGTAATTTGAATGCCGTGAAAGCCACCGCCAACATCGCCATTCAATATGTCTTGACCAACAATCGGCCAAACGACTTGCGCGCTAGGCTTAATGCCTACGGGGTCGGTCAGCCAAGCTTCGTAGTTTGAAAAGCGAGCGCCATGAAAAAACATCCCGCTCAACCACACAAATATCACCGCTAATTGACCAAAGTGAGCGGCGAAGACTTTGCGCGAAACATCTTCTAAATCACTCGTATGACTATCGAAATCATGGGCGAGAGCGTGCAGGTTCCAAATCCAGGTAGTGGTTTTTGGACCTCTAGCTAAGGTGCGGTCAAAGTGTCCCGGTTTACCCCACAACTCGAATGTAGTGGGTACTGGGTCTCTATCGACTACAACCCTTGCCTTTTTCTCCTCTCGCTCCGGAGGACTAATCGTCATTTAGACTCTCCTCTCTTGACAAGGAACCAGTAGTGGTGAACGCCACCAGCTGTCTTCGGGCTGTTATCAGCCAATATACCTACTTCAGAAAATTCCTGAAGTGGCGATGAAGACCGCTTGTGGAAACTGCTTTCTGATGAATTATAGGGTCTTGTTCGTATAGGTATTACAAGTTTGTTTACAATAATTCAAAATCGCTGGATAGTAAGTAAATTATGGCGTTTATCTTTGAGTTACTGGCAAAAAAGTCAAGCGTTTATTTATATAATTTACATAGCTAAACAATTCGCAACATTTATGAAATGATGATTTTTACAGTCATATATATCAATAATTAAGCTTTTTTATTGCTATCAATTCAGCTGATGTGCTAGGGCTGCGGCAGGAGTCAGCAGCCTATAAGATTGAGATGGACGGTGGCAGCAAATATTTAGTGAGGAGTAAATCTGGGTGTTTGGTATAAATAAGCTGCAAAAGATAGCGAAAGCTTGCCTTGTCTGTTTAATGGCAGGGGTGTTGGTTTTGAATCTTGTTAGCTGTGGCGGCGCAGCTGATTTGAATAATGGTTTACGTGCTGCTACTCCAGCAGATCGCAACACCAATACAACTCAATTAGCGGGAAACATTTCAGAAGTATCTCCACCAGAAGTTATCCAACAATTGCGTCAAGTTTTGGAAACTTACCAGCCAGAGGTAAAAATCTTGAGTCCTCAGCCCGATGAAGTTCTCCAAGATGATACAGTTACAGCACGTTTCCAAGTCCAAGACTTACCCATCTTCAAAAACTCAGAATTGGATATGGGGCCGCACCTGCACGTAATTTTGGATAATGAGCCGTACATAGCTGTTTACGATCTCAACCAGCCTTTGGTTTTACCAGACTTATCTCCGGGAACCCACACCCTAAGAATCTTTGCTTCTCGTCCTTGGCATGAAAGCTTTAAGAACGAAGGCGCTTACGCCCAAACAACATTTCACATCTTTACTAAAACCGACGACAATAACCCCGATTCAACCCAGCCACTGCTAACTTATAGTCGTCCCAAAGGTAACTATGGGGCAGAACCGATTTTATTAGACTTTTACCTTACCAACGCTCCCCTACATCTGGTTGCTCAAGAAAATACCAAAGATGAAATTGCTGATTGGCGCATTCGCTGCACCATCAATGGCAGTAGTTTTGTTATAGATCGGTGGGAACCTATCTATCTCAAAGGTTTTAAACCAGGCAAGAACTGGGTACAACTGGAGTTTCTGGACGAACAGGGAAACCCAGTCAAGAACGTGTTTAATAACACGGTACGAGTTATCAGTTACGAACCAAAAGCAAAAGATACATTATCGAAGCTTACTAGGGGCGAACTTTCAGCAGATGCGGCTCGTGGCATTGTTGAACCAAACTACACGGCTAAAGTTACAGAAACACAGCCCACACCCCCAACTCCTTCACCAGTTCCTACTCCCACACCTAGCCCTACGCTTACGCCTGATACTAGTTCTGAGCTTGAAGAAACAGCCCCAGCAGCCCAACCAACAGAAGAACAACCACCTTCCCCTGAAATTGAACCTCAAAATTCAACCGCAACACCAGAGCAAGAGGCAAGCACAACTAAAAACCAAAAACCTAAAGGATTTTTTAATCGTTTTCGTCGTCCATCAGTTCAACCATCACCCATTCCAGAAGTGATGGAGTCGCCTGAACCTGAATTAACTACACCAAATCTTGTAGTTCCTCCAGAGATTTCACCGGAACCGCAGTCAATGGAAACGCCAGAGGAAAAAATTACACCAGCTGAACCAGCACCACTGGCTAAACCAGAGGTGAAAGTTCCAGTACCAGTAAAAGAAAAATTGGGGGGATATTTTAGTCGCTTGCGTCGTCCTCAAGTAAGCCCATCTCCTAACTTACCTCCGACTTTACCTGAGATTATTGAGCCAAATGAAGCAGTTTCTCAGCCAGAAACATCAGCACAACCAAATCTAACTCCTTCTTTGGAGTTGGTTAAGCCGTTAGACAACCTCAACCAAAACTAGTTACGGCGCAAAAACGATTCTTTGTAAGTCTTTTTCGTTACCAGGCTAAGCGCCTGGTAACTTGTGAATAAAGATACTCTGTATCCTCAATGTTTTATAGCAATCCGCGCATCTGCGATCGCGAATAAATAATTTTGTAGTAGCCCGGCATTGCCTACGATTAGTAGGTTTGGTGGGCAATGCCGGGCTACTATATAAATTTATTTCTCTAATAAAAATTCATACAGAATAACGCCGCCACTGTAGCTATAACACTAGTAGCTATAACACTATATTTGGCGATGCGAGGTATGTTCGCGCCGATTTGAAAACCGCTATGACTAAGAATATCGCCGCTTCGGTCGTGCTAACAAGCGTGCAGCGATCGCACCACCAATAAATCCGAATAAATGCCCTTGCCAGGAGATGCCATACTGCAAAGGCAATACTCCCCAAATTATTCCACCATAAAGCAAGCCGACAATTAAGGAAAATAGGATGGCAGCAAAGCTGCGTTCAAAGTAGCCGCGTAGCAGCAAGAAACCAAAGTAACCGAATATCAGTCCACTTGCTCCTATGTGAATTGAGTAGGCTGGAGCAGTCAGCCAGACACCAATACCACTAACAAGCATTGTGATGATAGTAACTACAAAAAAGTCGCTCATTTCGCGCAACATGACTAACCAGCCAAGAGTGAGGAAAGGGGCTGTATTTGCAGCTAAGTGAGCAAAACTACCATGTAGAAACGGGGCGAACAAAATACCGCGTAGCCCAATGAAACTGCGCGGACGAATACCGTATAAGTCTAGCGATCCTCTTAGAAATGAGGAATCTACGATTTCTAAACCCCAAAATATGGCAACTAAGCCACCCAGAATCAAAACTTGAGTTTTGAACTCCTGCGCGATCGCACCTGCTTCCTGTTTACCCATATATCTACCCTTGGAGGTATCCTTTAGTTTAATTATAAATTTATCTAAGAATCCAAATAACTATTACAGCTTGAGTTGATGTTCCATCCTTTTGTAATCGCGATCGATTTCTAACCACAGCGTGCGGTTGCGAGGATCGGTTTGTAAGGCTTTTTGGAGATAGATTCGAGCGCTCTCGTAATAAGAGCGAGCAATCAGCTTTTGCGCCCAACGATGATAAGCTATAGCCAGCCATTGGCACACATCTGGATCGTCTGGAAATTGAGCATCTAACTTTTCTCCCACATCGATCGCTTGCTCCCACTTTTTCTGCTTCAGCAGATTGTAAATTTTGTTCAAGTTACTTACTCTGAGCAAACTCTCCTCAACAGAGAGGTTAGAGTTGGGGTTGCTTGATGGATGCTTGACGTGGAAACGTACCTGACTTGATGTAGCAGCGGGTGGAGGTGTGGGGGTAGAAGTTGTAGGCTTTGGAGTAGAGTAGCTTTTGGTACTAACAGTTTGCGATCGCTGCTTGAGGTCTGTTAACAATGTTTGGTAGGCTTGAGCAACTTGTTTAAACCGATCTTCAGCATTGCGATCTCCAGGATTGAGATCCGGATGATACTTACGAGCAAGCTTTCTATAAGCCTGCTTAATTTCTTGCTCGCTAGCATCAGCAGTTAATTCTAAAATTTGATAACACCAAGTTAGGTTAGTAGAATTGTCCATTTCTAGAAATTGGATTCAAAAAGAACGATGAATGATAAATTAATAATTCAGTATTCATCATTCATCATTACAGATCAGCGTAAATTAGCTGGAGCTTGTTTAGGTACAACCCAGTAATAAAGCGTGTGTTCTCGATTTGGGCCTTGAACTTGTACCACTCTTTCAGGTTTCCATTCACCCATGTCAAAATCATGAGAGACAATGCGAGTACCTGGTTTCAATTGTTTCAATAGCTGGGGTCGTAGTTTGACATTGATATCAGGTAGCAGGTAAAGCGTTACTACTGATGCTTCACCAAAATTAGTTTGAAATAAATCTTGCTGGCGAAACTCAACTCGATTTGTTACACCTGCTTTTTTAGCATTTATTCTAGCTTCCTGAATTCGCTCTGGATTAATATCTATACCTACAGCACGTATACCATATTTCTGTGCTGCGGTAATTGCAATCCGTCCGTCACCACTGCCCAAGTCGTATAGTACATCTCCTTTCTTGACTTTAGCTAGCTCAAGCATTCGATTTACAACTTCTTGAGGTGTGGGAACGTAAGGTACATCAGGTTCTCTTTGTTCGGTTTGAGTATTAGGGCTAGCTTCTGGTGTTGGCGTAACTCCTGGTGTTGGTGTAACTCCTGGTGTTGGCGTAACTCCTGGTGTTGGCGTAACTTCTGGTAAAGTTTGTCCTGTGGATGGTTTAACTTGAGCGTGAAGTTTGCTTTGTTGCAGTAAAGGCACGATCGCAATACTAGCAACACTAGTACTAGCAACTAATAAAGTAAGTATTCGCTGTAATCGCATAGCATTCATCTCCTTTTGAGTTTATTTATCTTGCTGACGATTGCTGACGACGAATGAACAACAACAAAGGTATGCCGACTAACAACACTCCTACGCCTACAATTGCACCAATGCTGTATGAAATGCTAGTGGCGTATGTTAGGCTGGATTGCAACATATACGCACAGATCAAGCAAAAAATCAACGGTGTCAAAGGATAACCAGGGACAGAAAATGGACGGGGTATATTTGGTTCCTTTCGCCGCAGTACAAATAGTGCCACCCCTGATAATAGAAAGAAGAACCAGAACACAGGGGAGGTGTATGCAGCCATTGTCTCAAAGCCTTCACGCCCTTCATGCACCAAAGCACCAACGAATACAAGTGTCAAAGCGATCGCACCTTGAACTAGTAGAGCATTAGTTGGCGTGTTGCCGCGATCGCTCCACTTTCCCAAGAATCCAAATATAGAAAAGTCTTTCCCTAAAGCGTAGTTAGTCCGAGCGCCTGTAAAAATTGTGGCATTAATTCCCCCCAATGCTGAAATTGCTACCAAAAAACTGACGAATTTTGCCCCACCTTCACCAACTGCACGACGCATTAAATCGGCTGCTACTGCTTTAGACTCTGCCATTCCTGAAATCCCCAAACCTTGGATGTAGGCAAAGTTGATTAGTAAGTAGATAAGAGCGGTTGTAATAATACTACCAATCAAAACCTTTGTCATGTTACGTTCCACATCCCGCATCTCGGCGGAAATGTAAGCTGCTTCATTCCAACCTCCATAAGTCAGCAGCACGAAAACCATTGCTAACCCGAAACTACCCTGAGACTCAATATTAGAAGAATTTACAGGAGGAGTAGAGGAGGAGTTAAAAGCTAAACCAGCATATATCACTAAGAACAACCCAAGCACCTTTGCTGCTGTGAGTATATTTTGCGTCCACTTCCCTTGACGAACACTCATGAGATTGATCGTTGTCAGGATGACAATACTTAAAGCTGCATAAATAGCAGGGGAATAGTTGCCAAGAGGTAGAATTTGGGTAGCATAATTACCAAAGACAAAAGCTAATAAAGCGATTGAACCAGTTTGAATCACTGTCATTCGCGCCCATGCAAATAAAAAGGCTACATCTTTACCAAAAGCCCGCATGAAGTAATGATAATTACCCCCAGGATGCGGGTAGGCGGTTGCTAGTTCTGCATAGCATAAAGCGCCCACTATTGACATCACACCACCCAACAACCAAGCTATCAGAGTTACATTTGCACTGCCTGCGTTAACAGCAATTAGCGCTGGTGATTCGTAGATGCTTGCACCAATAACCATTCCGATAATTAATGCACCTGCATCAAATATCGAAAGAGTTGGTTTTAGCGTTACTTGTTCGGGTTTCGGTGCTACCTGTTTATTTGCCATATCGCCAACTACTTAAGTAGAAACGCTTGTTTATTAAATTACTTGCAGGTGAATCCTGCTTCTGACTTATGGTACAGGTAGGATTTTTTGTTAATTAAATATCTCACGGGCGATCGCTTTTGCAGCAGCTAATTATTGTATTATTTGATGTCTGCGCGTACCGATGCATATGTAAGCTATTTGACTCAAAAACCCCTGAGCGCTTGAATATTCTTAGTTTGACGCACAAATATGACAAAAATGTGTCAGCAAGAGAAGTTAGGGAAAGGGTGAAGGCTGAAGGGTTTTCATCATACTTCGCGCCGCGCGATACCTTCGGTAAGCTTCGCTAACGTACAGACGCGATATATCGCGTCTCTACATACTTCATACTTCATCCTTCACACTTCATCCTTAACTCATTATTTAAGGGGAAGTTCGATTTGAAAAGTTGCTCCTTGTCCTAAGATGCTATGAGCGGTAATTTTTCCTTTGTGAGCTGCTATGATTTGTTGCGCGATCGCTAAACCCAATCCAAAGCCACCAGTTTGACGCGATCGCACAGCATCTACGCGATAAAATCTTTCAAATATATGGGGTAAATCGGCATCTGGTATTCCAATTCCATTATCTTCTATTTGAATTACAACTCTGTCTCGATTAGTAAACAATCGCAGATAAACTCTGCCGCCATCTGGGCTATATTTGAAAGCATTGTTGAGTAGATTTCTCACAGCTTGAAGCAACAAATCTGGCTCCACTTTAACCATCAATGGTTGCTCGGACAAACAAGCAATAAAGTTTAAGTTTTTTATAACTGCTTGTGCTTGATATTCGCTTACTGGTGTTTGCAGTAAATCAACGAGATCGACGCTTTTTAATTCTGCGGGTGCTAATGCGCCTTCATGTCTGGCGAAAAATAGTAAGTTAGCGATCAGAGCGCTCATTGACTTGGAGATATCTACAATATTTTCCAAGCGATGGCGTGGCTGAGTGTTATCTTCAACTGGAGATAACAAACCAACTTGAGCATTACTCATAATAGCTGCCAAAGGCGCTCGTAATTCATGGGATGCGTCGGCTGTAAAACGTTGTAATTGGTCGTAAGATCGACGAATTGGTTTCATTGCAAGTCCGCCAAGATACCAACCAGTTAGTCCAATTAATCCCAACGCGATCGGAACTCCTAGCGATAGCGACAGCCGTGTTTGATCCAAGGTTTCCCTAATGGATGTCATGGAAGTAGCAACTTGCAGATACCCAACTACTGAATTATTTCTAATGACTGGTAGTGTAACTTGCCTGAGCCATATTGTTGAAGCATTTATGTTAGCTTGCTTTGACTCAGTTTTGAAAGTTTGATATCCAGAAGAACCTATTAAATACTTAGGCGCAGGAGTACCGACAAATTGCACTAATTTTCTTTCACGATTATACCAATGGGCGTAGACTATTTCACCGCAAAGCGCTAGTGAATTTGTTCCTAAAACTGGGAAATCTTCTAGAGCGAATTGCCATTGTCCTTGCTGGGATTGATATAGCGATCTAGCTGCCATTATTTTGCTTTTTTTGACGAGTTTTTGTTCGCAATCCCGCAGCTGAGATTTCACTTCGAGGCAGTAGACGATCGCTGCAAAAATAACTAGGATACTCCCCATTGATAGAGCGAACCAGCAAGCTAAATTGCGACGGCTACGGTTGAACATAAAAAGGATGAAGGATGAAGTGTGAAGTGTGAAGTCGTAGGGGCGGGTTTAGCAAACAAGCTAATAGTCAGACAAATAATTTAGATAAACCCGGCCGTACTAGTCAGACAAATAATTTAGATAAACCCGCCCATACGTGAGTAGTGAGTAGTGAGTAGAAATAATTCTATGGCTTTGAATTCCGAATTCCCTTCATCCATCCCGCTTTTATCCTTCAGCCTTCTTCTGGAACATTGAGACGATAACCCATACCATATATAGTTTCTAACCAATCCTTGGCTCCAACTGTCTGCAGGCGCTGTCTCAATCTTCTGACGAGAGTGGTAACAGCATTACTTTCTGGTTCTGTTCCCCATTCCCATAAAGCAAGTTCAATTTGATCGCGAGACAACACTTGACGCGGATGGCGCATCAGGTATTCCATCAGTTGAAACTCGCGGACTGATAATTGAGTAGTTAACTTTTCTCGCTCCAGAGTCAAACTGGCGAGATGGAGTGTCAAATCTGCTGTGGTAAGAGTGTCACCGATCCATTGTGGCGATCGCCTCGCCAATGCTCGTACCCGCGCCAGCAGTTCTACAAGATCGACTGGCTTAACCAAATAGTCGTCTGCTCCAGCATCTAAACCCACAACCTTATCAGCGGTGGTATCCTTGGCAGTAAGTATCAGTACGGGAGCCGTTTTGCCTGTCTGTCGATAATGCTGACAAAGGCTAACTCCACTCAGCTTGGGTAACATCCAGTCTAATATCAGTAAGTCATACTCTTTTTGGGACAGCAACCATTCGGCTGTGTCTCCATCCTTCACAGCATCAACAATATGTCCTGCTTGAGATAGTGCAGCATGAAGTGGTTCTAACTGCGCTGGGTCGTCTTCTACCAGTAAAATCACCATATTATTTAAATGGCTGCGGCTATCCCCTAATTCTCATACGTCTAATCGTAATAAAAGTTGCCAGCACTTAGCGACTAGTTGTTAGCTTTTAAAGTCAGAGGCGATCGCCCATAGCAGGAAAAGTAGGGGGAAAAACCCCACTTTGGGAACTTCGACATCACTTTCGCCAAAATTTACCAGTGAGAATATTTAACTCTTCAGCCCCCTCAGCTTCCTCAGATCCTTTCCCCTATCCTATGCATCAATCTCGATGGTTAAAAACATTAAAGTCTTTAGGACTAGAGTTTTGGATAGCTTTACCTTTATTGGGAATAGCTTTTTGGGTAGGTGGCGGATTAGTCACAGATCAGATTTTGAGTCGTTCCTACGAAAGTAAGGAGCAGTTGCAAGCTAATACCAAACTAAAAGGAAAGTCAGCCAAAGTAGTTCTGGCGATTAAAGTAGAAATTAATTATGCCCAAGGAATTTCTAAAGTAAGAGTCAACACAGCTAATTCAGCCCTTAAACAATTAGAATTTGAGTTTTATGTCACCGATGTGAATCAAATTGAAACAGCAATTAGTCGTGAACTCGGATTACCTTTAGAACAGATTCGGCTATTGGTGCATTATCAAGTTGACTACACTTAAACTTGTTATTTGTCATTAGTAAAGAGTCATTAGTCACCGTTCAAAAGTTATAGATCGAGAGGCAATAGTCAATAGCTGTAAACAAATAACAAAGGACAAATGACAAACATAGTTAAACAGCCATGCGATGAAGGGGTAATCAGGTCTAAGCCGTGTATTCAACCTTGTACTCGTAATCTCAGACCTTGGATTTTGGCAGCAACGATTCTCGGCTCTAGCATGGCGATGATTGATGGTACGGTGGTGAATGTCGCACTACCAGTTTTGCAATCAGTACTTAACGCAACAACTGCTGATGTGCAGTGGATTGTTGAGTCCTACGCGCTGTTTCTCGCCGCCTTGATTTTGGTTGGTGGTTCTTTAGGCGATCGCTTCGGCAGACGGCGGATCTTTGCTTATGGTGTCGCATTGTTTGCGGCTGCTTCGGTTTGGTGTGGTTTATCACCTAACGTGCATCAACTGATCTTTGCCCGTGCTATTCAAGGAATTGGTGGTGCTTTACTAGTACCTGGCTCTCTTGCAATTATCAGCGCCTCTTTTAGTGCCGAACAACGAGGACGCGCAATCGGTACTTGGTCGGGCTTCACGGGCATAACTTCAGCCTTGGGGCCAGTTTTGGGGGGCTGGTTAGTTGAGAATGCTTCCTGGCGCTGGATCTTTTTTCTCAATGTCCCCATTGCCGCGATCGTACTAGGTATTTTATTCTGGCGCGTACCTGAAAGCCACGATCGCGATTCTGCTAATACTAAGTTGGATTGGTGGGGTGCAGTACTGGTAACAGTGGGTTTAGGAACGCTGGTATACGGATTGATTGAATCATCTCATTTAGGCTGGAATAACCCAAAAGTAATTAGTGCCATAGCAGTAAGTATCCCAGCAGTGCTGGGATTTATCTTTGTAGAAGCTAACAGTTCAGCACCGATGATGCCTCTGGGTTTATTTCGCGATCGCACCTTCAGTGGGGCAAACTTACTCACACTGCTGCTTTACATGGCTTTGAGCGGTATTCTATTCTTCTTTCCCTTCAATTTGATCCAAGTGCAGGGTTACTCAGCTACGGCTGCTGGTGCTGCCTTCCTGCCATTTATTTTAATTATGTTCTTTCTCTCTCGTTGGTCGGGAGGGTTAGTTAGCCGCTATGGTTCTCAACGTCCATTAACCATTGGCCCAATTATTGCAGCAATTGGTTTGGCTGGATTTGCCTTGCCCGGAATTGGCGGTAGTTATTGGATGACCTTTTTTCCCGCAGTGGTAGTACTTGGTTTGGGTATGGCCATTACGGTTGCGCCACTAACAACTACGGTAATGGGTGCAGTGAGCGAAAGCCAAGCCGGAATAGCTTCGGGTATAAATAATGCTGTTGCCAGAACAGCGGGGTTGTTGTCAATTGCGCTTTTAAGTATTGCGCTCCTACGTGCTTTTAATTACAACCTTGATCGCCGTTTGGCAAATCTTAATTTAACTGCTCAAGTACAACAAGCACTGGAAGCACAGCGGATAAAGTTAGCTGGGGCAGAGGTTCCAGCAGGCCTTACTCCAGACTTAACAGCAGCAATACGCCAGGCGATCGCTGCGTCTTTTGTCGATAGTTTTCGTCTAGTTATTTTCATTTCTATCGGGTTAGCCCTAGCTAGTGCTTTAATTGCTGCACTAATGCTCAAACCAAAACGAACAACTAATAGAACTTAAAACTTTTTTCAGCACAAGTTTTGGATTATCAAACTCAGTTTTAAACGATCTTAGTTAAATCATCCGGGCAGGCAAAATCTAAAATTTTTCATTTCTTGTCAAACACACGCCTTGCCTCTCAGGATATGGTAATATATCGAGCAATAAAGGCGTATTCTGTATGAATACCTAATAGGAATTGAAACCTGGGATCTAGGTAGCCTAAACACCATATACTAAACACGGTATATAGTAGTTTTGAACATGACCGCAGCAGCAGATCCAGTTAAATTAATGAAACAGGAAGTCGGTAAAGCCGCCGCCTCTCTAGTCAAGTCAAACACAATTGTCGGACTAGGTACGGGATCGACTACAGCTTATACAATTCAGTTTCTAGGCGATCGCCTCAAATCTGGGGAACTCAAAAACATTGTTGGTATCCCCACATCTTTTCAAGCAGAGGTGCTAGCAAAACAGTACGGTATTCCTCTAACTACCTTGGATGCAGCCGATCGCATCGATATTGCGATCGATGGTGCTGATGAAGTCGATCCGCAAAAGAATTTAATCAAAGGTGGTGGTGCGGCACACACTCGTGAAAAAATAGTAGACTATCTTGCCGAGCAATTTATTGTAGTTGTTGATAGCTCTAAGGTAGTACACAGACTGGGTTCTAGCTTTCCAGTACCAGTAGAAGTAATTCCAATGGCGATCGCGCCTGTGATGCGGGCGATTGAAGCACTCGGAGGTAAACCAGAACTCCGGATGGGAGTTAAAAAAGCAGGCCCTGTAATCACAGACCAAGGTAACATGGTAGTCGATGTTAAATTTGAAACAATCGACCACCCAGCCGAACTGGAAAAGACACTTAATAACATTCCCGGTGTCTTAGAAAACGGTATTTTCGTCAATTGCGCCGACTTAGTTTTAATTGGCGAAGTTCAAGACGGACAACCTATAGTACGGCAAATGTAGCGATTTTAGATTTTAGATTTTAGGTTTTAGATTGGTAATGAATCCAAAATCGAAAATCCAAAATCTAAAATTCTGATGATGCAATACCGAAGATTTGGGCGCACAGAATTATCCATGCCAGTATTTTCCTGTGGTGGGATGCGCTATCAATTTAAGTGGCTGGATGTACCGGGATGGCTAATTCCACAAAAAAATCAACAAAATCTGGAAGCCACGATTCGCAGGGCGGTAGAAGTTGGCATTAACCATATTGAAACTGCTCGTGGTTATGGTACTTCTGAACTACAGCTAGGGCGCATCCTGCCCAGTTTACCCCGCGATCGCATCATTGTTCAGACTAAAATTAGTCCCACTCAAGATCCAAAAGAATTTCGGCGCAAGTTTGATGTATCTTTACGCAATCTCCGGTTAGATTATGTAGACTTGCTGGGATTGCATGGGATCAACAATGGCGAAACAATGCACCAAAGCATTCGCCCTGGCGGTTGTTTGGATGTCGCTAAGCAACTGCAAGCTGAAGGAAAAGTCAAGTTTATTGGCTTTTCCACTCATGGATCGGCAGATACTATTGTGCAGGCGATCGCAACAAATGCTTTTGACTACGTTAACCTGCATTGGTATTACATTAATCAAGTTAACTGGGCAGCGATTGAAGCAGCTAAACGTCACGATCTGGGCGTTTTTATCATTAGCCCTTCCGATAAGGGTGGGATGCTTTACAAACCACCGCAAAAGCTGGTAGAAATATGCTCTCCTCTCAGCCCGATGGTGTTTAACAATCTATTCTGTTTGAGCCATTCCCAAGTACATACCCTCAGCATCGGTGCATCAGCGCCCCAGGATTTTGACGAACACTTGAAGACTTTGCCACTTTTGGATCGGGCAGATGAGATTTTACCACCAATTTTGGCGCGGTTGGAACAAGCCGCGATCGCCGCATTGGGAGAAGATTGGGTGAAAACTTGGCATATCGGTTTACCCAAATACGATGAAACGCCTGGAGATGTGAATATTCCTGTGATTTTGGGGCTGAGAAACTTGGCGATTGCCTACGATATGACTGAATATGCCAAAACTCGCTATAATCTTCTGGGTAATGGCGGTCACTGGTTCCCCGGAAACAAGGCAGAACAAGTAAGTAAACTCGATTTGGCGAGAAGTCTTGCTCAAAGTCCCCATGCGGATAAAATTCCTGCTTTACTTGAAGATGCGCATAAGTTATTGGCATCTGAAGCTGTCAAACGCCTTTCGCAACAATAGATAACAATAGCAATTAAAAAATTGTGAGCAAGCAGGATTTTTCCAGTTCCAGGGTGTATTAATTTTACAGATAAAAAATCTCAGTGTTTTTTGTCCGCTTTGTGTAGAAGCGAAAAAAGATGCTGCGATCTTATAGCAAGAGCGATCGCAACTTGTACCAAAAGTGTATAGCAACCCTAAATGAAGAGTAAATCTTTCTATTGGTTGTTATTAGTCATTAGTCATTAGTCATTAGTCCTTTGTACGAATGACGTAGGGCGAAGCCCGCACCCGGTGGGTATGACGAATGACGACGGGGAGTATTCATGACTCAAATGAGATTGCTATATGTGCTGAAAGCTCTTGCTTATATCTATGAAAACTTTGACACTCCCCATGCCTCCACTCACTTCACTACGTTCCGTTCGTTAAAGGCAGGGGATTCTTAGTTCACAGACCAACCTTAACTGAGCAGGATTGCTCCAACTCAACCAGAGGGTCGATCTCCCCAAGCTTATAAGATCCGGTCTGCCCGACCGTACTTAATCCTTTCTGCAAAATGTTGATCGCTGCGTTAATGTCCCTATCTTCCACATAATTACAATTAGGGCAAACGTGAGTTCTAGTAGATAGAGACTTCTGCACTTTTTCGCCGCAGTTAGAGCAATTTTGACTGGTATTATGCGGAGCAACCGCTACAGTTACCTTGCCATACTTGTAGCCAAAATACTCTAACCATTGGCGGAAAGTTGACCAACTTGCATCACTAATCGATTTGGATAAATGCCGATTTTTTACCATACCCTTCACATTTAAATCTTCGTAAGCCACTAAGTCGTTGGACTTGATTAAGCGGAGTGCCACTCTCTTGACATACTCTTCTCGCTGCCTACTTACTTTTAAATGTTTAAGGGCATACAAGCATCTAGCCTTGTGATAGTTTTTGGATTGTGGTTTTCCTTTAAGGAACTTTTTAGACTTCCTCCTATTGAGCCGATTTAATTGTTGTTCTCCTTGACGGTAAAACTGTGGACTAGGTTCAATATTCCCCCGGCTATCTGCCAAGAAATATTTAATACCAACATCGATACCTACCGCTTTTTGACTGGGGATTATAGGTTCAACTGTGTCTCTAGGATCTATTTGTACAGAGAACTGCACGTAATACCCATCGGCACGAAGCACAATTCTCACTCGCTTAATTTGCTCTAGCCCGTAAAAGTTTAAATCCCTAGAGCCTATTAACTTGAGATTACCTATACCCTTTTTATCGGTGAAAGTAATATGCTTCCTGTTCTCCGATAACTTCCATCCTGATACCTTGTATTCTACTGAGCGAGAATGTTTTTTGAAATTTGGGTATCCCTTCTTGCCTGGTATCTGTTTTTTACAGTTGTCGTAAAAGCGATTAACTGCTTTTAAAACTCTTTCCACAGCAGTCTGACAAGCATGAGAGTTTAAATCATCAACAAACTTAAACTCTTTTCTCAGTCGCGTGTTATATCTAAACATCTCCGTCTTCGCCACACCTCGATTGTCCATCCAAAAACGAAGCACCTTGTTACGGACAAATTGAGCCGTCCTAATTGCTTCGTTAATAGCAGCTATTTGAATAGGTTTGGGGTTGACTTTGTATTCGTAGACAAACACTTTTGATACTGAGATGTTGGGTGTCAAAAGCATAATATCATAAAAGGGCAGGACTTAAAAGTCCCTTGCCGCGTATCCCGATGCATGGAATGCACGGGCTTGTGCGGCGCTTTTTCGGTCAAGTTTCTTAATCTTAAGTAGGTGGCAATATTATGGCTCTCAATCGGCGCAATTTTTTATTTTTAGTCGGAGCAAGTGCAGGTGCTTATGCCTTAAATACTTACCGATCTTCTATTCTGGTAAATGAAGCCTTAGCAGCAGAAACATCCAGCCAAAGTGGCGCTTTTCAATTACCGCCTTTACCCTATGCTTACAATGCTTTGGAACCACACATTGATGCTGCAACAATGAAGTTTCATCACGACAAACACCATGCGACTTACGTTAAAAACTTGAATGCAGCGATACAGAAACATCCAGAACTTAAAGGTAAAACTGCTGCACAAATGCTGCGGAATCTAAATAGCGTACCAGAAGATATTCGCACTACAATCCGTAATAATGGTGGTGGTCATGTCAACCACAGTATGTTTTGGCAGATAATGCGCCCAAATGGAGGTGGACAACCGAAGGGTGCGATCGCTTCTGTAATCACACAAAACTTTGGTAGTTTTGAAAAGTTTCAAGCGCAGTTCAACTCTTCAGGCGAAAAACGTTTTGGTAGCGGTTGGGTGTGGCTAGTTCGCACTCCAAGCGGTAAATTTGAAATTACCAGCACCCCAAATCAAGACAGCCCCCTAACTAAAGGTAACTACCCAATCATGGGTAACGATGTCTGGGAACACGCCTATTATCTCAAGTATCAAAACCGTCGTGCTGATTACCTCAAAGCTTGGTGGAATGTTTTGAATTGGGACGAAATTAACAAGCGTTTAGAGCAAGCAAGCAAAGCAGCCTGAAGCAAGCAGGTTATACCTCACTACCAGGCTAAGCTTGGTAGTGAGTAAAAAGAGGCTCAGCCTCAAAATTCCTTATTTGCGTAAGTACACACAATGACGAATGCTATTACTTAGGGGAGTAGTAAACTCTTCAATCTCCTCGATCGCACCGCCCAACCGTTTAACTGTGTTTTGCAGTGTTTCTGCTTCTTCAGTTGTCCAATTACCCCGATAAAGTACTGCTAATCCCCCTGATTTCAAGAAAGGTAGAGCATATTCAGCACAAATAGAGGCAGAACCAACCGCTCGAATCAATGCAAGATCGTAAGCTTGTCGATGTTGGGATTCTTTGCCTACAACCTCCGCTCTACCAGTTACAGTATTCACGTTACCAATACCCAATTCAGCTATAAGACTATCGAGGAAAGCAATTTTCTTGCGAGTTGAATCGAGCAGAGTTACTTGGGAATCAGGTAAAGCGATCGCGGTAGGAATTCCCGGAAATCCAGCCCCAGTGCCAATATCAACGATTTTAAAGGCTGAAGGCTCTACTTCATCCTTCAGCCTTATACCTTCATCCTTCAATAAAGGCATAATTCCTCGCAACGAATCCCACAAGTGTTTTTCCCAAAAATCTAAGGGTTCGGTAATGCGAGTTAAATTGAGTGTTTGGTTAGCTTTAATTATCAATTCATAAAGACGCTGAAATTGAAGTTGTTGTTCAGCGTTAGGTTGCCAATTCAAATGTTGCCAATCAACCATCTGTGGCAGCATTGGTATATCAATTTCAGACATCTTGCTTTCAGGCTACACGCGGCTCAACAGAATAAGGTGCTGCGGGGTAAAGTTCGCCCTGCTTAATTGTCCAACTTTTGTCAGCGATCTCCTGCATTTCCCCAGCATCATGAGTCACCACAAAAAGCGTCCAATGCTGTTTCAGTTTTGCTAATAAACTCACCAATTGCTGCCGCATTGACCAATCTAAGCCTGCTGTTGGCTCATCTAATAGCAGCAAATGCGGTTGGCGAATCAACTGCACTGCTAATGCCAAACGGCGCTGCTGTCCCCCACTCAAAGCATGGGGTGAGGTGTGTAGCGGTATATTTTCTAACCCCACTTCCAACAAAGCTTGCTTAACTTTCTCCAGTCCTAATTCTGGATGTCCTAACCGTAATTCTTCTAAAATTGTCCCACCACAGAAATGGCGTTCTGGAAACTGAAACACTAAGCCAGCCAATTGTTGCAAGTATTCAGGATTCAGTTCCTGTTCTCGCCAGAGAACCCTGCCAGATGTAGGCGCAACTAGCCCGGATAAAATTTCTAATAGCGTACTTTTGCCAGAACCACTAGGGCCAATAATTAGCCCCAGCTGCTGTGGCGCTAATTCTAGGTTGATAGATTTTAAAATGGCTGTGGGGCTAGCTGGAGGATGGTAAATTAAGTTCTTGAGATATAGCATCCGTTAAGAGTACCAGAAAAAGTTAATGTTCATCTGACAGTGCCAAAAGTTATTCTGCCTATATTCTGGCAAACAGATATAGATACTGATAATACTTAACGGCAACTTAGTACCAGCATTAACGTCAAATCAGGAGTCAGAACAAGGCTGAATTCTGAATTCTGAATTCTGAATGCTAAAAAATTATTCATCATTCATAATTTATTATTCATCATTTACTAGCCACTAACCACCAACTACCGCGCTTGATACTTCTGAGGACAATAATGAATCTTCGGGTTTCTGCTTCTAAACAGTTGTTTGCTGCTATTGCTAGTGCTACTGCACTTACACTTAGCCTTTGGGTTAGCCCTACTCTTGCTCAAGATCCATTTCGCGCCACGAATCAACGCTCGATTGGTGACAAAACCGAAGCAGCCTTCAAAGCTATGTTCGAGCAAGGAGACTATACGACGGCGGAACGTTACGTGCAACAAGCGCAAAAGAGTGAACCAAAAGAACCGTTGGCATATGCAATGCAGGCTTCGCTAGCTTATGCTGTAAATCAAGACTTCAACAGCTTAGAATCCAACGGTAAAAAAACTCTGGAAACTGCTGAGCAACTTATATCTACAGATCCCTTAAGGGGTAATTTATATGCTGCTGTCGGTCATTTCTTGCAAGGTGCTGCTGCTATATCGCGCGAAGGTACTGTTAAGGGAACGCCTACAGCCTTAGCAGAACTGCGTCAAGTTTACGCTTATTTAGACAGAGCAGAAGCTGTTTCACCCAACGATCCAGAACTGAATTTAGTTCGGGGCTACATGGATTTGATGCTGGCGGTGAATCTACCTTTTGCTAACCCAGAACAAGCGATCGCTCGGTTAGAGAAATTCGCCGGGCCTAGGTATCTAGCCTATCGTGGTGTTGCCATTGCCTACCGCGACTTAAAACAATACCCCGAAGCGATCGCAGCTGTGGATCGAGCTATCAAATCTACGACTTACAACCCGGAGTTATACTATCTCAAAGGTCAAATTCTTTCTTCCCAAGGCAAAAAACAAAACAACCAGTCAATCTTGCAGGAGGCGGTGAAGAATTTTGACTTGGCGATCGCTAAAAAAAATCAACTTCCTGCTGAGTTAGTTAAACAAATCGAGCGAGAGCGCTCTAAAGCAGCTCAGCGAATCAACATGGCTCAAAATCGTACTCATTGACATCCACCCTGCCCTATAAGTGCAGGGATTCCTAAGACTCACGACTTAGGTTTCTGTTTCCTTCCGCAAGCGGTTTTGCTCAGTTGCCTTTTAGACTCTTGCCTATCGGGTCTTACACTCGATCCACAGACTGAAACGGCAAGCCCTGCCGCCAAAATATTCTTACTCGCGTTGATATCACGGTCATGGTTAGTTTGACACTTAGGACAATCCCACTCTCTAATATCCAACGGCATGTTATCTACTACATATCCACAGTTCCCGCATCTTTTGGAGGAAGGAAACCATCGGTCAATCTTAATCAGTTCGCGCCCGTACCACTCGCACTTATAGATAAGCTGTCTAACCAATTCTCCCCAAGAAGCATCAGAAATATGCAGCGCCAACTTATGGTTCTTCACCATATTTTTAATTGCCAAGTCCTCAACCACGATGGTTTGGTTTTCTTTCACCAGTTGAGTTGTCAGCTTATGCAAAAAGTCTTTGCGGCTATCGGTTATCTTTGCGTGTACTTTAGCTACCTTTTGCCTTTGTTTATGTCGATTGTTAGATCCTTTCTGTTTACGAGACAGAGATTTTTGTACCCGTCTGAGCTTAGAGCGCAGTCGCTTGAAGTGTTTTGGGTTAACAATCTTGTCTCCATTGCTGGTAGCAATCAAGCTATTTATCCCCACGTCCAAACCAATAGACTTATCTGTTTTTGGCAGTGGTTCAATAACCGTATCTACAAGCAAAGAAACGTGAAAACGTCCCGATGCATCCAGTTTGACTGTTATAGTAGACGGTTCGCACCCCTTGGGCAATTGTCTACTCCAACGAATCGGCAATGCTTCAGTACATTTAGCAAGCCATACTTGTCCGTCCTTCCACTTAAAGGCAGATTTGGTAAACTCTGCACTGCCGCCGTGATGCTTTTTCTTAAAGTTGGGATACTTGGCAGTTCCCACCCAAAAGTTAGCAAAGGCTTTTTGCAGATGTCTAAGTCCTTGCTGCAAAGGTACGCAACTAACCTCGTTCAGAAAAAGCAAGTCCTCCTGCTTTTTCCAGTTAGTCAGCATGGTAGAAGTGTCGGCGTAACCGATTCTTTCTTGCCTTTCGTACCAGCCTTCCGTTCTCGCTGCCAACGCTCGGTTATAAACCAGCCTGGCGCAACCCATTGTTCGACGCAAGAGTATTTCTTGTTCGATGGTGGGATAAACGCGGTACTTGAAAGCTTTTTGCATACTTCACATTATAACACATTAATTGTGAAGCTGTATACATTAAGTAGTTGCTTATTCGTCGCCTACCCCACTCCCTGTTTGAGCCTTGGTCAAAATTGGTCGGGGGTGGAACTCACGCGCGTCGCCCTCCTATCCCTCCCTGCGCTGAAGCGACAGGGTTTCTCGGAGGTTTCCGATGAAGGTATGAGCCTCAGCCGCTCAATTGGAGCAACTTTAGAGCAATTCCCTAATTTTCCAAAAGAGGTATGCTGCCCAAGCCCGCCGTAGCGCCAGGGAGAAATGCAACGGTAAGGCTGCAAATATTATTAGCAAAATTAGCTTACTTAAAATTATTAAATAATGGTGTTAACTTCAGTCTCCACACCAATCCTGAGAGATT
>QQTW01000712.1_pt1 | contig 21544 bp, 11 predicted proteins | sample 1904831 | NCBI WGS metagenome assembly QQTW01 (sample SAMN09435610, study PRJNA476489) | Subsurface metagenome, whole genome shotgun sequencing project. | reverse complement strand
GATAGACATATTTATACAACCCATCAGTTTCAATCACACCTTGAGAATCCGCCGCTTCTCCTAACAGTCCGCGCATCAAAAAGTATGTGAATATCCCATGACCGAGTTCGGGAAACTCCCACGATTGCTGCCCTTGGTCGCACGATAACAAGGCGCAAAAACCCTTACTTTGAGCGGCACGCTGGCGTAAAATTTGTAACAATTGTGGTGTGGGATTGAGAAAATTAGTAGGATTTTCGGCATCGCGGGGAGTCGCATTGTTTGTTCCCCATAGCATCATGTCACCGCTATGACAGGTATCGAGGCAAACTAACTGTTGGTGTGCCGAACTGTTTCCTAAAATCTGTAGCAATTCTTGCATTCCGATACCCGTATCTAAGAGGTTACTTTTTTGGGTATCTGTCATGCATAAAACTGGTTGCTGTGTATTCGGTTCTAGCATTCCGTGCCCGGAAAAGTAGAATAGGATGGTGTCTTGCGATCGCGTTTGCGTGACAATCCTCTCCAAGCTATTACGCACGGTTGCCGATGTCGGCATAACTAGAGCAAAGTCGTTATGAATAATTACTTCTTTTTGGGGAAACCCCTGTGTCGAATAAGCTAAAGCTTCCCCCAACCCTTTACAATCGATTGCTGGATACCGTAGCGAGGGCAGTTGTGCATCCTCATATTGGTTTACTCCCACCAATAAAATCCAAAGCTTGGCAACTCCTGTTTTAAGAGTATTTGTATGGCTGTTACCAACACCTATAGGAGACATTTTTACTACCCCAATTCTAAAACCAATTGTAATTAATTTTTGTGAATTTTACTATCGAAGCTGTAATTTTACCGAAGACTCGTCAGAGAGCAGGAGGCTCAGTTGACAGAAGGAATAAAATACATTTTTTGCCCTCTGTGACTAGTAATCGTACCCCAGATCCAACGAATCACGGCGACTGACGCTAGGCGATTTATTTATGAAAAAAATAAAAATATTTTTTCGCTCCGACGTAGTACGTTAGCGAAGCGGCACTCTATGCGAAAAAAAGGCGTCCGGGGAGTGAAACCCCTAAATACGAGCGCTTCACTGGCTGACGCTACGCGATTTATTTATGGGGTTTTCCGAATGCCCTAGTACCGAATTCATAAGTGCCTTCTCATTCCCTTCTGGTGTCAAGGATACTGAAAGAATTTTTTCAAATCGCGCAGAGGCGCATAGGATAAGTAGGGGGAGTAAGATAACTGATTGTTATTTGGTCATTCGACAAAAAGTACTGCTTTAAATATAATATTTTTGACCATATATTACTTGAAAATACAGTTTAAATTATCAAGAAATGTTAGTAAATCTCTTTAAATATAGGCTTACTGAAATAAAATTAGTCTCTGTAGTTAAAGTTTATTTTTATACTCTCTATTTCAGGAAAATTAATCTTAGAGATGATGAGAATGGAACCCCTCTTAACATTCTGGCTTTTTTTGAGAAATTATGCAGAATTACAAAAGTTTATATAAATAAGGTATCATTTATCAGTTGTTAGTCGTTCATCATTCGTAAGGATTTTGAGTATTGAATATACCTTGATACAAAGTAGATGAGTGGAAATAAACATAACTTATGTTACAACTAGTAAATATGCCTGAAGCCTTACGAATGACACAAATGACAAATGACTACTAGTCTCTAATAAGTTATATAACTTTACTTATGCTGGCATTATGCATTGTAGGTAGTAGCTTATGCGATCGCGTCAAGGTATAACTGAAGTATTTTCAACTTTTCTGCAATTTGAAGCTGACAGGGCAATAGGTTGGGTTACTGATGCTCGCCTGCGTCGAAATATACGTAACTATCAGAACTCGCTAGCTCAACCGGAATCTTCAGAGAGTTTTTGGGTAGTTTACTTATATAAATTGTGGAGCAATCAATCGGATTTAGCAAAAGGTCATTTAACAGCGTATTTACAAGAATCCTGTTATTGGGCTGCTCAGAAGACAATTGGCAATGTTTCGACGGTACAGTATACTTTGTCGGATTGTTTTCAGATTGCGATCGCGCGAGTCGATAAGGTACTACTCGGGTATAATCCGCAAGTTGGGTTTAGTCTTAGCAGCTACGCAAGCGCAATTTTTAGCAGCCAACTTAAGGAAATGCTGCGAACTCAAGGAGAAGTTGACATTTGTACAAATTGGCGATTGTTAAGAAAGTTGTCTTCTAAGCGGTTTGTAGAGTCGTTGCAAAATATCGGGTTGGGAGCGGAAACGATTGCTAGTTATGTATTAGCTTGGAAATGTTTTCTAGCGCAATACGTTCCCCAACAAACGACAGGAACTCGTAAACTACCCAAACCCACAGCTGCGACATGGGAAGCAATTTCTAAGATGTACAATACAGAACGTCATACGCTTTCGCACCCTGGTTGGGAATGCAGTCCTGAAACGATGGAAAAATGGATGGTAGCTTGTGCAAAAGCAGCACGAACCTATTTATATCCAAATTTTACTTCGCTTAACGCTCCCAGAGGTGGTGAAGGTGCGGGGGAATTTTTGGATAATTTACCAGAAATGAAGCAAGATTCATTACTGGCTGAATTTATTGCAGAAGAAGAACAAAACGACAGAAAGTCGCAGCAACAAAATATCAGCAATATCTTAATCGCAGCTTTGGGAGAACTCGATTCTCAAGCGCAAGAAATTTTCCAACTGTACTACGGTCGAGGACTGACACAACAACAAATTGCTAAACAGCTAGATATTAAGCAGTATACCATTTCGCGCCGATTAACAAAAGCGCGAGAAGCATTGTTACTCAAATTAGCGACATGGAGTCAAAAGACGCTGCATATTTCGCTAAACTCGACGGTACTAAACTATATCAGCACCGTTATGGAGGAGTGGTTAAAGGGTTACTATAATCCTCCCTTACAGTAGGAGTAATAATTATGACTTTTAATCAATCCTCAGCAACCTTGACTCAAATGACACATTTATGGTTAGATTTTACTGAATCAGAAGCCGCCACTGCTTGGCAGCAAACCGAACGCTTTTCAACACCAAATAGCCGTTGGAATGCTTATATTAACTGCCTTTGCCTAAATACTTTATTACCTTGGCTGCGGGATGAACACGCACCCGAAGCGGAAGTATTCCCCAACACAGCTTCTTTACCTAGTTTCTGGGAAATAACCACAGGTACGGCTATAGACTGCGACGCTGGGAGAATTGTCATAATTCCTACCGAAGCACTCGATTTGAGCGAGTTTCGCATTCCCCAAGAATGGGTAGACATTCCCTCATGGACAGCAGACTATTACCTAGCGGTACAAATCGAACCCGATGATGGCTGGCTGCGAGTTTGGGGTTATACCACCCAAGCACAACTCAAACAAAAAGCGAATTATGATGCGAGCGATCGCACTTACTCGCTATCGGACGAAGATATATTTGCCGATGTCAGCGTATTGTGGGTAGCGCGTCAACTTTGCCCAAATGAAGTTATCCGTACCGAAGTTGCACCATTACCTCTACTATCCGTTATCCAAACCGAAAATTTACTCCAACGTTTGAGCAACCCCGAATTAATAGCTGCGCGTATGGCAGTGCCGTTTGCTACCTGGGGAGCATTAATCGAACATGGTGGAATGCGACAACGATTATACGAACAGCGGCAAGGAATGCCCGAACAATGGTCTGTACTTGAGTGGATGCAACAAGGTGTATCCGAGTTTGCTCAAAATCTCGGTTGGGGACGAATGGAAATTCAACCAAGTTTCTCTGGTGCAAGGGGTTCGGAGGTAGTAGCAGCCAAAACAGTACTGATGCGCGAATTGACTATAGATGGTGTAAAATACGAGTTGCGCGTCAACAAGAAAGAAAATTCCGAAGATAATATTTGGCGGTTTGAGTTGCGGAATGCTATTAGGAGCGAAAATATTCCAGCAGGTTTCAAATTACGATTGCTGACAGAAGATTTACAACCTTTTGAAAACAACCAAGATATTGCGATCGCACCCGTCAAAGAACTTTACATCGAAGTAGCATTGAGTGCGGGAGAAGGATTAGTGTGGGAAATTGAACCTGCACCATCAGGGTATCAGCAGGAAATTTTACGGTTTTAATCTATTTCAGGAATTACGATTATCAATACTACTGCTAATTTCTTAGTATCGCTATTTTCAGACAATTTATCTACATCAGTTTGGTTGCCATACGATGCGGGATCGCTTTGCCAACGAACCCGCCAATCATTCCGCCTAATTGTCATTAGGCGAAATTAACCCGTACTACAACATCGTTGAAGTCTTTATCACCACCACCAAACAAATCCTCAAACCCAAAGGTGTTATCTCCTAGTAAACGGATATGGTCAACTTTATCGGGATTTGCTCCTAAAAAAGCAAAGTAAGCGAGAGAATCTTGACCTGACTGGTTATTGGGGTTTTGATTCAGAAATTGCTCAGCAGAGCCTTGCGAGACAAGGAAAGGTGCAAAGAGTGACCCACCGAGCAATTGACTACTAATAGTCGCTGTGGCTTTGTTACCAACAGTGAGATTTATATTATCGACACGCTGTTGGATTGCTGCTTGTGCATAACCTGCATCTCCCGGACGGAAATCAATAGTCCCATCGTTATTTTGATCGATGCTGCCACTGGCATCTACAATCTTATAGAAACCAACAGTGTTATTGAAGTTTGCTTCTCGGTTCAAGACAAAGTTGGCTGACAATTGTCTCCCCTGTAAGCTAGGGTTCCTTAAGTCCAAAAGTTCGCCTTGCTGCTGTCCTTGCAATGGAGTACCTAAAAGGGAGTCAGCGCTAGTCAATTTGACGTTCAGCAGTAGGTCATTGAAGTCTCTGTCACCTCCACTGACTTGGTCTTCCCAACTCAAGGTAAATTCGTTGTTACCTAAGTTATTCACCTGCATCTGTTGAAAACCGCCAGCAGCACCAAAGTTAGAACCAAAGATGACATCTGTTGGAGCTGTTTGTCCTGCTAGTACGTTATCGGTAGTACTATTGGCCACGAAGTAAAAGGCAAGGCGATCGCTACCGTCAAATCCTTCGATAATGCGAGTATTGTTATCACCACCCAAACGATCCGGAAGGACTGAGAAGATCGCTTTTCCTTGAGACAGGGCAACCCTTGCATAGTCAGGATTTTCTGGAGTAACAGAGTTGCCAGTGATGGGATCGATGATTGTGCCTTGGTCATTATTCACGGCAAAGACTCCAACTTCATTGACAGCTTTGCCATCAACACCACGGAGAGTTGCTTGGAGCTTGGCAGCTCCAGTACCACCATCAAAGCTAAAGATATTATTTGTTACCGTTAAAGTGGATGGAGGACCAAAGATTGCAGAGTTGAGAATGTCACCTCCAGCCAAGTTCGCCACGTTTTCAATAAAGCCCGTACCTGCGGTATTAGTCGTACTTGCAAAGAACTGTTGAATTGACAGGTCATTTACCAGGTTAATAGTTCCATCCTGGTTCAGGTCAATCAGCAGCGTGTCGTCTTGCCGTGTTAAGCCCGCCCTACCAACAGTTGGAGCAGCTAATGCGAGAGTCAGGTTCGCAAGCAATAAGGCATCTATACCACCATCGTCTCGAATTCTACTGCCACCAGATGCAGCCATCAGTCTGTAAGTATCATCTCCTAAACCGCCAAAGAGATTATCAGCGCCTCCTCCTCCATCTAAAATGTCATTACCACCCCTTGCCTCAATGGTGTCATTGCCGCGACCACCACGGAGTTCGTTGTTGCCATCAGTACCAGTGATTTGGTCATTGCCATCACCCCCGAAAGCATTCTCAATATTTGTGTTTTGATTTATGGATAGAGTGTTACCAGCAAGGGTACTGGTTGAACCAGGAGTCAGGTTAATGATGCTGTTTGAGCGGATAGTAGCCGCGTTAATGGTATCAGTGCCAGTATTGTTGGGATCTGTGAGAGTTCTACGTACTGTATCATTAGTGAAGTTAGCAAATTCATCAGTATAGATGAAAGTGTTGTCATTGGTAATGGGGTCTCCGTACAGGCGGAGTGTGGCGCTGTTTAATTGACCAACATTGTTACCGGCAGTAACCGTGGTTGTATTGTCAGGGTTAATTATTGCTTGTCCGGTATTAAGAATTTCATTGAGTTCATTGTTATCAGAGATGTTCAGCGTCCAAGTTCCGGCTCCGAGTTCCCCCCAGTGACGGGTGCTGGAGAAAGTGTATTTGAGGGTTGTGCCCTTAAATCCCTTGTCATTAGGAGGTGCAACAGGCAATCCAATTGAAGTGTCTGGTGGGTCAAATTCGCTGGTGTAGGGAACGCGATCCAGCAGAATGCTCTCCGTACCATTGGGAGAGGTGAGGGTGACAATTAGATCCTGAAATTGACCGTGTTCGATATCGAGTTCTAACTCGACGTGGTCAATTTGCAGACCCGACGCTATGGTAAATGTCCTATTAATCCCGTTTGGCTCGTTATCAGGAATCAGCCCCTCATTAGGAAGTAACAAGGCAGGACTGCTTACCACTTGCTCTCTAGCACCTACATTAGCATCCGCAGCAGTGCTTTGTAGCTGCCAGGTTTCAGCAAGACGTACAGCAGCATGGGCATCTACTAAGCCGTAACCATAGTCATGGTTGATATGCAAGCCACCACCGTTCCAGTTGCTCGCACCGTTGAATGTCCACGCGTCAGAATTGAGTTTGTTAGGGTCAACATTTTCAGGGTTATATCGCTGTGCGTTAGGGTCATTCTGGTATGCTGAATAGGCAAGAATTTCTTGAACATCCCGATAGCCGAGACTAGGATTTGCCTGAAGCATCAAAGCAACGACACCAGAAACCATTGGCGTTGCTGAAGACGTGCCGTTAAAGCCGTTGGTATAGTTGAGGTTGTTTAGGTTATTATCATTCTGTGAGCCGTTATAGCCGTTGTTACCAGTCCGGTCGGTGGTAACAATAGTGCCAGGGTCGTCACCAAATGCTGAGATTAGCAACGCAGCGCCTGGGTTACTATAAGGTGCAAAAACCCCATCTGCTTCGACTGCTGCAACAGCAATGACATAACGAGAGTTTGCGAGAATGCTATAATTGACATTATTGCCCTTCTGGGCTACGTCTCGATCGTTTCTAAAGTTCTCTTCTGTACCTGGTATTTCTGGATTGGGGTAAAAATTAGAATTAATAAGTTGCCGATCGTTTCCTCCTGCAAATACGAACGCAGTTCCTAAATTGTTGCGACCATTTGTAGCAACATTCTTCAGGGTTTCTGAAATCCGTTGGGCTTCATTCTGCTGCGGAAATGGAAAGGGTATCGTATAAGCCCAACTATTACTGGAAACGTCGAAAGCGACTTGGCGGTTTAGGGTACTGACATCATCGGTTGTAATATTGCTAAATTTGAAACCCGTGATTTTAGCGTCGTAAGCAATACCGACAACGCCTATGTCATTTTTCTCTCCTGCGATGATACCAGCAACCGATGTACCGTGGCCCTCATTTTCTTGAGGTTGCCCTTCAGCAGGGTTATAGGTTGGTGTGAGATTGGGCACTAAGGTATTGTAGTTAGCACGTAAGTCTTCGTGATTGGATTCAATACCATCGTCAATGATGCCAACATTTATACCTTTGCCAGTGTAGCTATCCCAGATATCAATCGTGTTGGGATCGTCATCAATCAGATTAATATCAAGACCATTTGTACCAGCGTTGCTGTTCGTGCCATTGTTGAACAAATACCACTGAAACGGAAAAAGAGGGTCAGTTGGTCGAGTTGCCATAAGAAATGCCTTCGTTAATTTGGTAGATTTTGCCCTGTCCCCAAAATAGATGTCTTTACCTGTGAGCCTAATGTCTTGACAAACGGCGGGTTATGTGAAAATGCTTTCCACAGTTGAATAGAGCTGATTCAAGTATGGAAAACTTTGTTTCTTAGTTAATAAATATAATATAGGTTCAAGCAATATCAACTTATGCACTTATAAAAAAACCTGTATCAGTATTCAATCTTGACGAAAAAGATATATAAACTACAATATGTTCAATACATCTGAACAAGAGCATTTTCTTGATACTTCAGTAGCACGTTCTCTAATGCTTGCTACACATATATATCAACAATACTTCAAGTCTAAGTTTAATAATAAAAATATTTATATATCTAATTACGTTCAGATGGAAATTAAGCGTGGTTATTTAATAAATCTTATCTCTTTTTATTTTATTCTACGCTTGGATACTATAAATAGTATAGGAGATGCTATTTCTCTTTGGAGTAATAAATTTAAAGGCAGCGAACTCAAAGCTATTTTACAACTTATGCCTCAACTTTTTAGTACTCGTCAATTTAACTTTTATAGTCCTCAAGATAAAGAAAAAGCTATCGCAGCCTTAGTTATATATATAAAACGTTTTAACCTGACATTCAGAAAGTCATTTAAGAATACCAATAAAGATTTAACAGCTTGCAATCGTGCCCATATCTCACTTACGGTTGACTTAAAAAATCCTGCATCAGGGTTAAAAAAGTTTGCTGATGAATTTGGAGATATAAAAACCTGTAGGAGTAAATGTCAAATCGACCAGTTTCTACTAATACAACATAAAGAATCGACGGTACAGACAAGCGTTACTCTCTCGAAGACGGGGTGTTAGTAGAGATGCCTCCCGGTACTGGTAATCACGAAGCAATTATTACTTTCGTCTTGTTTCAGTTTATTCTTGAAAAACAACGGCTGGGATTAACGTTAGAACCGCGTTCTAATGGTATCGAAGTCATGATTAAAAAACAGCCCAGGTGCCCTGATGTATTAGTTGTGACTACTTAGCAAGCTGCATAAGATTGAAAATAAATCCGCTGTCCTTAGAACTGCACCACCGCTTATTGTAGAGGTAGTATCTCCCGAATCTGTTGAGCGTGACTACGAAACTAAAACATTAGAATACGCAGCCTTTAGTGTTGATGAATACTGGATTATTGACCCACTAGAAGACAAAGTAACAGTCTGTTTGCTAGCTGGTAAAGTGTATAACCAAACAGTACTTACTGGCAATCAACAAATTATTTCTAGATTGTTTCCGCAAATTAACCTAACTGCACAACAACTACTGACACCGAAGCTTTAGTATTGTAAAACTTAACTCAATTTATAGGCAAATATACTCTTAAATAGTAAAACATATCATCCATTAATTTTGTGTTTGTGATTCCTGAATTATCTCATCAACAAAAAAATACCTCAAGCCGTTCCTGCCAGTTTGGGATGGATTGAGCGCTTTTCTTTCTGTCCCAACCTTCCCTTAAACGATATGGGTTCTCTGTAAGCGTGGTATAGTGCCACTTGGTAATATCCGCCGAGCGCATGATTTTTTGGAAATGGCATATTGACTTTGTGCGTGCGCTTCTGGTCTACTAGTATATAGTGTAGTTCAGAGGTGCGTGTCCTGTGCAACTAGTAGAGAAACACGTCATCAATAAATCACATCCGGATTGGGAAGAGTGTGACCACATGAGTCGTAACTCTAATACAATCCGCAATCAAGCACTTTATATTCAACGTCAGTCCTGGTTTTACGGTCATGGTGTAATCAAATTCGGTAAGGTACAAGAACATCGCAACATTGATGCATTAATGAAGTCTTACCCGTGCTATCACACCCTACCAGCTTTCTTATCCCAGCAGGTAACAAAGTCACTAAATGCCGAGTGGACAGGATTTTTTAACGCCCTACAGGAATGGACATATAATCCATCGAAATTTACTGGTAGACCCAAACCACCAGACTACAAACCACGGAACGGACGTTACAAAGTTGAATATCCCAACACCAGAGCATATAAAGCCGCCTTGAAAGATGGAATAATTCATTTATCAGCAACCAACATCCGAATCAAAACAAGCCACGCACTCAATTACAACTGTGTGCGAATTGTACCTGCAACTGGATGTTATGTCATAGAAGTAGTTTATACAGTCGAGGATGTTAAGCAACAAGAGAGTGGTTTCGTTGCAGCAATGGATTTGGGTGTAAATAATCTTGGTACTGTAACTTCAAATAAGCCCGGTTTCCAACCGATTCTTATTAATGGCAGACCTGTTAAGTCCATCAACAACCGCTACAACAAAACTATCTCTCAATTGCGTAGTATCAATAAAAAGCTGCATGGCATCGATTGGTCGAATCGAATGGAATTGATGACTCGCAGGAGAAATCACCAAATCGATTCTTACCTGCATCGAGCATCAAGTTTGGTAATCAAAACGCTATGCTGTGAAGGAATCACGACTTTAGTCATCGGTTTAAATCCTGACTGGAAGCGCTCTAGTAATATTGGCAGGGTTAATAATCAGAAATTTACTCAGATTCCACATAAAAAATTTGTGGATATGCTTATTTATAAAGCCACCGTCAACGGGATAAAAGTCTATACCAGAGAGGAATCCTACACCAGTAAAGCTTCGTTCCTTGACCTTGACAGTATTCCTGATTATGGAAATAAACCTGAAAATTGGAAACCTTCAGGTAGACGGATAAAAAGGGGATTGTATAAGTCGAACATCGGTTTAATCAATGCCGATGTCAATGGTTCATACAATATCCTGCGAAAAGAATTCCCTAATGCTTTTAGCCAGGGGATAAAGGGTTGTGTAGTTCAACCAAGGTTAGTTAATGTACCGGGATTTACAACAAAACCTGCCATGTGTAGGATTGCTTGTCCTGTGTAATAATACTGACTCCAACTTAGTAGATAGTCAGAGTAATAGAAATATATGTTTGACTATGCAAAAGGTAACTATATGGACGAAAAAATCAGCAAATTCAAATCAACCAAATCAACAAAATCGGTAAATTAAAAGTGTAAGGAGACAAGGGATACACAGGAGACAAGCAAAAAAATCCCCCTTGTCCCCTTATCCCCCCTCTTCCCTATTACCCTTTACCCTTTCCCCCTCTTCTTTCCCTAGTTAACTCTGTGACTGTCCAAATCAGTTCATCAGTATCAACGGGTTTAGCAATGTGACGGTTAAAACCAGCTGCTAATACTTGTTGCCGATCCATTTCTCCAGCATAAGCAGTAAGTGCAACTGCCGGAATTCTCCTTACTTGTGCATCTGTTAATTGCCGTACTTCACGTATTAACTGATACCCATCCATCTCCGGCATCCCTAAATCGCTGATTAAAATATCGGCTGGAGACTCAATAAGTTTTGTGAGAGCATCTAATGCTGAAGTTGCAGCTATGACATCTGCTCCATTAATTTCTAGTAAAACGCGCATAAATTCCCGCGTATCAGGCTCGTCATCTACAATCAATATTTTCACACCTTCAATATTTCCCGGTCCTTGAAGTAAGTTGCTATCATCCAACAAAATGGGGGTTGGTATAATTGGCAACTTGATTGAAAAAGTTGCTCCTTGTCCTTCTCCGGCGCTATCTGCTGTTACAGTACCGTTATGCATCTCAACGATATTGCTAACAATTGCCAATCCCAACCCCAACCCACCAAACTGCCTAGTGGTGCTACTATCCTCTTGGCGGAAATATTCAAAGATGTGGGGTAAAAACTCTGGATTGATACCTTTACCCGTATCTTTAACTTGAATCAGTGCTAATCCCCCTTGTCCCCCTTGTCCCCCTATCTCCCCATCCCCTTCCTCAACTGCTTCCAACCGAACTTCAATCGTGCCACCGTTGGGTGTAAATTTAACAGCGTTTGTCAATAAATTTGTGACAACTTGCTGCAAGCGATTGAAGTCACCCAACACTTGACCGACATTAATATCTATACTGGTTTCGATTTGCAGTGATTTTGCTTGTGCTGCTGTTCGCACTGTTTCTAATGCTGCATCGATAACAGCACTTAAATCAACGGGATGCGTATTTAAAAGCAACTTACCGCGTAAAATCCGGGAAATATCGAGTAAGTCATCAATTAGTTGAATTTGTAACTTGACATTGCGCTCGATTGTATCCAAAGCTTTAGATAAAGTCGCTGCATCGGACTTGCGGTTTTTGAGCAGCTTCGTCCATCCTAAAATCGGATTGAGAGGCGATCGCAATTCGTGGGAAAGTATTGCTAAAAATTGGTCTTTAATTCGGTTCGCGGTTTCAGCTTCTTGGCGTGCGGCTTGTTCGCGCTCTAAAATCAAGATGCGTTCTTGTTCGATTTGCTTTTGCTCGTGGATGTCGGTACAAGTGCCAAACCACTTGACAATATTGCCACTATCGTCTCTAAAAGGCAAACCTCGTACCAAATGCCAGCGGTACATCCCATCAGCAGCTCTTAAATAACGCTGTTCGTTCTCGTAAGGTGTACCGTTTTTTAGTGCTTCTTGCCATAACTGCACGCATCTTTCTACATCCTCCGGATGCATGACTTTTTCCCAACCATATCCAACTATTTCCTCAAACGCTAATCCAGTATATTCATGCCAGCGTCGGTTGAAGTAATCGATTAACCCGTCGTTATCTGCTGTCCAAACAATCTCCGGAATCGCATCTGCCAAAAATCTGTACTTTTTCTCACTTTCAGCAAGTGCTTTTTCTATCTTTATACGGTCAGTAATTTCCATTACGGACATGTTAACAGCCAAAACCTCACCGTCATTTCCCTTCAAGGGATAATAACAAACCAGCCAATCGCGCTCGACTCCTGGCTGTGCGGGTGTTGTACTCCGAACCTCAAGATTAAAAATAGGCTCGCCCAATTCTACAACTTGTTGAAAAATTGCGTTTTGTAATCCACCGATTTCGGGTAGTAATTCGTGTAATTTGCGTCCAATATGTGCTTCGATTGAGAAACCATTCATCTCGGCTAACCGCTCGTTAACGCGAACATAGCGGAAATCTCGATCGATGGAAGCAAGTCCAATCGGAGCAGTTGCATAAATTGCTTCGATTTCCGCAAGTTGCCTCCGAGTTGTTTCTTCACTTGCACGCAGCGCTTCCACCGCTTGTCTGCGGTCGGTAATGTCTTCGGCAATACCAACAATTCGATAAGGTTCTCCAGATGGATTGTGAATTGGGAAACCGCGATCGCGTACCCAACGTACTGAACCATCAGCGCGAATAATCCGATATTCTTCGTCGTAGTTACCTTGTAATGCTTGCGAAAAGTATCTAATTTCTACTCGTTCTCTGTCTTCGGGATGAATTGCTTCAAACCATTCTGCATGATTTTCATATAAAGTGGCACAGGAACGCTGCCAAACTTCTTCATAAGCAGGACTAGCGTAGATTAATCGATGTTCTTGAGGTTCGCTTATCCAAAAAACATGCTCGTGAATATTTTCTGCTAACTGGCGAAACTTTTCTTCGCTTTCGCGGAGATTTTGTTGTGTTTCTTTGAGGTCGTGAATATCGACGCAAACGCCAAACCATTTGATGATATTGCCTGACTCGTTGCGAATCGGCAAGCAGCGACCTAAAAACCACCGATATTGCCCGTCAAATCTACGGAAACGACATTCAACTTCAAAAGGTAAACCTTGTTGAATCCATACTGGCCAACGTTTAATGTAAAACTCGATATCATCACGATGTAACGCATATGCCCAATTATAATCTTTGCTACTTCCATTGGGCATTCCCGTATATTCATAAAAGCGCTGGTTGCAATATTCGTTTTTACCATCCGCGAAATTAGTAAACAAAATTGTTGGTACAGTCTCGCTCAGAATGCGGTAGCGTTCTTCACTTTCGCGTAAAGCTGCTTCAGCACGTTTGCGTGCAGTGATGTCCATCGCATACCCAATCATTCCAATCGGGTTCTGATTTTGGTCGCGTAGTAACGATAGCGATAGGTGTACGTCAATTAGTTTGCCTCCTTTGCACAGTAATGCTGTTTCTATTTCGTGCTGACCTTTGGCAAACAGCGGTTCAATTACTTGTGTTCGTATCTCATGTTCGTGGGGCTGGTAAAGTAAAGAAATGTGCTGACCGATTACTTCGGAAGCACTGTAACCAAATATCCGTTCTGCACCTTGATTCCAACTAGTGATACGAGAGTTGAGGTCGGTGGAAATTACCGAATCGTGGATTTGGTCGATAATTTGAGCTTGCGATCGCAATTTTTCTTCAGCTTGTTTGCGCTCGGTAATCTCTTGCACTACGGCATTTATCCCTAATATCCCACCATTCGCGCTTTTGAGTGGGTAATAATTTACTAACCAATCCCCTTCAACTTCGGGTTGTGCTGGCGTTTTAGTGTGAATTTCGTAATTTAATATCGGTGTCCCCGTCTCAATTACTGACCGATACAGAGGTTCTAATGTATCAACGAATTCGGGTAAAACCTCGTGGACTGACTTTCCAATATGCTCCGATGCTGGCAAACCATTGATTTGTGCCAAGCGATCGTTCACCCGCACGTAGCGAAAATTAGTATCAATAAAACACAAACCGCTGGGGGCAGTGGCATAAATAGCTTCGAGTTGCGCTAATTGCTGTTCTAAATTTTCCTGAAGTTGTTGAACTTCGCGTTCGACTTGAATGCGAGTTGTGGCATTGCGGATAATATGACAAGCACCAATTAATTCGTCCTGAGCGTTTCTAATCGAGCTATAGGTAATATCATAATAATTACGTCCCCTATTTTTACCGCTAAATTCTTTAATAACAGTAAATTCTTCACCTTGGAAAGCGCGTCCCCAAATCTCCACAGCTTGAACTTGTTCCTGGGGTAAATGCGCCAAAGCATCAATTATACTCATGCCAACTTCAATCTTCGTACCAAAAATATCTTCAAATTCTTGGCGATAGGCACGGTTAAAGACTGTAAACCGAAAATTTAAATCTAATGCAGCAATCAAATCATGACTACCTTCGATAATACCGCTAAGATATTGACAGGTTGTCTCGAACATAGTTTTAGTTGTTGATTATTAATATATTAGGTCGCCGTCGGGAGTCAATTAGGGCTTAGAAATTAGCTGCTGTGTACCTGTTGAGTCCTATTCCTTTTCCAAATCTAAAGGGGGTTTAAGAGTGCGCCATGTAGCATTGGGTATATTGTCTGCTTAAATATTTACGTTAAACAAGCGATATGCCGGAAGTAAAACTGTATAATTTATTTTTTACAATTTCTCAAATTAAATCTGCTTGTAGTTGTTTCAATAAAATTGACCAATAAAGGTATTAAAACGAAATTACGTTAAAATCAAGGTTATCTCTTCTATCAATAGTCATATATCGAAATAAAGATGCAAGTTTTATCAACATTATTTAATAAATATTGTTTGTTTATTGTTTAAAAATTAATTTTATTTTTAACAGTAATCATATAGTGGTAAGAGAAATTCGCTACAAACCGGACATCTTGCTTAATTGTCCTTCCTGATACACCCGACGAAGAGACGACCGAACTGACGGCTACTCTATCAGGACTTACGCAAAAAAATTTTGTCATGCTGAACGGAACGAAGTGCAGTGAAGCATCTCACTCATGTGACAGTACAGGCAAACCAACTGGGAATCACCACAGTTCCCTTACCCACAGATTTTAGCAGCCACGCCACACAACCCGCAGGCAAACCCGGATGTTTTAATATCACAGGCTTTTCAAACTTGCGAACTAAGTATTTTAGTCCAATATTTTTTGCTGCATTTTCGCCCGAATCATAAATTTTATCGCGGCACAATGATATTAGATGGAAGTTTTGACAGAGAAAAAGCAGTTAGCCGAATCGAAACAGGCGATGCAGATGCGATCTGCGCTTCGCTATCGCATTTGGTCGAGCATTTCTTGCCAACCCCCATTTACCCCAACGTCTGCGTGAAAATGCGCCACTCAATCAGGTTGATTACAACAAGTTTTATACGCCTGGTGTAAACGGTTATACAGATTATCCAAGTCTGTCGGTCTCAAAAGTTTAAACACAAACTATTGGTTCATGGCATTAGTTTTGACAAGTCGTGAGGGTCAGATCCCCGACTTCTTTAAGAAGTCGGGGATCTTGTAACCCAATCTCATACAATTTTAAATTTATGAATTCATCTCAACCTACAGTCCTTGTTCTCGGTGCAACAATTGAAGCTCAATAGCAAAAATGTAATTCCCAGTGCTGATGCGACGTTTGATAATTTCGAGATGATTACAGGATGCAAGCCAACTACTTGGAAAGATTTTGCTCAAAAGCATAAAGCGGCTTTTGATTACTGAATTTATTGTTGCGAAAATCAGATTCCGAACTTAATTAGAGGATACAGAAGTGGGGTTTAGGGGTGTCGCCCCTCACAGAAAGATTATTTGTTATCCCGCAGAATGTAGGGGCACGGCAGTGCCGTGCCCCTACGCAGGTTACTATGCACTTCTGTATTTTTAATTTTATAAGTCGGGATTTTGTTTCTTAGAATTAGTGTATTCATTGCCACAACCAATTGAAACCATTTATAAATACTAACCAAACGATATTAAGAATAATTTACAATTTACTATAAATATATCTCTATTAAAACATGGCTGACATTGTTGATATTGCGGTTGGTGCGGGTTCGTTTTCAACTCTCGTTACCGCAGTCCAAGCTGCGGGATTGGTGGAAACACTAAAAAGTCCAGGTCCGTTTACTGTGTTTGCACCCAATGATGAGGCTTTCGCCAAGTTACCACCAGGCACAATTACAACTTTGGTGCAGAATATTCCCCAGCTTACGCGGATTCTCACGTATCACGTTGTACCTGGTAAGTTGTCGAAGGATGATTTAGCAAAGCTGGGAACTGTGACATCGGTGGAGGGTTCGACAATTAACATCAATTGTTCGGATGGGTTTGAAGTTAAAAATGCAACAGTTTTAGCGGCAGATATTGAAGCTGATAACGGTGTGATTCACGTTATCGATACAGTAATTTTAATGGGTTGATTAAGATTTTGTAATACAAGGGTGGGTAATCCCCACCTTTTTATTTGTATAAATGCAACAGGATATCGGAGAATTGGTAGTAACCAATCAATTTAAGTAAACTCTTGTTAAGAGATTCACAATTAATCAAATTAAAAAATATTGTTCTTAGTTTAGAGACAGTCACCGTGCAGCACTTTGCGCTATCCGATCGGATGATTTCTTATTTCAACTTTTCTAGGATAAAAATGAATTGTAATTTAAATTATGTAAATTTAATTAAAATTTAGTTATTAAATGTCGATATCTGATGATTGAATGGTTTAACGAAAAAACAAAAAACTTATAATAGATTTAAACTATGACAAAAATAATGCTCGACTTGAATATCTTATCTGAATTCTCTCGCGCAAATTGTGTCGGCATTTGTACTTTTCTTGTGCCAGCAATTTTGCTTGCTACGTTAGTGACGGTAATTTTAACTTTCCTCCATCGTCCCTCGCGGCAAGTATGGCAATCGGCTGGAATTGCGAGCATTTTTGCTGTAGTGATGATATTTCATGTTTATACTTGGTTCCAAGTTGGTATAGTCATGCCTCCTACTTATATTTTGCTATCGCTTGCGATTACTTGTTTGGTGGCTAATTTAGGTGCGGTTTTGTTCCATCGACGCTTGATTCTTCAAATGGGTAATGGCTAGCAATTATCGCGTTTCTCGAACTAAAGATAGCGCGATCGCAACTACTGTATTTGGATCGACGGGTTTAGCGATATGTCGTTGAAAACCAGCTTCGAGTGCTTGTTGCTCGTTGATTTCTCCAGCATAAGCAGTTAAAGCTATGGCTGGAATCGATTTGCCTTGTTCGGATGCTCGAATCGTTCGCATCAAGGTGTAACCATTCATTTCAGGCATTCCAATATCGCTAACCAGCAAGTCTGGTACTGTTTGGGCAAAAACGAGGAGTGCTTCCGCACCCGATGCAGCAGTTGTAACGTTTGCTTGTTCTTGTGCTAGCGTAAAAGCGACAAACTCGCGGGAGTCAGGTTCGTCGTCCACAACTAAAATATTGATGCCGCTTAAATTTGATAAGTTAGGTAATTGTAACGGAGCGGATGTTTGAATTGCATCTGAGGCAAGAGGGATTTTGACTGTAAACGTTGCCCCTAATCCTTCACCCGGACTATCTACTGCCACTGTACCACCGTGAAGTTCGACGAGTTGACGTGCGATCGCAAGTCCCAATCCTAAACCACCAAATTTGCGTGTTGTGGAAACATCTTCTTGCTGAAAATGCTCAAATACATAAGGTAAAAAGTCTGGATTAATGCCTTTGCCCGTATCTTTAACCTGAATTTCAGCATTAATGTCAACACATGTTAAAGAAACTTCAATTTTCCCGCCTTGAGGGGTAAATTTAACAGCGTTGGATAAAAGATTCCACACAACTTGTTGCAATCGAGTGGTATCGCCAATTACAGTAACATTAGGGGTAATTCGGGGTGTTATTTGCTGCGATTTCGCACTGGCAGCTAATCGAATCGTATCGATGGCAGCAAAAATTACATCACTGAGGCCGAGGGGAACAGCATTTAATACTAGTTTGCCGCGTAGAATCCGCGAGACATCGAGTAAATCGTCGATTAATTGTACCTGTAACTTGGCGTTGCGTTCGATTGTGGCGAGAGCTTCGGTAGTTTTGGCAGGGTTGAGTCTACCATTTTGCAACAACCTCGACCAACCGAGAATCGGGTTGAGCGGAGTACGCAATTCGTGGGATAGTACGGCGAGAAATTCATCTTTGACACGATTTGCCCGTTCAGCTTGTTCGCGGGCTGCTTGTTCGCGCAATAGTAATTGTTCGCGCTCAGATTCGGCAATTTTGCGATCGCTTATTTCAGCGCACAAAAGTGCAATGCCATCGTCCAGGGGGTAAACGCGATTTTCAAACCAGCGATTCCATGTAGTATAATAATACTCGAATTGCGTTGGCGTTTGTTCGGTCATCGTTCGTTCGAGTTTTTGATAAAACTCACTACCAACCAAATCGGGAAATATTTCCCAAACACTTTTGCCAATTACCTCTTCGCGGCACATTCCAATTATCTCAGTATGACGCTCATTAATATAAGTGAAACACCAGTTACGGTCGAGGGTAAAAAAGCCATCGCGGAGGCTTGATAGAACATTTTGCAGATTAGATTGTGCTGTTTGCGCTTCAAGCCGTAAAACTTGCTCCTGTTCGCGTGCAGTTCTGCGAAGTTGGGCTAATTTGAGCGTGGCTTCGATGCGGGCGAGCAATTCGCGGGCGGAGAATGGTTTAATTAGATAATCATCGGCTCCTGCTTCGAGTCCTTCGATGCGGGCTTCTTCTCCCGCCCGCGCCGATAGTAAAATGATGGGGATATCTTGAGTTTCGCTATTTGTCCGGAGTTGACGCAACAATTCAAACCCATCCATACCCGGCATCATCACATCAGTTAACAGTAAGTCCGGTGGGTTTTCTTGTACAGATGCTAATGCTGCAATACCATCTGCCACCGCTTGCACGATATAACGCTCACTCAAAAGCCTTTCAATATATTCGCGCATATCAGCATTATCATCGGCGAGTAGGATAGTGGCAGAAGCAGGGGAAGCGAGCAATTCTTGACTTCCTCCCTCTGGTTTCCAACTTGAAACTTCTTCGATAAAAGGCATTGCTGTTAACGTCGTTGATGCGACCTGACCTGCACCAATCTGATTTTCGGGTAAATGCATTTTACCGCTCTTAATCGAGACTGTAAAGCAACTACCTTGTCCGAAAATACTCGTAACGCTGACTGTTCCCCCGTGTAATTTTACTAATTCCTGCACCAGCGCTAAACCAATACCCGAACCTTCAAAACTTCGCCCTTGCGTGTTTTTAACTCGATGAAAGCGTTTGAATAAATTAGGCAGTTCTTCGGGTGGAATGCCAACACCCGTATCTTCGACTGTTAACTCAGCGTGAGTTTCTACCCATCGCAACCTAACTGTAATTGTTCCTGATAACGTAAATTTAAAGGCATTCGATAACAAATTAAATATTATTTTTTCCCATAGTTCGCGGTCAATATAAATTGCTTCCGGTAAAGTCGGACAATCTACCCGAAACTGCATTCCTGCCTGTTCGATTGTCGAGCGAAACACGCTAGCGAGTTCTGCTGTCAGCGTTGCTAAATCCGTTGGTTCAAATGTTGCTTGCATTCGTCCGGCTTCAATCCGCGAAAAATCGAGCAACGTGTTGACCAATTTGAGCAAACGCAGTCCGTTTCTTTGTACTAATTCAATGCGATCGCGTTGTCCTGTACTTAACGGGTCTTCGGTATCAGATAATGCATCCTCCGTAGGACTTAACATTAACGTTAAAGGCGTGCGAAACTCATGGGATATATTAGTAAAAAATAAAGTTTTAGCGCGGTCAATTTCTGCTAAAGCTTCGGCTCGTTTGCTTTCGGCTTCATAGGCATTTGCCGAAGCAACAGCAGTGGTAATTTGCCCTGCCACCAAATCAAAAAAGCCTTTGTAATCGTCGTCGAATTCCCGACGGGGACTAATACCTGCAATCAAAAATCCGGTAAGTCGGGTTTGTCCTGGGGTAGTTAGGGGTAGTACCATAGCGGAGTTTGGCGACTCAGCCCAAGCACCACCAGGTAAGTCAAACTGCGATCGCAATCCATCAATTAGTTGACTTTCACACTTTTCGAGGACAGTCGCAAGCGACCAAGTACATATATCGTTATCCAACCCCAGTACAATTTCCTGGGGACTCGCAGGCATTCCTGCGTCTAACCCCGTTGTGCCAACGAGTCGCGCTTTTTCTTGGTTATCGTCGAGTAAATATAACAGTGCAAACGGTACATCATAAGAATTATTCGCTAGCACTTTTGCGGAAATCTCGCAAGCATCTTCCACCGTCCTCGCTGCAACTGTTTTAGCCCCTAGTTCGCGTAAAGTGGCAAGACGGCGATCGCCCAACACCCGTTTGGTTTCTTCAGTGCAAGCACAAAACACCCCACCTGGTCTGCCATCATCATCCGTCACAGGACTATAAGAAAAGGTAAAGTAAGTCTCTTCTTGATAGCCGTTGCGCTCCGTAATCAGGAAAAACTCTTTGTTCCACCATGATTCACCTTTATTTAACACCGCTTCCGCTTGGGGTCCGATAACCTCCCAAATATCTGCCCAAATATCAAAAGCCGATTGTCCCAAAGCAGCGGGGTGACGCTGACCGAGAATCGGAGCGTAAGCATCGTTGTAAAAATTGGTCATCTCCTGTCCCCACCAAATATACATGGGGTAACGCGAACCTAAAATAATGCGGACAGCAGTTTTGAGACTTTGCGGCCAAGTTTCGACTTCCCCGACTGCGGTAGTTGACCAGTCGAGCGATCGCATTAGCTTGCCCATCTCGCCACCACCTGCAAAAATATCTTTACACGTCGATTCTTGTTCCGCTTCCACAATTTTTACTCCGATGAAGGGAAATATTTTGTTCGCAGTACCATATTAATCCTCTATTCCCAAAAGCATTTTAGGGCGAATCATATAATAAAATCTAGAGCAAGTATAGTAGGTTGGGTGGAGCAAAGCGCAACCCAACAATTGCGATTCGCTTTACTAGTAATTCATATCATTAATTTTGCCCAGTCGTGAGGACCAGATCCCCGACTTCTTGGAGAAGTCGGGGATCTAGCAACCCCTCAGAAGT
>QQTW01000711.1_pt1 | contig 21545 bp, 32 predicted proteins | sample 1904831 | NCBI WGS metagenome assembly QQTW01 (sample SAMN09435610, study PRJNA476489) | Subsurface metagenome, whole genome shotgun sequencing project. | reverse complement strand
ATTCCATGTGAGTGTCAAAGCAGCCCACATGTATAGCGTCTTACTCGGAATCTCAGCGATGGAACCAATCGTCCACAAGGAGACATTAAGAAAATATATATCTCAGCTTTTCTACGTTCACCGCCATCAGAAAACCAACTCAGGTCTCAGATGCCCACTCCACAGCCGTCCGCGTCATGGACGAGGAATTGCGGACCCAGAATGCGGTTACAGGTGTGGCATACAATGTTACACATCGGGTCCTGGACGAAGTACACCTTCTTCAATATCTTCATACTGTTACGGCAAATCTGCGTCTATGTACACCGCATCATCTTCGGAGTCGAATAAATCGAGCAGATTATAATGTCGTGACTAAACAACATCCACACCTCTCCCGGCAGCGCGAGTCTTGGGAAGGCTTAGAGACAGAATTAGACCTTCTTATATCTATCCAAGGTGAGACGGAGCCCCGCAAGTATCAAGTTACGATCACCGCGTCCTGGCCACATGGCATAATGAAGCAGGATCAAGAACGTCAAAACTATCAGCAACTGAGGGAGCGATCCTGGAATCGTCGTTTACGGGGCGGCCTGGCCCCTGGCTTCGATAGCTCCCATGTTGCCTTTGAACTATGTCGCGATGTTGGTGATTTTATCGAAAGCAAACCGCATACAGGGTTCGACTTACTTGCATTGGAAGCCTCTCAGCTCTTATTTCAAAATTTCGAAAGATACTTTGAATTCTCCCCAGCAATGTGTATGCATCTAAGGATTGCGGAGCGGAAGGCGGCCGAAAGGATGATAGAAAATCAGGAAGTGGCGTCTGCAGGGTGGAGGGACAGGCGGAGCAGGACTTACAAGTTTACCGGTCAATGGATGAAGTCGTTCCAGCAAGCTCAAAAAGCTCGGACTCTTCGGTCCTATTCGCGGGTGTTCGTCGCTCTGGGAAGCAATGTTGGAAATCGACTTGAGATGATCGAGCAAGCGTGTACTGCAATGAGCCGTCAAGGTCTCAGGGTACGGCGTACGAGCTCATTGTATGAAACAGAAGCAATGTACGTGACTGATCAGCACCCATTCATAAACGGGGCTTGCGAAGTACGTTATATCACAACTGCAAACACAGGACTCCAGGATCTAATTGACAGCAACCACAGATTGAAACAACTCTTTCACCTATAGCTCTATTAGACCTACTGAAGGGTATCGAAGAAGCAATGGGCCGAGTAAAGACCGTTGAAAATGGGCCACGGAATATCGACCTCGACATCCTATTGTATGATGATAAAATCGTCAACGAAGAACGTTTGCAGATACCGCACCCTCGAATATCTGAGCGGGAATTCGTCCTTCGACCTCTATGCGAGTAAGGTATCCCTATTCATCTACTCTGTCTAATCATCTAACCTCTAATAGCATGATTCCCCGTTCTTTTCTTCCCCAGCGGTCCAGCCTCCTTGACTTCTCGACACAACTCTCTATTCTCCCTCCAGCCTCTAAACCAATCTCACCACTAACGCCTCTCATACGCTTCTCCCCAACATGTCCAACACCTCGCCCTTCTCAATTTCTTACCTCTGATTTCCCCACCCGCAAAACCCACCTTATGGCTATTCTAAATCTAACCCCCGACTCGTTCTCCAAAGACGGGAAGTACACCAAAGGATTCCAACCCTCGTCCCTCCTCCCGCAACTCGAATCCCTCCTCCTCCACCGCATCCCCATCCTTGACATCGGCGGGCAATCCACACGACCGCACGCCACCCCCCTCTCCGCCGCCGAAGAGCTCGCCCGCATCCTCCCCACCATCCAATACATCCGCGCCGACCCAGCATTCAACCAAATCCTCCTCTGCATCGACACCTACCACTCCTCCGTCGCGCGCGCCTGCATCGAAGCCGGCGCCGACATCATCAACGACATATCCGGCGGATTAATGGACCAACACATGTTCTCCACCGTCGCCGAACTGGGATGCACATACATCCTCATGCACATGCGTGGCACGCCCGAGACCATGACGTCCCTGACTTCCTACCCGGATGGCGTCATCAACGGTATCGCGAGCGAACTCAACGAAAGGGTGCAGAAAGCCATGGAAGCGGGGATTCATCGCTGGCGGATGATCTTGGATCCGGGGATCGGGTTTGCGAAGACGGCGGACCAGAATTTGGAGGTGTTGAGGAAATTGCCGGAGTTGAGAGAGTACGAAGGGTTGAAGGGGTTACCGTGGTGTGTGGGTGTTAGTAGGAAGGGGTTTATTGGCAAGATTACTAGGGTCCCTGGGAACGAGGAAAAGGAGAGGGAAATTGGACCGAGGTATGTTGATACTGGTCTCGATCGTGGTGAAAAAGGGAAGAGAGTTGAGGGGGAGGCGAGGGGTGATGCGGGACCGGGGGTGGTTGAGGGTCAGGAGATGAGGGATCGGGTTTGGGGGACTGCGGCTGCGGTGACGGCTTGTGTGCAAGGGGGTGCGGATGTGGCGAGGGTGCATGATTGGGAGGAGATGGGGAGGGTGGTTCGGATGGCGGAGGCGATTTGGAGGGTTTGAACCTGAAAGATGACGACTTTATGGATCTAAGGAATTTGAAGGTCTCCATGGGATCCGGGTGGGACGTGGTTAGGGAGTAAAAGTATTGGCTACGCTATGGTTAGTAGGTACAAATTTCGTTATTGGCATGTATGAGGGTGTACACGATCGAGGGAACAGGATTAAGACATTGGTATATGTGATGCAAAAGGTAAAAGCATCATTTTCGGTTTGTATCTTAGATGTTGAGCCCAGACGTGTTCCAAAGGTCAGACAGCTCTATCATAAATTTGTTCAAGTAGTACCACTTTATTGCATCCATTTCTAGAAGCAAACCCACCATAGTGCGCTACATGATCTTTGCTTACTATGCCGCCCAAACGTAGCTCCACGCCCGTTTATCAGAGTCCTTCTTTCCATTCAGTCATTCGTCCGGTCTACCAATCTAATCCCCCAGACCAAGCAATCAAACATGGCATTAGCTATTCAAATAACTCCTGATAGCACCTGCACGCGTCATATTAGCCACTGTTTCGGAACCCATGCCTACTAGCAACTTACCTTGTAACTTCTGCGCCCCCTCTCCGGCAACACTGATCAGATTCTCCAAATCATCCCCCGCCGTATTCCCAAATTTTCTCACAAAGTCTCTTGCCGCGCCCTCCAAGTCACCATAATTGCCATACTCATCCGCCTGTGGTAGATCATCTTCTGGTCGTCCAAAATATGCATTGCTGGAGATGGAAGTGGCGCCTTCGAAGCCTTGAAGGCGGGATTTCGCTTCAGCAGTGGCGGAGGGATCGAAGTTGTTCCGGCCGAAGAATTCGTCCGAGGAAATGCCTTTTTGGGTTCCGAACTTTTGGCGGGCGTACTTCTCGTCGTCATCTATATCTTGTTAGTCAGGCCTGGTATCGAACAGAGCTGTTGCTGAGAGGGTATACCTTCAGTTGCTGCCTTGCTAGTGCCTGTAGAGCCAAACCCCATCTTTCTGGGAGGTGTTGGTGCAGGCTGCTTGGAGCCTGCTGAGCCAACTTGGCCAAAGCCTAGCTTCCTCACGCCCATTCCCAATCGCTCCATCTCACCAGAGGTCCGCTCCCGAGTTTTGTTGGCGCCGAATCCGGCAGATGTTGGACTTAGTGGAGTGGGGGCGGCGATTTTTGTTTTGTCCGTAACGCTCGCAGTGGGCTTTGTTGCAGCTGCAGCTTCTTCGGCTTCAGGGTCATAGCCGAGTTTCGCTATCCGTTCGGCCTCCTCCTTAGCTTTCTTTTCGGCGGCTTCGAAGTCGATTTCCTCTCCGCCGCCAATCTTCTTCGCGCCCAGTTTCTGAGTCTTTTTTCCCCCGAGGACATTGGCTTTCTTTGGGCCACCTAAAGGTCCGGTCTTGCGCATAGAGGATTGGATGGCACGTGATGTGGTCGGTGCAGAATGCGGAGGTTCTTCGGCGTTCGCAAGGGGTGATTTTGGTCTTGCGAGACTGGTGCCATTGGTGTTGGGGTTGAGGAAAGGTGATGCGGTTCGGCTGACAGCTGGGGGTGTTTGAGTACGAGAAGGAGGGTTGCTAGGGCGTTTAATTGATGGTTTGTCCCAAGATGAGAAGAAGTCGTCTTCGGCTGGTGGTGTATCGGCTCCTTCCGCAGGGGCAGATATGACAACATCTGTGATGACAACTTCTTCAGGGTATTCTTTGGCATCTGCGGCGACCCTCCTCTTAAGCTCATCCTTGTATTTTGTAGCGGTGTTTGAGGTATACTTGGTCTTAGGGTCTTTGCTGGCTAGTGCTGCCGTACCCCCGTGTGACTGAAAATATTTCGTGGCAGACTCGTTCCCCCCCACCTTCATAACACGTAACTGGTCCCATTGCCATTCTATGCGACCCTCTCAGTATGTTCCAACAATGTACGGGCAATAGACCATACGATCAAGATTTGTAGACCGGACAAAGGAGATGTGTACGCCCAAATTCCGATGATTCGAGGAGCAGTCGAGGCAAAGGTAGATGCCGAATGGTACTGATGACCAAGTCGGGTTTTTGGTCCCACAATCAAAGCATACCTGAGTCGTCAGTATCGATAGCCAAAGTAGACTTAGTAAAACGTACTTTGTTGGCAGGCTTTGTTTTGAGTTTCTCAAATATCTTCTGTGATTGGGCTTTCGTTGCTAATGCCATAATATCTCAGATCCTTAGTATGAAATCTTGTAGGCTATTGAAACTTTGGGTGTGCGTCAAGGGGCAGCGATCAAGGGTTAAAGCTGTAGGACTGCAGTGTCCCTGAATTTGGGCAATGTGGTCGTGAAAGGCAGGGATTAGCTGCGCCAATGCTGCTTACTAATCACACCCGCTATGTTCGTTCATATGTAGCAAAATTAACCAATGCCAAGCTCTACCAACCCCTAGAAAACACTTCGCCATTGCCGCAATGGGTGCGAAGCTACTACTGAGTGCAGGTCAAAGGAGTTCCGCTCTTCAGACAGGACTGGTTGTGCTTTGCCTCCGCCGATATTCGGCCATACAGAGCTCAAGATGTTATGCAACGCAAAACACCTTGGGCAGCTTACCCAAAGCACCGAGGAAGCAGATCACTGTAGTTAACGACGATGGGGCAGTCGAATGGAAAGCACTTAATATTAAGGAGAAAGCAGCAAGGACTACTCAGCAGACGTTAAACCTTGGGGTCATCCTCACCGGACTGGTAATGACGGGAGGATGTGCATATTTTCTATATAAGGAGGTTTTCTCTATGGACAGCAAAACAGTACAGTTCAATCGGGCGGTGGACCGAATAAGATCAGACTCCCGGGTTAAAGAAGCTCTGGGCTCTGGCCACAAGATACGAGCCTTTGGCGAGCCAACATGGAACCGGTGGGCCAGAGCGAGGCCGATTGCCTCCCAAGCCTACAAAGATCCCAACGGCACCGAACATTTCCTGATGCATTTCAACGCTGAAGGTTCGTCCCGCCGCGGTGTCGTGAACTTGCATACATTCAAAAGGCCCGGTCAGTCGGATTGGCAGTACAAGTATTTGACACTCGATGTCAAGGGACAGCCCAGAATATATCTTGAGAATACCGACGCTACGCCACCAAAACAACAATCAAGTTTCAATTTCCTAGGGATGCAGTGGCGAAAGTGAAAGCCCACGGTGGAATATCCAATATCCTCAGTCCAGTGAAGAGAGTCTGCGTGCTAGATACACTCCCAGCACAAGCCCCTGCTTTTTCGGCACATCCTCATTTCGCCAACTCGATATCTTTGCCCCTCACTCGGCTCAGTAACGCTGAGGCGCAATGGGAGAGTTTTCAGCGAAATGAGGCACGTCATATCCTGTGAGGCGGATGAACACATCTGTCTTGGTTGGTGTCATCACTGTTGAAACCCAGTCGCCAACCCAGCCCTGCAACCGCGACAATACAGCTATGTGCTGAAGGAGCAGTGTGATCAGTTCTGGATCTTCGTTGTTGATATGTATCATGGTATTCAACCAGTACATGCTCGAGCACTCACCGAAATGTCACTAGAGGCCTGCGCGACAGAAGAAGTGCGGTTCAACGCTTATGAGTCATAAGGTTTGAATCTGAATGTGGGATTGGAAAAAGTTTAGTTGAACCTTGCTCTCAGACGAAAGTGGTTCTTTATCGATAACGTCTGGAGCATCTACTACTATTACCGAAGCAATTGTACCTACACCCGTAGATAGGTAAGAAGTGGTTAGGCGTTTAGGCGCATGTTTCGAAGAATCCTGAAACATGGCACTCGCGCTGTACCCAAAATAATAAGCAGGGCGAGCCGCCAAGAATTGCGTGAACGAGATCCAACGGCTGCGACGTTCGACTCAAGCTTCGCTACAAGCTTCACAAGATCTTCAGAATTTCCTGCTGCAGGTCGAAACAGGGTCCTGTCACGCATCCAATGGTTGGCTGGTGGTGATGTCTTGGATTGCCCGACTGCGTCACATTCCACATTTGTGAGGACAAAACAAACCATTCGGTGCTTGCTAGTACGTTTGAATAGCCATGGAACCTGAATAAGACTGTCAGATCCGGACCTTGCACAATACAAATGCCCTGCAGGGTCCACTTATCTTCTGAATGTGCAAAGCTCAACCTCCTGGCGAGCAGCTCTCTTTGTCCTCTACGCCGGTTCCTTTAGGAAAGATTTAGAAGCTGCAACTGGTTTGCACCACCGTTCCTTTACATCTTTTGATTTCTCCAAAGTGGGATTTTTGCAATCAGAGCTCAATATTAGTTCATCTGCTGAGCAAAGGACTCCTAATCATGCGCTTCACTGCACTTTTCCCACTGACTTGCACGCTCGTCGCTTTTATCCTTTCGCTACTGTGCATTTTCGCTGGCTCCAAACGCGACTATATTGAGCATGCCGACATCTTCACTGTAAGCTCGAACGAATCGTGGATGAAGTGCCACCAAGATCTGACCTCATGCAGTTGAACACTTCGATGCTCGGTCGCACCTCACTTGATACATCTAATAGCTCGAGCTCATTGCTGAGTTCAATCGAAAACAGCGTCAAAGGCGAAGTGAACGACTTGATCGCAGATGTCGCCAAGGCGCTCAACATCCATGACTTCTACAGCGCTCATTTGCTCGACTACTGCGAAGGCTACTTTACGCCCGGTCCTGTGGCGAACAACACGGTTGATCCTGATAAGAATGTCACACGGTGCTCGAACCGTACCGCCTTGTTCCATTTCGATCCCACTGCTGCCATCCAGAAAGAACTGAAGCCCGGAATCAGTCTGGCGGACCTTCGCTGGCCTTCAGCCATTAAAGATGCCGTCCAGGCTGTGGAGATAGCGAGCAAGGCGATGTTCGTCTTGTATTGTGTCGGCGTTGCGGCGACTGGCCTGGCTCTTGCAGGAGCAGTTTTTGGAGTGGTCTCAGACGGGCGGGCTGCGCCTCTGGTCAACAATGGGCTTGCTTCGGTATGTGACAAGCCAGGTGTGGATTCTATGGTAGCCGTGCTCATGATTGATAGCTTGCGGTGTTGGCTTTGGGGATCGCATCTGCCATTGCTAGCGTAATAATGTCGAAAGTGGTGCATGAGGTCAACAAGCACGGGAACGATGTTGGGATATCTGCCACCAAGGGGAAAACCTTCCTCGGCATGACGTGGGCTGCGACGGCCTCGATGTTAATTGCGGCGATGGCATGGATCTATGAATTTGTAGCTCATCGACGTCGGCAGACCAGCTACGTGTTCGAAGGCAAGAAGGGAAGATACTGAAATCGACGGTACTTCCGAGGTTCTAGATTCTTTGGGTACCTGCGTCAGCGCGCTCGGACTGTCCATACTCAATAATGAAAAAGGACTATGAGAATGAGAGACTATCAATCTCCAACATTTCCACACCGTTGGGTGTGATCCACGACATCTTCAAAGGCAGCAGGCGACGGCAGGTAAAATGAACGGGGAGTCGCGAAGGGAGCTTGGACCACCCTCTGATGATGTACACAACAACCCCACCTCGTCCCACAATCCATCCCTGACTCCAGTCGCCAAGTACCTACTCTGAAGAATAAAGAATCTTTGTCAAGACGAAGAATTCAGTCGAATCTTTTAGTCACCAATTGTAATTGATACTGATCCCACTTCCTCTATAACCACCATAACCATGGGTCTCAAGGCTGTCCATTTTGGAGGTGGTAACATCGGCCGTGGATTTGTTGCTGAGAAGCTCCATCTGGCTGGCTATGAGGTACCACATATCTCCCATGCCATCAAGCAGACGTTAAATGTTTTATTCAGGTCGTTTTCGTCGATGTCATGGACAGCATCATCGAACAGCTGCAAAAGACCAAAGAATACACTGTCACCGAGATTGGCGGAGAGGGTGAGAAGGTCAACAAAATCACCAATTACCGAGCAATCAACTCCAAGACCCACGAGGCAGATGTCATTGAGGAGATTTCCACAGCAGACCTCGTGAGATCCCTTCCAAGGCTTTCTTCGTAGCCAGATGCTGACGGCTTGCTTCTATCTTCAGGTCACTTGTGCCGTGGGTCCAAACATCTTAAAATTTATTGCTCCAGTCATTGGGAAGGGCATTGACAAGCGGACTGCACCCAAGCCACTCGCAGTCATCGCTTGTGAGAACGCCATCGGAGCAACCGACACCCTTGCCGGCTTCATCAAGGACAGCAAGAACACTCCCCAAGATCGGCTAGATTCAATCCATGAGCGTGCCAGCTTTGCCAATTCCACCATTGACCGTATCGTCCCTGGCCAAGATCCCAATGCTGGCCTCAACGTCAAGATAGAATCCTTTTACGAGTGGGTGGTCGACAAGACCCCATTCGCCAAGGAAGGGCATCCGGAAATCAGTGCCATCAAATGGGTTGATGACCTGAACCCCTACATCGAGCGGAAGCTCTTCACCGTTAACACCGGTCACGCTGCTGCTGCCTACTATGGGTATGCCCGAGGCAAGCGCACCATTCACGACGCTCTGCAAGACCCAGAGATCAACAAAAGCGTATACGAGTGTCTATCCGAGACGTCACATCTGATTGTCAAGAAGCACGGCATCGCTGTTGACGAGCAAAAAGCATATGTCGAGAAGATTGTCAAGCGTATCTCGAATCCTTATCTCGAAGATGTTGTTGAGCGGGTTGGTCGAGCGCCTCTACGGAAGCTATCACGCAAGGAGCGTTTTGTAGGTCCAGCATCCCAGCTCGCCGAATCGGGTGATAAGGTTGATGCACTTCTGGGCGCCATCGAACAGGCGTTTGCCTTCCTCGATGTCAAGGACGACGAAGAGAGCGCTGAGCTGAGCAAGATTCTGAAGTCGACTGAAGCAAAAGATGTAGTTGGAAAGGTGTGCGGGTTGGAAGAGAGCCACCCCCTGTTCAGCAAAATCGTGCCAATTGTTGAGAAAGTCCAGAAAAGCACGAAGTAAGCGTGCAAGATTTGAAACTCCAGACCTGGGGAAAAGAGCCGTTACTGGCGCAGCTCGGTAGATGATGATCCCATGAGAATATGTTGATGAGGCCGGTTGGCGGAAAATCAGAGCTCTCTAGTAGGGTGAATGTTTCTTTTCTCTACTCAAAGTGCATATCACGCAGCATTGCAACCATAGAACAAAAGCATATCTCAAGAGGTTGACTTCCCGTGACGCTGCGCAATTTTTGCTTGTACCCTCCATCGTCACTTCTTTTTGTGATGGCTTATTCACTTGACTGTTCTACCACATCAGAAAACCTGACGTGCCTTACCCCAGCATTTTACAGTATCCTACCACCGTTCTTCTTGTACCTGAGGACTCTTACTTGTTTTGCCCACCGTCTAAACGATCCTGAATGATAGACACCCAGCAGTCTAACATGTTAATCAAGTCTGAAACCGACCCCAAAGCATCACGATCAGAGCAAGGTACAAATCAACTCGAGGCGCCACCTTTAACTGCACCCCTAGGCATCGGAATAGGCCCCATTGGCCCTCGCTTTCTAGCAAGGGAAACATGGCCTCTCGATACTGCTGAGCACCTCATTCAATACCACAAATTTGTCCAGCTCATGATCAACCGTTTGCGAGGCGGCGAAAGCAATAACGCGGAGACCAACCAATTTGTAGACCTGATCGACTATCCCCACAACTGGCAGTACATGGTCCCTGCCCTGGGGATGCTGCCTGAGCTGAACGAGCCTGGGTAAGTCAGAATTGGTCTCGAACCACCTTCAATTGGCTAACATCGAGTAGTCCATGGGCAGCGAACACACAGATGGCTATACTCCTTAGTCATGTGGAAAGCACCCTGATCATCAAGCAAAAGGAACGCTTGGAGCGTACAGCGAACAAGCTAGCAAGACAGCCGAAGCCACGCCAGAATGCAGAGGCCATCACGGCAGACGTGAGGGAGAAGGTCGCGAAGCTACTCTTCGGACCGAGGGGCGAAAGCAACGCATCGCCTTCCATGCGAAGGCTGCTCGCGTCTTGGGTGGAACTCGGTTATCCTGGTGAAGGTGAGGCACTTCAAGCAGAAAGGAGCGCGATTGCTGGAACAGCTGACTTGTTCAATCCTTTCCAGCTCTAGGGCATATCATAGACAGAGACAGCATGCGCGGCAGAGGTATGACCAGGGACTGCCTCGGACTGCCATGCGGGTTGCGAGAACGTCGCTCGGGCTCGCGCCACTCTGGGCAAAGAGCTCAGAAAGATCTTTTGTCAGATAACGCACTACGGAGAAGTCAGCCATTTCTTGCTGTTCATTCCTCGTCAAGCGGGCCTGCGGGATTCACGAAGGAGGTCTCGCCAAATCCTTGGAGACAAATGCCTAGCGCACTCCCATATCAAACTCTGCCTATTGAGCCTGTGAGGTCTACAACGAAAAATTCTCAGGGGACATACACCCCAGGAGACTCAGACAGCCCACCGACCTCTGACGATCCGCCCGAGGATCTGCTTCGAGAGTCCGATGGATCCAAGCCTACCGCTACAAGAGCATCCAGAGGTAGCTTTTGGAACTTTGTGAGTACTCACAGCCCGGATTATCGCGAAGGCATCGGACCAATACCTCGCGAACCACGTGGCAATATTCGTGTCAAACGGGATCAACCAGCACCTGTCTCAAGCGAAGTCACAGAGGATGGCATTGTCGTAGTGAAGGGGTTCGCGAAACAAAAGCCAGCAATAAGTGACACGATCCTGAAGGTAAGTCCTCCCACAGACACAGGGGTCTTGGAGTTTGATGGTTAATATGCGGTTTGGACAGAGGATCGACATGTCTGCGGCTAACGCCTGGGCTGCCTATGAAGAAGAAATTGTAGCTAATCGCAGACGGAGAATCGAAGCAGTTCAGCAGAGGAACAAACGGGCCGCACACAGTGAAGAAAATGTCGAAAATGGGTGCGCAATCGAGGATACAACCTCTGAGAGCGATGGAGATATAGAGATCGGAAAGAAGGTCAAGACACCAAGTTCCGACGAGACACCCACGGCGGCGCCGAGCGATCCTGTGACAGGTCCGCCCACTTTGACAATTTCCGGTTCTCCTGAAACCGCAAAAGAGAGCTCGGAGGCTAGGATCAACCTAGAGCAAGTGAATCGCCGACTTGAGAACGGTGGCTAACCAGACCTAAAAGCATCGAGGCTGGCCCAGAGCGGTCCAGTGATGGGAGTACGAATACCACCTGAGTGAAGGATATGAAGATGAGCTTAAGCTTAACATGCAAAGCTTCAAGCTGAAGCTACGGGAATACCTGCGCTATCGTAAAGTGTGAAGGGTCATGAAGCCGGACCTATTGCATAATACTCGAGTGAGTGTTGGGATTTGAAGAAACAAGGAAAGGGGCTGGATCAATTACCATAAGAATAATGACTCTTTTAGTCTTAACCCGGAGGTCAGACAGGGCAGCAGTATCTGTCCACCATATGAGCATTTTAACATGGTCTTCCTTACATGGATAATCGTTGAAAACGTGTCGTCCTGCTGACAGCCCCTTGCATTGCAACTTGGTCTGAATGTGAAATGCTTTCGTATAGTCCTTCGCCTAACACTCATAGGTCAATAATCCTTCCATATATCAGGCACATAACCCTCTGTCAACCTCTCATCATTGCCGTACCTAGAATCCATATCAGTAGAACTCGAGTCACAAATAAGACGGTATACATACAGCTCCTGCCATTTCACAAATCCACCATCCAATACATAAACCTTTTGCTTCCCATCCCCGTCCGCATGACGATCCTTATCATTATCGATCTTCTTCACTAAACCCTCCTCGTCCTCCTGCCCGGTCACATCTCCGACCTTACCCTTCCCCTGATTCTCATCCATACCCAGCCCCCCTTCCGCCACCGTTTTCTCCACCTCAATAGTAACCCCTTCCCCCATCTTCCCTCCCCTCTCCATCCTCTCCTTCTCTCTCAAATAAGCCAATCCCGCACCCGGTCCCCGCTGCTGACTCAACGAACAATGGAACACCACCATCTTCTTCTCCTTCAGCGTGCGGACGAGCTCTGGGATTTTATGGTCGAGCGTGGTGGAGGGGATATGTGTGGAAGAGAGGATGTGTCCGCCGACATGGTCGGAGTCGCGGACGTCGATGATGGCGATTTGGGAGGGTGAGGGGAGGGAGTTATCTTTTTTGGGTGAAGGGGGCTTTTGGGGGACGAGGAGGGAGGCGAGGGTTGAGGGGGGGATGCGGTGGAGGGTTGGTGTTGGGGTGGTTGTTGACATTTTTGGGGACTTTAGGATTTGGATAGTGGAGGGTTGTTACGATTGGAGGTGCGGCCGTCTCGTCGCCAGATTTGAAGTTGGAGACTTCAATCCAAGCACGCAATAGTTACGGTCGTTTTTCTTGTACAAGGTTCTGTTTACAGTACTAGTATCACGGATTCAGCACGAACTTATTGTGAAAACTACAGTTGTTTATCTGTAGAATTTTGACGGGTAAGTATGAATTAGGTTGTTATGATATGTGATTCTGGTGGTATCAACCTAGCCTATCTACGTAACTACTAAGACGATGAATCTGGGAAAGATATAATAGCCATATAGGCCCCAGTATGTTACATTTGTTCCGTCCTCGCCTGCCTCCAAAATTCCTGCAAGGCAGCACCCCCTAAAAACAACGGATATCTCAAAGGATAAACGTCGTCTACAGCTTTCGCCTAAAGAGACCCATCAGTCTTCCTTCTGCAGATTCCTAAGGGCGCCCCCTCTCTACGGGAATCACAGAAATCACATCACTTACAAGTCTCTCCACAATCTCCTTAGCGTCCTCTAATCCTCCAACACCCCATCGCTTCCTCTTCATCTCCAGAAAAGAATCCTCAAACACCCTACTTGTCCCAGCAGCATGACTCACGATATCATACATCAGAGCCTCATCAATATCTAAATACTCACAGAAGCTCATAGCTTCCGTAATAGCGGCGACGTGTACTGCCATCATAATGTCGCGGATAGTTTCCCACGTGACATTGTGATTGAGACTGGTTGATTTGGGGAAAGAGGAAGTGCCGGCTTGGGTCGCTACCAGGTCACCTTGAGAGGTGGGCAAGTATAAGCGAACGAGGACACAATCGTCTTCCGGGCCCCAGCTGTTGGTGATGGCGGATAGGTAGAGCTGTTCGGCGGCAGAGAGGAGAGGAAGGGGGAACCTTTGTTGGCGGGAGGTTTGCGTTATGATGCCCTGCGTAATCGTGGCTATGAACGTCAAGTATCACAGTAGAAAGCCACATAAAAAGGCCAATCCGTTTATTAAGGGGAAAATATAGGCACGAGTAGGGCTAATCGGAAAGGAGACATACCACATCCTTCGCAATAATCGTCATAGCCGAGTATCTTGGTAGGTTCGGATCCAGCATATGCGGCACCCTTTTCTCAAACATCCAACTGCTCGCCTTACTCGCCTTCAATTTCTCAAATACATCCTGTGTATCGAGTCCCGCGACCGCAGCAAGTCCCATAGCCTCGGAAGCCATGGCGATATTGATGCCCGCGAAAATTTGATGAATCAATTTGGCTTTGCTCCCTCCGCCCAACCCTCCCGGAATCCGGTAAAGCTTCTCGCTCATGCATGCCAAGATAGCGTGGGCGTTGTCGAGATGGTCCTTGGAGCCCGAAGCGAAGATTGAGAGGCTTCCGTCGGCTGCTCGGGCAGCGCCACCGGACACAGGACTGTCGATGAGACGGAGGTCTGGCCTCCCTTCTTCCTTCAGACGACGTTGTATTTCGTCGATATATGTAGACGCAACAGTAGAACACATAAGAATACTGGCATTTTCCTTCAAACCTCTGACGGCGCCTATCTCATCATCAAATAGTAGTGGTGTTGCTTGGACGGAGTTGGCAACCATGCAGATGAAGAACTCGACATCTCGGGCAGCTTCTTTTGGGGTTTTTGCTGCCGATGCGCCACCGACTTCTCGGACGAACCTCTCCAGGGCTGGTTGATGTACGTCGAAGCCGGTGACAACGAAGCCTGATGTGACAAGATGGGCAGCCATGCCGTAGCCCATGACGCCAAGGCCTGCGAAGGCGACCTTTTGCGAATGAGGGGCCATCCCGGTAGCGTTGCGTATCCTGGCGGAGAATCTATGTGTGCTGCAGATATGGACCTCTTCAGAGAAAAGGGAAAGGATGAGGTAATTTGGATCCCCGCTTCAAGGCCGCTAATAGCTTCGAGAGCAGTTTCCGAACATTAAGGAAGGACTGTAAGGGGATGCATATAAGAGAAAGAAACTGTACTTGCCTAGTAGTAATGTGGATATTCGACACCTTGATTGAAATGTGCACTCGTTGTGCACTGCCAGGGCAAGGGATTAAGTCCAACAACGACCGCTCCAGATAGCCAGGCATTCCGCACCTCGACTGCCACCTCGATTGACTGCAATTAATTTCTCAGTTGGTTTCGGTAAGGCTCACAGGTGCTACAGATTCAAGATGGCGCTCGCTGGCCGTGATTTCAAAGATTGGCTTGCCAAGTTTGCTGAATCTATGAGGTACCTTATACAGCTAGCTTTTTGAAGCTGGAGGCTCCTGTGTTCCAGGTGCTACCGTTCCAGTCAGCAGGAGATACGAATAGAATAATCATGTTACATACTATGCTGATCTCTCGCAAAATAATCCCATTGTCCTAGAATCGGTTAGTGTTGTGGGTATGGTACGAGTGCAAACGGGACTACCTTGCGGTGGTTTCTCTTCAAGTTCCTCCCAACTATGGTTCATTAGCAAGTGGAATAAAAAGGAGTCAGTAGTCGGTCAATTGCCGGACTTACGATCTTGATTCAAGCATGATATCTACCAACTTTTCTTCCCCTTCTGCCACCTGTATTACTTCTTCGATTAAGCCCGCTCCAATCTGGTCCTCAATTTCTGCAATTCTAAAGAAGCTACTTAGCATTCTTTCTGTCCACGTCTCCTCGGAACTACCTGTGGCAAGAGTGGCCTCGGCAATGGACAGGGTGAATACGCACTGACTGGCTTCTAGGGGAGGCTCGCTCTCCCATTGCACTATATCGGCGTCTGGAGTGACCGCTGATTTTGTAGCCAATCCTGACTGTCGTTTTCTTTCTTCTTCGGTTCTGGTGCCTTCCAATCCTGGCGGTTGCCTGCCCTACTATGAGCCTTAAAACTAGAGAGGAGCTTTGGATGGTATTACTTCCTATTGTCCCACGCAATATCTCTTGGATCGGTCTCCTGACTCAATTGGGCTGACACTGATATACTAGAAGGCTCTGTGTCTTTGCCGAACACATTGGGGTGTTCCTTGATCTTCTGCTTCGCGCGCTGTGCCCATTCCTCGTAACCCGGTGGCTTGAAGCCATTGATTATGCTGAGTCGTTGCTTCGTTATGGCTTCCGCACTTTGCCGGTAGACGCTGTACTCGGGGAGTTTCGAGAGTTTGTCGAGTGTGGATGAATAGAGGGAGATGAGCTGCGAACGGGGTGCTGGATGGGTGAGGAGTCCAGTTAATCCGGTGGGGTTTCCAGGCGTTAAGAACCGTTCTGACTTCACGACCGCAAGTAGACGGGTTGTAGATCTCATTTTGGGCTTCTATAGCTAGCTACTACTGAAGCAAGCTACAGTTCAATCATTGAAGATAGTAGCTTCGCAGGAGCTGTACGTTGGCGTGCGTATTTTCCAGTATGACTGTATCGGAGCTACGGCGGCGTTATTAACAGTACTTTACCATGGCGTCGTTCAAACAGGCTTTGGCCCGTGGTGGTATATAGAACGCAACGACATGGCTGACATCACTCCTACAATCAATGATATTCTTAAGGCTCATAAAGCCCGTTTAATCCGACGTAAAGGCCAGCGCCCACTTCCAAAAGACGATTTTCTCAAAGAAGCCTACTCAATAGTCCGTCTCATCCCTACCCCGGTGTCGTTTCAGTCTTCCCTAACATGTTCCATTCCTAGAATTCTCATATAACATCCCTAACAAATTACCTTCATTCAATCCGCCACGCCTACCTATGTCTCACCCCTCCACCACACCACCGTCTTCAACAACACAAGCGTAATGTGCCAACAGTACCAGCCCACTTCACAAACCCCCAACGCGACCAATTGGACGCCGAATCCAAATCCCTCCTCCGCTCCCTTCACGCGTCAATCCATCAACTCGAAGAAGCAGAAACCCTTCGTCAAGAAACCGCTCGAAAAATCCAAGCCCACAAACACTCCAGGCGCTATGGTTTTGGCGGCGCTATCGGACGATGGGCCGCCGGTGATAGCAATGATCTCGATAAAGCCTTAAGCCCAGAGGAACAATGGGATGAGTTGGGGAGGGAGACACTTAAAGCGTGGAGGGAGAGTGTGATCTGGTATCTGAGGATGAAATTGGAGGAGGCGGGGGAGGTACAGAGGAGCATGATGGATCGGAGGTTGCAGAGGGAGGTGGAGAGGAGTAAGAGTGTTTTGTACAAGACTCGGGGATTGAAGGGCGTGGATGTTGGACTGGAAGCGCCGATCCGGGTAGCAGGGACCAAGGGGACGAACGGATATACCGGTGGCGGAGGGGTAATGGAGGAAGAGGAGAGGAGGGGGAAGGGGGAAGAAGGGCTCAGTGAGGAGCAGATGCAGATGTTCAAAGAGGAGAATGAGGGGATGTTGAGACATTATGAGGATACGTTAGATCAGGTTCGGTGGGTATTATCCTTCCTACATCCTAGACTTTGTCTCCAGGTTGCTCGGTATAATATTGCTGATACTGCTTCTCATTTAGCACGGCGGAGAAGTCAATGATCGAAGTATCTGAACTGCAGACGACACTCGTAGCAAACCTAGAAACACAATCCTCCAACATCGAACAGATGGTAGCCGATTCCTTGAACACGACAGAGAACGTGGGCAGCGGAAATAAGGAGCTGAAGAGGGCGACAGAAAGGAAAAGCACGGCAAGGATGGTCTTCTTCGCCACATGCGGGCTTTGCACTTTTCTTATAGCCTGGGACCTAGTATTTTGAGATATTAGATACCATTTTGCCCTTGTACGATTACAACATTATCAAAGCCTCGCCGATGCGGGATATCTACAATCACCAAGACGTGCGCCGCTACCGTTAATACATGTCATAACGCCTGTCGCCCAAAGAATCTAAACCGCCTGCGTTGGCCATTCCAGATCCTTCCTGCCCTGGCGGCGGGGGCGCAGGCGGAGGACGACTGCTCTTCTTAGGTTTGACGAGTAAGAGGATAAACATCCCAATCACAAGAAGCAGCAAGAGGAACAAGACCTTTCTTTTCGTATTCTTCTTCTGATACCCAGTGGCGACAATGAGTTCCTTGTCTGCTGCTTTGACATCCATGTTCATCTTCTCCACGTTGTAGTCAATACGATCAAGCATTGTACCTTGATCAATGACCATCGTTTGTAGGTCCTTGAAGATGTCCGCGAGTTCGATAATACCTTTGGCGATGTCCGCGATCTCGCGCTCACGCTGTGCGATTGCTGCATCGTTACTGTTTAGACGTTTCTGTTGCGTTGCCATCTGGAGTGTCGATTGGGAGAAGGATTTGTCGGTCTCGGACTCAACCATTGAGGGATCGGTGTAGGGGTTGTGGGTTGTGGATGGGGTTCGATCCATAGGTGCTGTCATACCGCCGAGCAGTCGCATTTCTGTATATTATCAGATCACAATTGCGAAGTGGTCTAGAAGGACCGCTTACTCTTGAGGTAATTGCTTTGCTTCTTTCTAAATCCGGCGCTGGCTTCTTGCACCCTACTCGCCAGAGAAATCTGAATATTGCGGGCCATCGTTTCGTCCCCCTTGCTCACCCCACCTTGCCGTCTCGCGTCTCTGACCATCATCTCTATGCGTTGAATCGCTTTTTGGCAGTCATGGAAACCTCGCGTAATATCTTGGGTGAGCCTCTCTATGCGATCTTCCTCTTCCCGTTTGACCTCCTCATCCTCGAACCCCGGCAAAACATGTTTCTGATGTAATCGATCCAGATCCACAGATTCTGTCGATATTTTACCCAGGATTTCTGTCACCTCATCCTGAACATCAATCCACCTAGGTGGCAGCAGGTCCATTTCAATAACAGCATCCCCTTCCTCCTCGAATGCGCCGGCGGACATGAGTCCCCTTCGTTCGTCCGATTCGCCGTCATGGCTGGCAAACCCATTCACACTAGGACCACCGACCCTTCTCTTTTTGGCTGGGTGATGAGCGTACGACTGTCTGTAGGATATGTATCTATACCGTGGCCGAAGTCAGCTCCACTTTCAAAGCCTTGCTGAAGATGGGACGCACAGGTTCGTTCTGTCTCTCCACATTGTGCAAAGGTATTTCACGTTTTACCACCTATCGGAAGAACAAAGGTAGCTCCCTTAAGATCATATTTGCTTTGCTTCCGGTGAAGCCCATTGCAGCTTGCTCGTGTAAGATACACGACGACTCATGGTCTAATGTGAATGCCAAGTGCGCCAAGAACAAATGCGGGTCCAGCCTTATGGCTTTTAATGTACCTCACATGTCAACATTATATTATCCCACATCGCAGCCTCATTATCCAACCCTCCTAATTCCTTACCCACCTGCCCTCGACTACTACTTGGCCAGAACTCCTACATTCACTTGGCTTTATCTCCTTTACGAAGTTACTCACCGTTAGCGCGACCATGGTATGCCAGGCCATACACCTCCGACCCCGCAATCCGAGCTGCGTGTCTGGCAGATAAGCTTCTTCGAGACTGACGCCTCGACAGGCCGACTCATTGACCGAAGAACAAGTCTCAGAATTCAAGGAAGCCTTTTCTCTCTTTGTGAGTTGTCAGTCGGTGTGTGCACACTACAGACTCCCCACTGACTGCAGCAAAGGACAAAGACGGTGATGGTATGTCACATTTTTCCAACTCCGTTGCATCCTCTCAGGATTCTAAGTATCTTTTCATGGGGGAAAGTTATATATGCTCCATTTACTCCAAGCCTTTCGCCCGTCTTAGATTCCCACGCATGTCGGAAACGTATGCGCAAAAAACACAGACAAGCCCAAACTGATCCAGTCCCCATCTCTAGGGCAAATTACAACGAAAGAGCTGGGGACCGTCATGCGATCCCTAGGACAGAATCCGAGCGAGTCTGAATTGCAAGACATGATCAATGAAGTGGATGCAGACAACAATGGAACGATCGATTTCCCTGGTACAGCCCAATCACTTGGCCATTGTTGCACATTCGGTGACGGCTAACTAGTATTCAGAATTCTTAACAATGATGGCCCGGAAAATGAAAGATACTGATTCTGAAGAGGAGATTCGGGAAGCATTCAAAGTGTTTGACCGTGACAACAACGGTTTTATCTCAGCGGCAGAGCTCCGCCATGTTATGACATCCATTGGGGAGAAATTGACGGACGACGAAGTTGACGAGATGATCCGAGAAGCAGATCAAGATGGTGACGGCCGTATTGACTGTAGGCATCCGAACTCACGAATCCTTCCATATTTAAGCTGATCTTGTGCAGACAACGAGTTCGTCCAACTCATGATGCAGAAATGAGCAAGCCTACCAGGAATTCCTTATTGATTAGTCTACGAATCAAACCCCACCTGGCCAGGCTATTAAGTGGTCCGAGTTCGGACAGAGGCCTTCACCCGGAGCTTAGAGTAGTGGTTCCTCACTTTCTCCGTGCTTTGCACGTCTGAGACATCTCAAAGCTTAATCCATACCCTTGAAGCTTGGACATACAAGCTCTTGCGCCTGCATATCTCGGCCTCATATTATTTTATTTCCGTTCCCGGTTGGCCATTCTACGGGCTGCTCTATATCTCTCCTCACTTATTTGACTGTGCTTGTGATGATATCCGATCCGTCTTAAATACGCACAATCCTTTGGACTCAAGTGTGACTTGGGGAACGCACCCTGTCATAGCTGTAGACAACGTGGGTTAAAACAGGCCTGATTGCTTCGAGATCTTCCGTCGGCATACTGCTGTAGGCATCGAATTTGCACAAGTCTTCAATACAATGAACGTGGGCCAAGGCAGACCACATGGGTACTGGTGTGTGCCGCTCACGCAGAAAGACAGCCACACTTTTATCGCGTTGTTTTGTGGGGAACCCCTTTCAATGGGATACTGAATGATACGGACACGGCGGCTAGGTATATGTTCAGTAGTTCGACTCTCACTGCGGCTTCTGCCAATCAAGAGCGTACCTTACCTACTTGTAGCACATTGACTTTCTTTAACAGCATCTCCCTGGGCTCCCCTCTACTCTCACAATTACACAAAGTTTCAGCCTTCCGCACCTCGACTTCTTTCTTACGTAATGGGCGAGTTCTTGAAAGGTCTTTTCCAAGGCCAAAAGCCCAGAGCACCGAAGCCCAGCCCAGACGACGGTACACGCCCTTTGAAGTCTCGCTTCAATGATTCGACTGACCCTCTTTCCTCGCAGATTTCGCAGACTTTGATTCTGCACCCTCGCCCACGCCAATTTACAACCCCCTTTCCGGGTCCTCCTCGGCTCCGACTGCTGCCTCTTTCCCAGAACACGAAACCCTTCCCACTGGTCCCGCAACTATTCCCTACACAAAATGGTACCGCGTCTGGGAACGTACGAGCCCACGCGACTTTTACGTCGAAGCCACCATCATCCCATTCATCTTTGTGCTTGCGGTACTGCACATCTGGGGCCGCAGAACAAACAAACGGAAAGCCGGGGCTTGGATTGCGGCGCATGCACCATCTCTAGACAGGGAATACGCTAGTGTTGGGTTTGACAAACGGAAGGGCTTAGCAGACTATGGAGGCGATTTGAGCGGGTTACTGAAGGAGAAGACAGCACAAGAGTATGTAACGTACGCAACCGGCAGGCAGAACGTCGCTTTTGTAGACATTAAGGTGAAGTTATTTAAGCGGTACAACCCACTCACACTCGTGTTGGAGACTGTGTTGAGCTTCCTGTTCGAGACCATGCCGTCGCCGAAAGAAGTCATGGAAGCTACGATCTATGCCTTTGACGGCAAGGAGAAGGATTTAGTACCTGTGAAGAGTAGGGCGGAATTGGATAGTAAAGACTCAAGATTTAGGGGTCTTCCGAGCAGTGGCTACGA
>QQTW01000710.1_pt1 | contig 21590 bp, 14 predicted proteins | sample 1904831 | NCBI WGS metagenome assembly QQTW01 (sample SAMN09435610, study PRJNA476489) | Subsurface metagenome, whole genome shotgun sequencing project. | reverse complement strand
AGGCGCTGGCTATCTCAAAGATGGCGACAAAGTACAAGTAGTAGCACAAGGTAAATAACTATGGCTTTTAACCTTTCTGCTTGGTCAATTCGCCGCCCTGTACCGACAATAGTTTTATTTCTATTTCTGACAATTATCGGTTGGTTTTCGTTTACAACTTTAGGCATCGATATTAATCCAAATATTGATGTTCCTGCCGTTTCCGTCACTGTTACCCAACCAGGGGCGGGACCTTCAGAACTAGAATTTCAAGTAACCAAGCCCGTGGAAGATGCCATAGCGGGCTTGGGAAACATTGACAATATGATTTCCACCGTCAATGACGGCGTTTCGACAACAATTATTAACTTTGACTTGGGTACAGATAGCGATCGCGCTACCAATGACGTGCGTAATGCCGTTGCCCAAATTCGCCAAAATTTACCGCAAGATATTAACGAGCCGATTATTCAAAGGTTAGAATTTTCCGGCGGCGCAATCATGACCTACGCTGTAGTTTCTAACCAGCAATCAGTAGAAGAATTAAGCAACTTAGTAGACGAAACTATTAGCCGCGCCCTTTTATCAGTCCAAGGGGTTGCTGAAGTCCGCCGCGATGGTGGTGTAGACCGCGAAATTAGAATAAATTTAGCTCCTGAACGCTTGCAAGCATTGGGAATTACGGCAACGGAAGTAAACGAGCAAATTCGTGCCTTCAACGTCAACTTACCCGGAGGAAGAACCGAAGTAGGCGGTAGCGAACAAAGTATTCGCACTCTCGGCAGTGCCGCTACAGTTGGGGAATTACAGAACTATCAAATCGTGCTGCCCAATGGCAGTTTTGTACCGTTATTAAGTTTAGGAGAAGTTGAGGATAGTTTTGCCGAACCAAGGACAGCAGCTTATCTCAATAACCAACCAATAGTCGCTTTTTCTATACTGCGGAGTACGGGTACAACCTTAGTATCGGTAGAAGAAGGGGTAATTAATGCCGTAGAAAAGCTGCAAAAAACCCTGCCTAGGGATGTGAAATTAGAATTAATTTTCACGCAGGGCGATTTTATCCGCGAATCTTACGAAAATACTATTGACGACTTGGTACAAGCTTCCGCCCTTGCCGTAATTACGATTTTGGTATTTTTGCGCGATTGGCGGGCAACTTTAATTACAGCGATCGCATTGCCTCTATCTATTCTGCCAACTTTTGCTGTCCAACAAGCTTTAGGCTACACCCTCAACAACATGACTTTGCTGGCGTTGGCGTTGGCGGTGGGCAACTTGGTAGACGATACCGTAGTCGAAGTCGAAAACATGGAACGGCATATTGGCATGGGCAAAACCCCCCGTCAAGCCGCCTTTGACTCGTCGGCGGAAGTAGGTTTAGCAGTACTTGCTAGTGCCGCAACAATTATTGCGGTATTTTTGCCTGTAGCTTTTATGGGCGGGATTCCCGGACAATTTTTTCAACCTTTTGGGGTGACGGTTGCCGTTTCGACGATTTTTTCTACTTTGGTGGCGCGGACTATTACCCCGATGTTGGGGGCTAATATGTTTAAACCAAAAACAAATAAACAAATCAGAAAGGAGGAGACACGTAATAGTAGGCGGCGATTCCAACCTTATCGACAATTGCTAAATTGGGCATTAAGTCATCGCTTGACCACTATCGGAATTGCGATTACTTTTTTCATTGGCAGTTTAGCGCTGATTCCTTTAATTCCTCAAGGATTTATTGATAATGGCGACTTGGGTATTTCGACAGTTTCAATCGAACTACCACCCGGTTCGACGTTGGTTGACACGCGCAACGTAGCCGCCCAAGCTACAGATATTTTGCGCCGCAGTCCCGCCGTTGAAAATGTTTTAACAACTCAAGAAATAGATTCAGCAACACTGATTGTCAATCTCCAGCCCAAAACAACCAGGGAATTATCTCAAGTAGAATACGAGCAACAAATGCGCCCCTTACTACAAAAAATTCCTGGGGCGAGAATTAGTTTTCAAAGTCAAGGGGCAGCAGGTAGTACCAAAGATTTAACTATTGTCTTAAAGAGCGAAAATGCGCCAGCTTTAACCCAAGCTGCTAATAACTTAGAAAAGCAAATGCGGCTGGTTCCCGGCTTAGTCGAAGTCGCCTCTACCGCCAGCCTAGTCAAACCAGAAATTTTAATTGTCCCCAACCCCGAAAAAGCCGCCGATTTGGGAGTAAACGTGCAGTCAATTGCTCAAACCGCATCTTTGGCAACCATTGGTGACAACGAGGCAAACTTAGCTAAATTTAACTTGAACGATCGCCAAATTCCCATCCGCGTGCAAATTGCCGAACGAGCAAGGGAAGATATTAACACTTTAAGAAATCTGCGCGTCCCTGGTAAAAACAATACCTTAGTCCCCCTAATTGCCGTTGCAGATATCCGTTACGGTAGCGGTCCGGCGCAAATAGACCGCTACGATAGATCCCGCCAAGTCTCGGTAGAAGCCAACTTACAAGGCATTGCTCTTGGCGACGCAGTGCAAGCGGTAGACAAGTTACCAGCCTTAAATCCCTTACCGCCGGAAGTCGTGCGCCAAAGTGCGGGGGATGCGGAAATTATGCAAGAAATCTTTGGGCGTTTTGGTACGGCGCTGGCACTGGCAATTATGTGTATTTATGCCATCTTGGTGCTGTTGTACAACAACTTCCTTCACCCGCTCACAATTATGGTGGCGTTGCCTTTATCTTTGGGTGGGGCGCTGTTGGGTTTGTTAATTGCCCAAAAAGCTTTAGGACTTTATGCTCTAATTGGAATTGTCTTACTAATGGGGATTGTGACCAAAAACTCAATTTTGTTAGTAGACTATACCATCATGTACTTAGAAGAAGGCAGAACTCAGCGTCAAGCCCTAATAGAAGCTGGTTTGTCGCGCCTGCGACCAATTTTGATGACTTCTCTAGCTACAGTAGCCGGAACTATACCTTTAGCTTTAGGATTGGGAGCGGGGGCAGAAGTCCGCAGCCCAATGGGAATTGCAATTATGGGCGGATTTACAACTTCTACAATGCTGACGCTGGTAGTTGTGCCTGTACTATTTACCTATGTAGATAACTTCCAGTCTTGGATTCTCAAACGACTAAAGCATGGATGGAGCAGAAGCTCGATGCGCAAGCAAATTTCTGAATAACTAACGAGCAATCAAAAATTAGGCGTATAATATTACTTTGCTCTGTTGCGGGTATAGTTCAGTGGTAGAACGTCAGCTTCCCATGCTGAATGTCGTCGGTTCGAGTCCGATTACCCGCTTTTTAGCGATAACCTAGATCGGTTTCTTCTAAGCTAGCCCCACTAGAGGTAGGAGCATTATTTGCATTAGGCGCGGGTGGTACAGAGTTGCTAGAACTAGCGGGAGACGTAACGCTTTGAGGTCTAGCAGGGCTAGGAGTAGTTTGTGCGGGTGGGGACGACGGCGTGTTTTCTGGTTTATTGAAGCCCAGTAATACAGCAGAAGTAGTAAAGTATTTTGTCCACTGCTCAATTGTTGGTTGTTGTTGCCAATCAAGACGGGAAACTCTAGAAAATAGTAGCGGCACTTGTTGCCCTTGGCGATCGCCTAAAATAGTTACAGCAATTTCTGCAATGCTAGGATTGGTAGCAAACTCTTGTTCAATTAAGCCAATAGCCCGAATTTCTGCTTGTTGAATTAATTGATTAAAAGTTTGGTCATTTTGAGTTTTTAAAGTAACATCTATTTGCCGAGCAGAATTAGCAGGATTTGGTTGCTCAATTTGTGCCTTGACAGGATTGGCGCTTAAGCTGATCAGCAAAATTGCTAGTGGACTTAAAAGCCTTTTATAATCCACAATCACTACCTCCATACTCAAAATTTCTCCAAAAGACAAGAAAGACAAACAAAACGATTCTGCTGCCTTCCGTGTCCTCGCTTACGCCCTACCTTTTTTTGGATAAACAGCGACAGCCTCAATTTCAATTAGCCAACCAGGATCGACTAGCCCAGCCACCGCCAACGTAGAACGCGCCACTTTAGGCACGTTATCCTGATTAAAAAATTGAGCATAGGCATCAAACCAACCTTGATAATCAACAGCGCCTAATACGGGATCGGCAACAAGGTAGACACGCAGATAAACGACATCTTCTAAACTCAGCCCCCCATCTGCCAATAAAGTTTGAAACCGAGTCAAGATACCCGTAGCTTGGGTTTTTGTGTCTCCGTAGCGATCGCGCGTCCCCATAGCAGCATTAGGATTGATTACTGGTGGTACAGTTCTGGGCGCGCCGACTCTAAATGCTGCTTGCACGTCTACGCCAGCAACATTTAATAACAGCAAACTAACACCAATAGTTAGTAATAACCAACGACCAACTTTAAACCCACGGCTAATATAGCTTTTCATTGCTTTCTCCACCTTTTTAATTTTTTTAAGCAGGTATTGCATTAATTTTTGAAGTTACGAGTCTCGCCGATTCAAAAGCGCCAGCCATCCACCCGGTAAGATAACTGAGATGTTCGCCAGCAAGATAAATATTGCCATCAGGTTCGTTGAGCCTGGGATAATATTGCTCCCTAACGGCAGTAGTATAAGCTGCCCACCCGCCTAGGTTGTAGGGAATTTTTGACCAAAACAGAGAAATGCCATTTTCAAAATGGTTTCTGTACTGGGGATGAATTTTACTGCCTTGATCCAAAGCTAGAGTTAGGCGCTGAGCGGCAGGCAGGTTGCCTACATCAGAGGCGTTAGTGCCAAAATTGTAATAACCTAACATCACTCCTTTTTGGGACAAGTAACCAGAGGATGGATACCAAACTTGAGTAATCTGTTGATTTGTACTTGTAATTCCGCCGTAGATATCTTCATCTTCTTCCCAAAAGCGGCGATTGAACTGCAAGGCACTTTTACCAGTAATTGCGTAATCAACGCTAGAAATCGCCGCTTGCATATCAGGGGCAAAGTCTGAGGCGATAGTTCTCAGTACGGTTAAGGGAATAGTACAAATGCAATAATCGGCTAATACTTGTTGCCTTTGACCATTTTTACTATCTACATAGACGATCCGAACGCCATTAGGGGTTTTGCGAATCTCCTTGACTTCCGCCCCAAAAGTAATCAATTGCTTGACTTTACTTTCCATAGCTTTAGCAATTCGATCCATGCCACCTAGGGGTTGAAGCATAGTCATTTGTTGATCGTAACCCCACTCAGAAGCCTCGTACCCGGCAAATCCTAGCTCGATCAAGGCACTAAGATCGTAAGCCTCGGCTACAACTCCCGGATTATCCGCCGCTCCCTGGGGGACTTCATAGCCGCGTCTGCTAGAGCCTTTGTAAAATAAGTCTGGGTTGAGGTTGCCGTAGGTGCGGAGAAACTCGACTAACTTTTCTTTATCTGTACTCGTTAAAGAGGCATCAAGGGCATCTTGATTGACGGCTTTAGCCAACAGTTCTGATATATGACCGCGCATATCAGTAATTGCTTCTCGCGCCCGGATTTTTTTGCTAGATAAAGCACCTACATTCTCGTTGTAGTAATACTGTTGGCGATTGAGGTTGGTAAAAACTTCTAGCTCTACCCCAAGCTCTTTGCAATAATCTAAAGTTACGTGATGCTGAGGAATGCGGGCAGGACCTGGATTAAAGTACAAACCTCGGTCAAATCTTACGGTTTCTGTCTGTCCGTCAATATCTGTAAACTTGTCTCCACCGCGCACTGTCCAACATCTACCACCAGAGCGATCGCGCGCTTCCAAAATTTTGCAGTCGTAACCAATTTTACCCAATTCATAAGCCGAGGTCATGCCTGCCAATCCTGCCCCTAAAATCACAACTTTCTTGCGCCCTCCTCGGCGCTGTAACCCAAATGGACGTTTTGGTTGGGCGGCGGCGGGTTGCTCTAGCAAATCTAGTGCTTTCATCGCAGCATAAGCAGAACCAGCAGACGCGGCGACTGCGGTTATGAAGTCTCTTCTCCTCATCCCTACTCCTAAAATATTTCCTGCCAAGAAGATGCCCTAGGGCGATCTGCTTCTGGCAATTAGTTAATTTTTAATAGCAGCACGTCTACTGCTACTGGCAAGACTAAAGCTTGCAAGCTTTTCAGAGAATATAGTTATAAATAATGATGTTTTGTAGCCCTTTTAACAATTTTATTTTTATCGATTATTAGTTTTGTAACAATTCAGTTAACTGCTCAAAAATAGCTTTTATAAAAATATTTCAAAACACTGACTTTTGGTTTTTACCAAGCACTAATTATACTAACTTGTTAAAATGTACTGAATAGCAGCCCCACTAAACTGTCACTGGAGTAAGTAATTTGGGCAAATGGAGCATACAGCAAGGTTGTTGAAAATGAAAGGGTTTATGTCAACAACTGCTTACTAAAAAATAATTTTTGAGCAATAAAACTATTCGATTTGATATAAGAATTTCTTATATTAGTAGTTAGCTTTTAGAAGGAATAAATTATTTTCTGTATCAAAAATGATATTTTGAATTTAATTTATTGAGCGCATAACAAATTTTTCCTACTCAACGGCTGGAATTAGAACTCGTGTTAAAAAGCGTTTGGCTTGGTTCTGGCAAGGTGAGATAATTTCAAGAGTACAAAGCAACCTTCACGCGAAGATTTCGAGTTAGCGATGACGTACGAGAATTGCGATCGCGTTAGATATTGATAAAATTCTTAAATTGCAGTCTTTGAAGTTCTACCCAAACTTGTCAGCAGGAGAACACAGGAGTTGTCACAACTCCATTTATAGCAGAGCAAGTCAAAGTATTACTAAGTCAAACTTTAGTCTTGTTTAATGGCGGTCAAGGTTATTAGTTAAGATACTTTCACCACAAAAGTTGATAATTCATTTTGCTTTGCGCCAAAATTGTTGTAGACAGTAACAAAGTAAAATGCACTACTTGAATGCAACAGAAACTTCCCCACCTGCTACTACTGAACCAATCATTGAATTAAAAGGCATTAGTAAAAAATTTGGTGAAAGTGTAATTTTAGACAACGTAGACTTAAAAATTTACCGAGGAGAAGCCTTAGCAATTATTGGGCCTTCGGGTACAGGTAAATCGACCATTTTACGAATTATTGCTGGGTTATTAGCGCCAGATGCGGGAGAAATATACATAGAAGGACAGCTAAGATCGGGGTTAATTGAAGATGGTAACGATCCAATTGGCATAGGTATGGTATTTCAGCAAGCTGCTTTATTTGACTCGCTCACGGTAGAGGAGAATGTAGGATTTTCTCTGTTTCAACACTCCAAACTCAAAAAGTCGCGCATCAGGGAACTGGTAAAGCAAAAATTAGAAATGGTAGGCTTGGGAGAAGCTGGAAGCCGTTACCCCGCCGAACTATCGGGAGGAATGCGTAAGCGAGTCAGTTTTGCTAGGGCAATTATGGCAAACCCCAACAATCCCAAAGATGTCTCAGAAGTTTTGCTGTACGATGAACCTACCGCCGGACTAGATCCGATCGCATCTACAGTCATTGAAGACTTGATCCGTCAGTTGCAATGCACTCAAGGAGTTTGTAGCACTTACGCGATTGTTACTCACCAAGACAGCACTATTCGCCGCACCGCCGATCGCATAATCTTTCTATATCAAGGTAAAGTGCAATGGGAGGGAACCCAAAACGATACTCAAACTACAGATCATCCTTTAATCAAACAATTTTTTAGCGGCAGTGTAGAAGGACCAATTCATATAATTGGTTGAGGTGCATGGGTTTTACGCTTATGGCAGATTGTCAGCTAAATACTAATAGCTAGGAGAATATTTTGATGCGATCGCGCACAGTTCGAGAAGGCTCTGTTGGTTTATTAATCCTTTTAGGTTTAGGGTTGCTAGGGGGATTTATTCTTTGGCTGCAAGGAATGCAATTAAATAAACGCAGCTATACAGCTACCGTCTCTTTTGCCAATGTCGGTGGAATGCAAGATGGGGCAGATGTTCGCTATCGGGGGGTAAATGTCGGTAGTATTGTAGCGATTAAACCAGGCGCAAACGGTGTAGATGTTGAGATGGAAATTAGTCCCGCCGACATCATAATTCCTCGCAATGCTGTAATTGAAGCCAATCAATCGGGTTTGATTAGCGAAGTCAGTATTGATATTACGCCCCAAACTCAGCTATCTCCCCAATTGGTTGTCGCCCAACCCCTAGATGAAAATTGCGATCGCAATTTAATTATTTGTGATGGTTCTCGGCTTCAAGGTCAAATTGGTATTAGTCTAGATGCACTGATTCGTTCTTCAACCAATTTTGCTACTATCTACGGCAATCCAAAGCTATATGCCAATCTAAATACTGCCGTAAACAATGCCGCCAGGGCTGCGTCGGAAGTAACTCAGCTTACCCGCGAACTTGAAGTTTTATCCAAGTCTACCCGCCAGCAACTCGGAACTTTTTCTACGGCGGCAACTTCTGTCGAACAAGCTGCCAATGAAATTAGCACTTCAAGCCGCAAAACCCTAAATCAATTTGGCACTACCGCATCGCAGCTAAATGCAACTACAGCTAATGTCAATCGGTTAGTAAATAATGTCGATAGTTTGGTAACGACCAATCGCTCTACTTTAGTTACTACTCTAAACAATCTCAACCGGGCAAGCGAACAGTTGCAAGGGACATTTGGCGAGTTATCACCTACACTTAATCGTCTCAACCAAGGGCAATTAGTCCAAAATTTAGAAACCCTATCTGCCAACGCTGCGGAAGCTTCTGCCAACTTGCGTAATGCCTCTAACGCTCTAAACGATCCTAATAATATTTTGGTATTGCAGCAAACTCTAGATTCGGCGCGGGTAACTTTTGCTAATGCCCAAAAAATCACCTCCGATTTGGACGAACTAACCGGAGATCCTCAGTTTCGTCAAAACGTCCGCGAAATAGTTGATGGGTTGAGTGGTTTAGTATCTACTACCCAACAATTAGAACAGCAAGTACAGGTAACAGAAAGCTTAGACTCTACCCCAGAGGAAAAATTGAATGTAATTTCTAATAGCTCCCCGATTTCTGTCATGCCAAATGTAGATAATGCAGAGTTTTCTTTAGCTCAAAAAACTTTAAACCAAATTTCATCTACAACGGAGGAGGATTTCAGGGAAGCTCAATAAAATAGTTGCGGGGAAAGAAGTCAAAAAATTGCGCCTTAATCCCCGTCAGACTTAAATTATACCCCAACCAGGCGGCGGCAAAGGTATTTGTTCATCCATTCTTGATTGCGATACTCGCTGCATACTGGCTGAAAGCCAGATAAACATTTCTTGAAAGTTTAAACCCACTAACTTCAAAGGACTGCGAGCAACGATTTGGGAAAGGCGAGTCATGTTTGCTCCTTCTACACCTACAGCAAAGAAAGCTACGCGCTTATTAGCTTCATCTTCTTTGATCCGTTGGGCGGCTTGCTCTATCAAACTATCTGGTTCGCCTTGGGGTTCTCCATCAGTAATTAAAAATACCCAAGGACGATAATAAGCGACTCCATTGGCGCTGTACTCAGCTTTGCGGCTAGATACCATATCTAGCCCTTTATGAATTGCCGAACCCATCACTGTTAAACCTTGAGCCTTTAGTGTTGGTGGTTCAAATTGGTCGGCGGTAATAAAATCTTGGACTACATTCACATCGCTATTGAAGGTAAGAATTGCGACTTCAACTCGCTTTTTGGCTAAGTTATCGCGATTTAGCTCCTCCTTAAATATTTTTAATCCTTCATTTAGGGCATTAATCGCCTCACCTTGCATTGAACCAGAAGTATCGAGCAACAACACGCAGGGACATCGCGGTTCTGGGTTCTCAGCAAATTCAACAGCATCCTCAAGTCTTAAAAAATCAGGCATAGTAAGAGCAATTATAGGACTAGAATTCCTAGTTTAACTGGACGAGTGGAAGCCTAGATCTTTTTTATTGTAGAAAACATAGCCGAAGTTGGCAAAATCTAGGGCAGCAAATTAACGCAGTTTATAGATTCATGGCTGCAAGTGCGGCTTTTTGGCTAACTTGTCCGTAGGCATTACTTAAATAAGCGATCGCAGCTTCCGAGACGGTAGCATCAAAATTAGAGTTCCCTGTGCCATCAATCGATAGCGGGATTGGTCCTAAAATATCTAAAATTGATTCGCTACTTACGGGGGGGGCAATGACAACTAAATCGGGGTCTAAAGGGCGATCGTAGTGCCAAAATTGAGCAATATTAGGAAAATTAGTAGTTTTAGAGGTAGGGGCGGTGCTGGTTTGTAAATCGGTAGTTGACTCGATATTGTTAGTACGGCGTAGCTGACGTAAGGAAGCAATAATTTGATCTTTAGAGCTACCGCGCAGTTGAAATAAAACAAAAGGATCTTCACTAAAGCGATCGCCCAATTGATAATACACTGCGCCTATATGCTTGCAGGGATTGGCTTTGTCGGGACAAGAACACTTGCTGCGAATATCGCTCAGACTAAACGGAAATAGCGACACGCCGTTGGCGGTAAAGACTTCTTCAATATTTTGCGGCATTTCTCCAGCTAATAATTTGGCGGCAAAATATGCTCGATGGGACATAGTTTCAATCACGTAGCCCCATTGTTCTTCGGTAAAAGACTCCAAAGACAAAGAAACTTGATAGGGTTCTACTTCTGTTCCTTGTACCTCGGCAGACACCTTAGCGCCTTGAAACTTGATGCTAAGTACATTTCCTTGCCTTGAGTAAGTTCTCGCCCTTTCTAGACGTTTTTTGAAGCGGTAGGAATCTAGTAAATCTAGCCATCGTTGCGCCCACCATTCACGACTTGCTTGCGCGTTGTAACTTGTCATTGTTGTGCGTGTAAGTTTATTTTTGATCGCATACGCTAACAATCCTAGGTTTTTGAACTTGATTTTGCCCTAGATTTGGTTGTTGTAGTTTTTTTGGTAGTTGTAGACTTGGCTCTAGTTGTACGCTTGGTGCTACTAGCAGGCTTTTTGGTGGCTAATAACTCCAAAGCTGTAGCTAAAGTCATAGTTTCTACAGTTTGACCTTCGGCTAAACCAACATTGGTTTTACCGTGCTTGATATAAGCACCATAAGGACCATCGTAGATATTTACAGGTTCATTGTCTGCCGGATGAGAACCTAATTCTTTTAAAGGTTGTTTAGACTTGCTCCGCCCGGTTTTTTTCGGCTCTGACAAAATTTCTATTGCCCGCTCCAAAGAAATTGTAAATACATCATCTGCGCCTTTGAGACTGCGGTAATCTTTTTCATCCTTGCTTTGGTTGTGGACGATAAATGGGCCAAACTTGCCGAGTCCCGCTTGAATTTTGCCATTTGTCGCCGGGTGAACCCCCAAAGTACGGGGTAAGGACAACTGGTTGACAGCCATTTCTAAAGTCACGTCATCAGGACTGACACCCGCAGGTAGAGACGCAGTTTTAGGTTTCTTATTTTCCTCGGAGGGTTCGCCCAACTGCAAATAATAGCCATTGCTGCCAATTTTGAGGTAAATCGTTTCTCCCGTATCAGGATGCTGGCCAACTTTATTTGGTCCCTTTAACAGTGCTTCGACTTGTTCAGAATTTATATCTGCGGGAGTCAAATTTGGCGGAATTGAAGCTGTAATTGTGCCATTACCGTTATTTGATTCAACGTAAGGACCAAACTTACCAATACGGACTTTGACATCCAAATCGTCTAATTGCACGGTCTTAGCTTTAGAGCGATCGATTCGGCTTTCTCTTTCTTTGACTAAAGTTTCTAGCCCTTTGTCCCCCGAATAAAATTGGCGCAGGTATGGCAACCATTTTGCTTCTCCGGTGGCAATATCATCTAAAGTTTGCTCCATTTTTGACGTAAAGCTTGTATCTACCAAGTCAGGAAAATGCTCTTCTAGTAAAGCTGTAACAGCAAAAGCTGTAAAAGTTGGGATTAGAGCATTGTTTACTAGCTGCGCGTAGCCGCGATCGATAATCGTGCTAATAATACTTGCATAGGTACTAGGTCGCCCAATCCCTTCACTTTCTAAAGTTTTGACCAAAGAAGCTTCGGTATAACGAGCGGGTGGCTGAGTTTCGTGACCTACCGCATCTAATTTAGTGCAATTTGGACGATCTCCTACTTTCAATGCTGGCAAAATTACTTCTTGGTTTTCCAACGCCGCATTGGGGTCATCAGAACCTTCTACATAGGCGCGGAGATACCCAGGAAAATCAATCCGTTTGCCACTAGAGCGAAATCCCGCATCTTCTACTTGAGTTTGGACGGATATTTGCGTTTGTCGTGCATCAGCCATTTGACTAGCTACTGTCCGCTTCCAAATCAAATCGTATAAAGCCGCTTCTCGACCGCTTAAGCCCGTTTCTTGGGGAGTGCGAAAAGTATTACCCGCCGGACGGATAGCTTCGTGGGCTTCTTGAGCGCCTTTGCTTTTTGTTGTATATTGCCGAGGGGAAGGGCTAAGATACTCTTTGCCGTAAAGTTTTTCTACACAACTGCGGGATGCGGCGACAGCTTCTGAGGATAAATGTACCGAATCTGTACGCATATAGGTAATATAACCTTGCTCGTACAAGCTTTGTGCCGTCCGCATGGTATCCCGTGCCGAGATTCTCAGTTTGCGGTTAGATTCTTGTTGCAGGGTAGATGTAGTAAACGGCGGAGAGGGTTTGCGGGTAACAGGGCGCTCCTCTAGCCCGGTTACTTGCCAGGGCTTACCTGTTAAACGTTTTTGTAGATTTCGCGCCTCTGCTTCGCTCAGTAACGTTACTTTGCGTCCGGCAATAATTTGCCCAGTAGCTTCATCAAAATCGCTACCTGTAGCTACTTTCGTGCCTGCGAGGGTTGTTAGTACGGCGCTAAAAGGAGTTTTTTCCTGCTCTAAAGTTGCCTTTAGATCCCAATAACTACCTTGGCGAAAAGCGCGGCGCTGGCGTTCGCGACTGACTAGCAACAGTACCGCTACCGATTGAACTCGTCCGGCGGATAGCCCCCAAGCAATAGTTTTCCAAAGCAGGGGCGACAACGTGTAACCCACTAAACGATCTAAAATGCGTCTAGTTTCTTGGGCGCGGACTACTTGCTCGTCAATATTGCGGCAGTTTTTGAGTGCCTTTTTGATGGCTTCAGATGTAATTTCGTGAAACACCATCCGTTTGATCGGCACTTTTGGCTTTAATATTTGCAATAAATGCCAACTTATACTTTCTCCTTCCCGGTCTTCATCGGTCGCCAGTATCAGTTCATCGGCGGATTTGAGAGCCTCTTTGAGTTGGGTAACAATTTTTTTCTTATCTTTGGGGATTATATACAGGGGTTCAAAATCTGCATCTACATTGACACCCAAATTAGCCCATTTTTCAGACTTTACCGCCGCCGGAATATCACTAGCCGACTGGGGCAAATCGCGGACGTGACCCATCGAAGCTTCCACGCGGTAGCCTGCGGGCAAATAATTACGAATAGTACGGGCTTTAGTCGGAGATTCAACAATAACGAGAGTTGGCATGGGAACTTTTTGAGCAAGTAGCAACGAGGCTAATAAGTCCAAGGATTAAAGAATTTCCCTCCTAATGTCAAGAGGGGGAATTTTTTAAACAGATAATATTTATCTACAGTAAGTTATTTCAATCTTTAACCTATATTTACAGTTAGTGGCTACAGCTATGGGTAAAAAATAGCCTCAAGTGATTGCGTGTCAAGCTTTATAAGACTTTCGACAATTGTGTCAAAATTTACCCCTATGGCTTGTTTTGCGCCTCGTTGCTTCAAAATAGAGCAACTTTACTCAAGAATTTTTTACCCTTGCCAGAGGTAAAATTGCAAATTTTGACTATAAATATCGAAGAAATAAATCAAAAAAACATCTTAATCAGTTTGAGAGACAATACAATGAACACGGTTAGTTTTTATGCCTAATAACGGCAGCCTATACAAAGTATGGATTTTGCCACGCTTGCAGCCCAGTTGAACGCTGGGACAATCTTGCCCGAAGGGATAGTTATTACTACCCTTCTGGTGGTTTTAGTCGGTGACTTAATTGGGGGGCGCAAAGCTTCGCGTTGGATTCCCTACGGGGCGATCGCGGGATTATTGAGTGCGGTCGTTGCTTTATACTTGCAATGGGACAACCCCAACCCCATTGGTTTTTTAGGTGCATTTAATAGCGATGACTTGAGTATTGTATTTCGCGGGATCGTTGCTCTATCTACCGTTGTCACAATTTTGATGTCGATTCGTTACATAGAGCAATCGGGTACGGCACTAGCTGAATTTATTACAATTATGCTGAGTGCGACTTTGGGGGCAATGTTCCTTTCCGGAGCAAATGAATTGGTGATGATTTTCATCTCCCTAGAAACCCTCAGTATCTCATCCTACTTGATGACAGGCTACACTAAGCGCGATCCCCGCTCGAATGAAGCCGCATTAAAATACCTGCTAATTGGCGCTTCGAGTACCGCCGTATTTTTGTACGGAGTTTCTTTACTGTACGGACTTTCAGGGGGAGAAACTCAGTTAGATATCATTGCTGCCAATATTCCCAATATTAACGGCGAACAATCTTTGGGGTTGCTAATTGCTTTAGTATTTGTAATTGCGGGAATTGGCTTCAAAATATCTGCCGCACCTTTCCACCAATGGACACCAGATGTTTATGAAGGCGCACCAACTCCAGTGATTGCCTTTTTATCGGTAGGTTCAAAAACTGCGGGTTTTGCTTTAGCAATTCGCTTACTAACAACGGCTTTTCCGCTCATTACCGCCGAGTGGCAATTTGTATTTACCGCCCTTGCAGTGCTAAGTATGGTTTTGGGTAATGTCGTCGCCTTAGCTCAAACTAGCATGAAACGGATGCTGGCTTATTCTTCCATTGCTCAAGCGGGCTTTGTGATGATTGGCTTGATTGCAGGAACCGAAGCTGGCTACTCCAGCATGGTATTTTACCTGCTAATTTACTTATTTATGAATTTGGGCGGATTCTGCTGCGTGATTCTCTTTTCTTTACGCACGGGAACCGATCAAATTAGCGAATACTCTGGTTTGTACCAAAAAGATCCCTTGTTGACTTTGGGTTTAAGTATTTGCTTGCTGTCTTTGGGTGGTATTCCGCCACTGGCTGGATTTTTTGGCAAAATTTACCTATTCTGGGCTGGTTGGCAAGCTGGGCAATATTGGTTAGTGTTGCTAGGACTTGTAACGACAGTAATTTCAATTTACTACTACATTCGCGTAGTGAGGATGATGGTAGTCAAGGAACCTCAAGAAATGTCAGAAGCGGTGAAAAATTATCCCGAAATTCGCTGGGATTTGCCAGGAATGCGCCCAATTCAAGTATGTTTAATCTTGACTTTAGTTGCTACTTCTTTGGCAGGGATTTTGTCTAATCCGTTGTTTACTTTAGCTAATAATTCCGTTGCCAATACGCCCATATTGCAACCTTCGATTGTTAGCACTTTGAAAACTGCTCAAGCAGCAACTGCTTTGAGGGAAGCGGCGAACGATTAGTTGCTTATACCGCCTAGAGTTAAAGCCCGCTTGCTTATAGCTAAAGTCTACTAAAGTAGACTGAATATTAATTCTTGGGCAAAGGGTTAGTCTGGCTAGAGTGGAAGTTTTAGTTCGGCTCACAAAGGACAATTATTAAAAGCAACAATTATTTTAGGGGCGCACCTTGAGTAGTGCGCCCTTCATTTATGGAATATAGGTAATTGGATGAATCAATCGATAGCTGCGATCGCACTTACCCCTTCTTCTACCAAAACTTTACAGCCTTTGTGTCACCATCTGGGCGCACAGCTTTGGGTTCCCGAATTTGTAACCAATATTGAAGCAGCGCAAATATATACAGGTGATTTAAAAACTCATGTAGCTACTTTGTGGCGTACGCAGCAAGCTTTAATATTTTGTTTGGCAACGGGAGCGGTGATAAGGTTGATTGCTCCTTTATTGCAACACAAATCAACCGATCCGGCAGTGATAGTGGTAGATGAGGCGGGTAAATTTGTTATTAGCCTATGTAGCGGACATCAAGGCGGTGCGGATAAATTGACAAAATTAATTGCTCAATTAATTGGTGCAACGCCTGTATTAACAGGTACTTCATCCTCTTTAGGGCTTCCCGCCGTAGATATATTGGGGGTTCCCTTTGGTTGGCGACGTGGTGGCGGCGATTGGACGGGTGTAAGTGCAGTGGTAGCGCGGGGTAAACCCGTACAAGTAATTCAAGAATCTGGTTCTAATTTGTGGCAAAAAGCCTATAGTTTTCAATCTTCCTCATCGCCCCAAGCCCAAATATATATTACTGCCCGTAATGTGGAAGATTGGCAATATCCACAAATCCAATGGCATCCACGAGTATTATGGGTGGGAGTTGGCTGCGAACGTGGAACACCTATCGAAACGATCGCAAATGCCATTAAAAAGGTATTTTTAGAACATCAATTAGCAGAAAATGCGATCGCCGGAATTGCCACTATTGATATCAAAGCTGATGAAGTTGGGTTACTAGAACTATGCAAAGAGCGCGATTTACCTCTAATTACCTTTACTAAAGAGGTTTTAAGCACTGTTACTGTCCCCAACCCTTCCACTATAGTTGAATCAGAAGTTGGAACCCCTAGCGTTGCGGAAGCCGCCGCTCTAAGTGCTGCTAGTAGTCAAGAGCTTTTAGTTAGCAAACAAATTTTTAAATCTATTGGCGCGGTAACAATTGCGATCGCGCAATCGGCACAAGAATATACTGGTCGTACAGGTAAATTGTTGCTAGTTGGGACAGGGCCTGGGCAATTAGATCAAATTACTCCTGCTGCTCAAATTGCAATCGCCCAAGCCGATGTAGTTATTGGTTATTCGTTGTATATAGATTTAATTGCCCCCTTGCTGCAACCACAGCAAATTATTGAAGCAATGCCTATTACTAAAGAACGCCAACGCGCCGAACGAGCTATAGAGCTTGCCAATTGGGGCTTGACGGTAGCTGTGGTATCTTCCGGCGATAGCGGTATTTATGGGATGGCGGGGATAGTAATGGAACAATTGCAAGCGGCGGACTGGGATGGAAAAACCCCAAGCGTCCAGTTATTTCCGGGAATTAGTGCTTTACAAGCTGCCGCCTCGCGCGTAGGTACGCCCTTAATGCACGATTTTTGTGCCATTAGCTTAAGCGACTTACTCACACCTTGGAAAACCATCGAAAAACGTCTAACCGCCGCCGCCCAAGCCGATTTTATTACCGCTTTGTACAATCCCAAGTCGCAAACTCGCACCCAACAATTAGCCACAGCAACAGCTATTTTCTTAAAATACCGCGATCCAAATACACCTGTTGCGATCGTTCGTTCTGCCTATCGCCCAGATGAGCAAATTACTCTAACTACTTTAGATAAATTGCTCGATACAACCGTTGATATGTTAACTACGGTATTAATTGGCAACCAAACCACCCGCACTCACAATAATTGGATGATTACCCCACGCGGTTATCTTGGCTTTGGTGAGTCAGTTGCTCCAAATATCAGTTAAATGCGAGCGCTACTTGTAGAATTTTCGAGTTTTTGGCGAATCGCTGCTTGGACTTTCGCATCAAAATCAGGATCTCCATGACTTGCAATAATTCTGAGCGGACGTTGAATGATTTTATTTATTACTGGCTTAGTGATGTGGTGGTATCAACCTAAAAACCCGTTAACTCAAAAAAGGCGAAAGTTAAAATAGTTATGCAAACGATTCTGTTACTGACTATTAAGAAGTTGGATTTTGGAAGGTGCGATCGCGCGCTCCAACGGTACACCTAACTGCGGCAAGGATTTTGTAGAAATTTGATTGAAAGTTAGAATCTATGGCTATTTCACCCAACCTATAGCGAGGCATTACCAAGTCTGGCACGATTGTACCAACAGTAAAATTTACTTGTTACTAAAGCCACTCTGGTGAAGGAGCGGCTTTAATCAATAAACTTCTAAGCTTTTTGTACACAGAATATATAAGGTAAGGGAATCTTATTTTTTTCCCCTTACCCTTTAACCGCGCTACATCTTGGCTTGCTCAAGTCCTTCTTTGACCCTTGTGCCGTATTGCGAATCGCATTGCATAAAGTGTTCTACCATGCGCTCTTGAATATCTGGGTTACAAGTTTTAAGTGCTGTAACCAAGTTCAAAATTAGGTCATCACGCTCCGAGCCTTCAAATGTACGATACCGTTCCCCAGCTTGCTGGTAGTCGTTAGGACGGCTAATTTTTTGGCGCACAACTGAACCTTGAACGTAAGGAGTATGGTCTTTGCCAGACTTCGGTGCTTCTGTAAGTCCGCCCATACTACTTGGTTCGTAGTTGACATGGGGATTTTCGCCTGCTTCAACTCCATCTACGTGGTAAGCCATTTGACCATCGCGTAGATTTGTCGCTACCCGCGTTTTTGGTCGATTAATCGGTAGCTGGAGATAGTTTGTCCCGACGCGGTGACGCTGAGTATCAGAGTATGAGAAAGTCCGACCTTGAAGGAGTTTGTCGTCGGAGAAGTCTAAGCCGTCAACTAATACCCCCGCACCAAAGGCTGCTTGTTCAACTTCAGCGAAATAGTTGGTAGGATTTTTGTCTAGTACCATCCGTCCGATTGGCAACAAAGGGAATTGCTCTGGCGGCCAAATTTTGGTTGGATCTAATGGATCGAAGTCAAGCTCAGGATGCTCGTCATCTGACATGATTTGAACGCAGAATTCCCATTCAGGATAATCGCCTCTTTCAATCGCTTCGTACAAATCTTGCGTGCTATGGTTAAAGTTCTTTGCCTGAACTTCCTCAGCTTGAGCCGCAGTTAGATTTTTTACACCCTGCTTGGGAATCCAGAAATACTTGACTATATGCCCTACTCCGTCAGTGTTCACCATTTTATAGGTGTTTACGCCCGATCCTTCCATCTGTCTGTAGTTAGCAGGGATTCCCCACGGACTAAACAGCCAGGTAATCATGTGCATAGCTTCCGGTGTATGGCTGATAAAATCAAATATCCGGTTAGTATCTTGACGGTTTGTTACAGGGTCTGGCTTAAAGGCGTGAACGAGATCGGGAAACTTGATCGGATCTCGAATAAAAAAGACTTTGAGGTTATTGCCAACTAAATCCCAGTTACCATCTTCGGTATAAAACTTGGTCGCAAATCCACGCGGATCGCGCAAAGTTTCTGGAGAATGACCGCCGTGAATAACGCTAGAAAAACGGACAAATACAGGCGTAATTTTGCCTTTTTCTTGGAAAAGCTTAGCGCGGGTATATTTACTTGCGGGTTCATCGCCGATGGTTCCATAAGCTTCAAAATAACCGTGTGCGCCCGCGCCTCTAGCGTGAACAACTCTCTCTGGGATGCGTTCACGGTCAAAGTGGCTAATCTTTTCGAGAAAATTGTAGTTTTCTAAAACTGTGGGACCTCGATCGCCTACGGTTCTAGTATTTTGATTGTCGTAGATGGGATGACCTTGGCGGTTAGTCAAAGTCTCCTCAGTGTTGCCCAAGTTATCTTGTTGTTGCTCCATTGTTTTATATAACTTAAGTCTGCTCTTTACTTGACGACTTCCTGCGATCGCATAATAGAGTTTTCTAAAAAGATAAACTCGTTATGGTTTCGACCTATTTAAATCGTAGTCATTACGACTAGCATTTGCCCACTGAATTGGCACAAAATTTGCAGCAAACTTATTTCTTGATCGCGTCTAGCTGTAGAGTTAGATCCCTTTCTAAGCCAATCTCTGCTTGGGTTAGGAAAGTATTGGGCAATCAAAAAAGCATCGCCACAGAATTATTTGAGTGATATAAACACCATTTGAGAACAAATACTTATACCAAAGGAATATTTTATTGTCTTACTACTGATTGATGTTCAAACCATATTTGCGTAGTTACCTAGTAGGAGTAACCGTTCTAGCAAATATTCACCATCACTTAAATGTGTTCCAGGTGACTAATAGTATTTCACGTAGACCAAAAACAAAAACTGAGTAAGGCAATCAATAAATGTTTTATCACAAGAAGCAACTGCAATATTTTACTCCTCCAGAGCGTCCAGACGCAGTTTATGCTAAGAAACTGCAAGAACTCATAGGCGGCCCTATGGGAGAAATGACCGTAATGATGCAGTACTTATTCCAGGGGTGGAACTGTCGTGGACCTGCTAAGTACAAAGATATGCTGCTAGATATTGGTACTGAGGAAATTGGTCACGTCGAGATGTTAGCGACGATGCTTGCCCATCTCCTAGATAAAGCACCGATCAAAATGCAAGAAGATGGTGCAAAAGACCCCGTAGTAGGTGCAGTTATGGGGGGTACTAATCCAAGGGATGTGATTGTGGCAGCTATGAACCCAAAGCATTCAATTGTCTCCGGTGGTGGTGCTATGCCTGAAGACAGCGTTGGTGTTGCTTGGAATGGTCGCTACATCATGGCTAGTGGCAACTTGTTGGCGGATTTCCGTTCTAATCTGCACGCTGAGTCTCAAGGTCTATTACAGGCGGTACGGTTGTATGAAATGACCGACGATAAAGGCGTAAGAGACCACCTCAGTTACATGATTGCCCGTGACACCATGCACCAAAACCAGTGGTTAGCGGCGATTGAAGACCTGCAAAGCGAAGGATTTGAGGAGACTGTAGTTCCCAAAATTGCCTACGAATATGGCAAAAAAGAAGCTGCTTATCAGTTCTGGAATAATTCTGAAGGCGAAGACAGCGCTCAAGGTCGTTGGGCTAAAGGTCCCTCGATGGACGGCAAAGGTGAGTTTGAGTATGTAGCCAATCCTCAACCCCTGGGATCTGTACCAACACCACCACAGCCCGATCCTAACTTGCATGGTACTCCCGCTTCTCCCGCAATGCAAAAAACAAGTGACGGTGCAAGTAATATTGTTGATGGTATATCCCAAGCCGTTGAGGGTGTAGGTGACACGATTAAGCGCACCATCATCGGGTAATAGCAGACAGTGATGTTTGACTAGGTACGAGTGGTAAAATGCCTCCTTTTTAAGGAAAAAATCCCTTCATTGCTCCTTTTTAGAGGAAATGAAGGGATTAAAGCAAAAATAAGTAACTGCTAATTGGCGGCAATACCTTCTTGCCTAGCTGCCTTTTGAACTGCTCCAGAAACCGCACTGACAACCCGCTTGTCGAACACCGAGGGGATAATGTGTTGGCGGTTGAGGTCGGAGGGTTTGACTAATGATGCGATCGCATAAGCCGCTTCTAAGTACATAGTGGTAGTAATAGTTGAGGCTCGACAGTCTAAAGCACCGCGAAATACTCCCGGAAAAGCCAAAACATTATTAATTTGGTTGGGGTAATCGCTTCTCCCTGTCGCCATCACCGCAACATAGTTAGTTACAAGTTCTGGCTGAATTTCTGGGATAGGATTTGCCATAGCAAATACAATGGGTTCGCTTGCCATCGAGCGCACCATTTCCGGCGTGACTACCCCCGGAGCGCTAACGCCAATAAATACATCCGCACCTACCATCGCCGCCGCTAAACCGCCCATTTTATCGATTGCAAATTCTAGCTTTTCGGGAGTCATATCTGGGCGCTGAGTAGACAATTGAATGCTTTGGGTTCATAGCTGCCACAATCACATCCCTTGGATTAGTACCCCCCATAACTGCACCTACT
>QQTW01000709.1_pt1 | contig 21601 bp, 11 predicted proteins | sample 1904831 | NCBI WGS metagenome assembly QQTW01 (sample SAMN09435610, study PRJNA476489) | Subsurface metagenome, whole genome shotgun sequencing project. | reverse complement strand
CGTCGACGGTCGGGAGCGGCTTGCGCGGGCTGGACGGCTTGCCGTGCTCGTCGGTGACCGGCTTGCGGTGTCTGCGAAGCAACAAGTCAGCTGACCGGATCTCATCACTCACATCCATCATTGCGCATCACCAATACCATGTCGAGAAAGAAAACCGAAAGACATACCTGAACGTGAAGCCAACAAACAGACTCTTCCCCATCTTATCGTCCCGGTCCGCCATGCTCTCCAGCGCCATCTGCTTCTCATGCACCTCCTTGTACTTTGCCATGTCATTCTCGTTATCAAAGTCGTCAAAATACCCCGCATCCGTCTCGCCATCGAGCTCCGGCACGAACGGCGCCCGCTGCAGCCTCAACCGCTGCCAATCCACCTCCGCAAAGTACACGTGCGACTGAATCTCGTTGATGCCCCTGAAGCGCGCCCTCTTCGACGCCACCAACCTAGTGATCAGGTTCCACGTCCGCTTGCTCAAAAAGTAGCTCGGGTCCTCGTACTCGGGCTTGCGCAGCACGTCCTTCCAGTTGCGCAGGTTCTGCCACGTCTCGTCGACGGTCGCGCCCGCGAACGGCGGGTACCCGCTCAGCGCCTCGAACAGCATGCACCCCAGGCTCCAGTAGTCGACCGTGAAGTCGTACTCGGCCCCGCTCAGCACCTCCGGCGCCATGTAGTCCGGGGATCCCACGATGCTCTTGGCGTAGTTGACCTCGCGCTCGCGCAGGGAGCGGTACCCGTCGCGCCGCTCGGCCGCCGACCGTTGCTCCATCGGCCGGCCGAAAGGGACGGCGATCTTGCCGACCTCTTCCAGCTTGATGCGCATGGACTCGATCTTGGCGGGAGCCAGAAAGCCCGCGGCGAGCCCGAAGTCGGTGAGCTTGACGTGGCCGGTGCCGTCGATGAGGAAGTTTTCCGGTTTGAGGTCGCGGTGGATGTAGCCGAGCTGGTGCAGCGCGTCGACGCACATGAACATCTCGGTGATGTAGAAGCGGGCGTGGCGGTTGTGGAGCACGCCGGTGGTGTTGAGGAGCGTGCGGAAGTCGCCGCCGGGGACGTATTCCTGGCGCTGTGGTCAGCGACTAGTTTCCGTTGGGTTGCGGAAGACGCAAACTTACCATGGCGAGATAGATGCTCCTCTCGTCCTGGAACGCATACAACAGTCTGACCAGCCACTCGCTCTTGGCGTTCGTGAGGATGTCCCGCTCAGTCAGGACGTGTCGCACCTCGTCCAGCTTGAACAGCAGCTTCTTGCTCATCACCTTGAGCGCGCACACCTCGCGCGTGTCCTTTTTCTGCGCGAGATACACCTGTCCGTACCCGCCCTGGCCCACCTGCGTGAGGATCTGGAAGTCGCCGTGCCGGAGCCGAGTCCGTCGCTTCCGCAGGTTCGCGCGCTCCCGCCCGAGATACTTGCTCAGCGCGGCGTCGTACTCTTCCTGCGACATGCCCGGCGGTGCCGGGTTCTGCTCCTTGAACTGCGCGAGCCGGCTCTGGCGCGAGTGCACGTAGCTGAGCAGGTCGAAGTAGTAATCGAGAAAGTCTGCAGCCACCCGTCAGCCATAGACTCCATCCGTCGTACAGCTACTCAAACCCAAAAGCATAGCAACGAAGTAAATACACTCACAAAGCTGCGTAACATTGGCCAACCGCTTCACCGACGGCTTCTGCACCTTCTCCAGCTCCTCCGCCGACAGCCCCCGCTGGACAGCATGGCTCTGCCTCGCCGGCGGCGACGGCATCGGCTCCTGCTCTCGCGCAGGCTTGTACACGTCGTGCCGCGACGCCGCCGCATGCGTCACGTAGCTTGCCTCCTTCCCCCCGAGCTGCGGCCGCGCCCCCGGCGGCGTGTTCTCCTTGTTCGACTTGCGCGTCGGACTGCCCGACGCCGCTGCGTGTGCGTCCTGCTGGTGTACAAACGGGTCGTTGGTGCTGGCGTGGCCTGCGTCCGGCGTGCGGACCCCAAAGGTAGGAGGAGTAGCAGCAGCAGCATGCTTGCTGGGAGACGTCGGCGAGTGCGTCTTCGCGCCGGACTGCTTCGACGGCGAGCTCAGCGGGTTCGGGAGCAGCCTCAGCGCGTTCTCGAAGACGTGCGGCAGGTCGTGGGCCCCGGGCGGCAGCCGGTTCTTGCTCGGGCTGCCTTGCGGCGTCTGGGAGGGGGAGGTGAAGCCCGGTGTGCTGGGCGTGCCGGGCGGGTCGAAGTACATGTTTTCCGGGCGTGTGAGGAGCGGAGGCGGTGGGATGGGGATTTTGAAGTCGTGCTTGTTCGGTGGGAGGAGAGGGGGGTTGGTCGGTGTTGCCATTGGGACGGTGAGTCCGTCTGTTGGCCGTTTGGTAATGAGTTGAGACCTTGTTTCTGCGATGGTTATTCTGCTGGGAGAAGATGGTGGATAGAGAGCGGTTGCGGAGTAGAGGCCGCTTCAGCAAATGTGGGCAACGAAGGACGTTCAAAATGTTGGTGGGGGTGGGTTGCTGATGATGCTGCGGCGGAGTAAACAAATGGAGCCGACGTCCGTGCACCGGTGGGGAATCTTATTTTCCATCTTATCTCAACATTTAATCTTCCTGCTCAAATTACCTAAACATATGTTACTATTAGACCACTCTTGAGTGTCAAGGATCATTGACACCCAAGCAGCGGAGAGCTATAGCAAGTGCTATCAGGCAAAGAATCGTAGTAGTCCTTGAGGCCAATTATGTCCAGGGTCAAGGGTTTTACGTTGTCCCCTCAACGCGCATTCCAATAAGTTTCACTTTGCATTTCCAGTCTCGTAACGGCAAGCATCAGCACTTGCACAACTGTTAACGTTGACCGCATCTCCTTCAATATCTACTTATTCTCATATCACTCTTTCTCGCTTAAGTTTAATATCGTCATCTCCAGTGCAGAAAACTTCTCATTTCAGATCAAAGTTTCGCGTCACACAAACGCTTTCACAAGAACTACTTCACAGATCGTAACTCAGCCTCTGAAAGGCGAGAGAAACAGCCAAACCCTACGAGCATCAGAGCATTATCATTCGACAGAGAGCACATAATGGCCCAGATCTCTCACCGCCACGGAAAGCGTCCCTGAGGAAATCATCTAGCCAGGGCGATTAATGGCATCTCACGTACAGCCAGCAGCTTTCATCGCGCAAGATCTTCACACGAGCTCAACGAACATCCGCCAACGTCCGCTATCACAGGCAAGCCTGTTTTCATGACAGTTAAGACCGAGCATTTCCTTTGAACCATGGATTCGTGACTTTATCGTCTGTCTAGAACCACCAGAGAGCTGAAGTGCCGCGACTAAAGAAAATCGGCAGTTTGCAATTTCACATGCACAACATCGGTCGAATTTGGGAATCAGCCCTAAACCTTGGAGCTCTGGTACCTCAAACTCCCCCCTTAGCTAGCCATACTCATCAGCAAGTACTGATATTGATCGCCTTTACAAAATATGATCTTGATACCAACTGAGTATCAACAACACAAGCTTCAACATCATCATTCTCTTCTGGCAATGGTATGACGACACTGGTAAAATTTTTAATGCAAAAATATTCAGTCACGTGGTTCAATCTCAACTCCTTTCAACGAATCCCCTTGGATGTATCGACGCCAGCATGCTACAATTAGCAACGCCTAGCAAACTCACCTTCGCGCGGTCCACTCACGGATCCTTGAAAATACCCACATGCCTCCCGAGGGCCAAGGTGCGCACAAGCTTATTGTGGGCTCCATGGAGGGTGCTGTGGGTCCTAGAGCATACACAAGAACGCACAAATGTCAGCACAATCTGAAAAACAAGACTTAGTCAATTCAATGTCAATTCAAGGATCTTCGATGTACAACTCCGTGGCCTCGTCGAATCAATGATGCAGCACATGTTTGGGTCTAAGATTCCTGAAGACTTTGGTTGGTCCAGAAGACACCATCTCGAGCCAATTCAGAGATCCTTCAGATGAAATCACTTACCCTCTGCAAGCCGCTGAAGCGCCCAACGGCAGCCTGGGGCTCGAGGAAGGTCCTGGTGGGGCCTAGAAAATATCAAAAGACACAAGTGTCATCGGAATATCGAGGCGAACTGTTGAGCATCAGAACGTTATGGACTCATCCATGTTTATCTGCACTTAGTGCTCCTACGATTTACAATCTCAATTGCTCTTTGATGACCAATGACAGGCCCAAGCGGGAATCTGAGGCTCCGGCAAAACTCCTGTGGGCCAGGAGAACATCAAGGGGCACAAATGTCAGCAGGTTAGGCTGAGCATCAACGTGGTCAGTCTATTCATGTACATTTCACACACAGATTCCTTGAATCATCGCTTGCCTTCTGAATGTCAATGAGACGCTGCAAGAAGCAGCCTGAGGCTCAGGCAAAATCCTTGCGGGGCCTAGAACACATCCGGCGGCACAAGTGTCAGCTATGCTGGCATCAAGCCGGGTCATTACGTTCATCTGCGCTGCGCTCAACATCCTTCCGTCGTCACCTGCCTTTTGCGAGCGATGATGCTTAAGGCAGCAGCCTGAGGCTGGGGCAAAATCTGGCTGGGACCTACCCATACATACTACCTACGTAACTGATGGACTACATGCATTTCAAAAGTCATAAGAGGCAAAACAGATTCGCGATCCTTCCCTCAGCCAAAAGAACGCTGACGAAGGTGGGACTCGAACCCACGCGGCTTTCGCCAGATGTTGGCAATTCTCGTACGAGAACAAGAGGTTTTACGCTTCTTGAGACATCCGCCATAACCACTCGGCCACTTCGCCATTCGATTAGAAGGAATGAAGAAATTGATTTGATATTCCAAATGCCAAAAAAAGCTGTGAAGTTTTGGTGATGGAGGGGTATACCATCAGAAGCTTAGACCACCTTTGGCTGGGCTTAGCGCTTGCACTAACAAAGCTAAACGCTTAATACTGCCTAGCGCTTCCCGAAGAGAGATAGCGCGTCAATATATACTTAGGTACATAGGACCTAGGTACTATCTACCTAGTACTCCGTACTCCGTACGGAGTACCACAAACACTTATGGCTGTCTGAGACTCTCCAGGGCTCAAGTGCTGAGCAATCTGTGCGGCCCTGTTCCGTGCCAACGTCAAGATCAGTCCTCATGACAAAGCCGGCGCGGAGGCCAGATGTAAGGACACGCAGACATCTGATGTTGCGAGAGCGAGACTCCGCAGTATGTAAAGCTGAAACTTCCAGTAATGTGGTCGCATATAAGGTAGCAGAAACACGAAGTCTATTCCATCGGGGTCTCGTTTTGTCTCGCAAAGGTCTCGTCAATTCTTGCATGATGCCTTCTAGAACCCCAGTTTACTTCATTAGCCATGGTGGCGTGAGTGTTCGATCGTGAATGCAGGGGTTATTCTGTCTAAAATTGTGATGGCCAGCCCAACCTTCATGAGGACACCAGTCATCCAGCATACAAGAAGCTCCAAGAGATTGGGAAAGAGATCACGACCAAGGTCAAACCCAAAGCTGTGGTTGTATTCTCGGCCCATTGGCAAGGGGGCAAGAACAAGATCCAAGTTAATGTCGGTGAAGACGATGAATTGATATATGAGTGAGCGTCCTATCAAACGCACATTTGCAACACCCCAAAGTTGACGGCGTTTACATGTAAAGCTTCCACGGCTTTCCGCCTCATTACTACAACATCAAATTCCCACACACTGGGAGTAGAGACGTCGCCAACAAGGTCATTACAATGCTACAGGAGGCCGGCATAGAGGCGGAAGGGGCCCGTAGAGGTCTGGATCACGGCGTGTGGATGAGTTTTCTATGCGGTACGCAGTAAATCAGACACACGTCAAGAATCCAGTCCTGATTTACATTTGCCAGCGTTCAATCCCGACGAGAATCCCCTAAATGTTCCCATCGTCCAAGCATCGCTTTTCGACACGGAGGACCCCGATCAGCATTACCGTCTGGGTCAAGCAGTACGTGCTCTGAGGGACGAGGGCATCCTTGTCATGACTTCAGGCATGGCGGTGCACAACCTGCGAGACTTGCGCTTTGCATTTGGAAACCCCAAACCACTGCCGTAGGTGCAGGCTGTTCAGTTTGAGAAGGTAGCTTACATCTTCAAGGTACGCGGTAAGCTTTGACGAAGCGCTCAAAGATGCGGTCACGGCCGAAGTCCGCGAGCGACAGGAGAAAATGGCGGCACTGCTGAAGCGAGGAGATGCAAGGAAAGCGCATCCGACTTTCGATCACTTGCTGCCCATTCACGTCGCTGCTGGCGCGGCAGGGCAAGACGCAGGAAAGCGGTTGTGGACGTTGCCTGAGGGGAGCATGAGTTGGGCACAGTACCGCTTTGGAGAGGTCTCGGATGTGTGAACTGGGTGTGTAGTGCGTTCCAAGGATTCCGAACGAGGTGACAACCTCGACACCAGGCGTCCATGGCGAGGGTTGAAAGCTGCATTCATATTTGGTTCATGTACAGTAATGGTACAGCAGAGCCTTCTAAACGTCGCTAACTGCTCGTCCTAACAAGCTCCGTAACTTTGTTCTCAATCGCCTTCTCATCGAGACCTAAGACCAATCAGAACAGAGACAGTAAGCTGATGCTTGGGACATACCGTTCAAAGCTTCCATCTTCTCTTTTGCAAACTCTGGATTGCCACTCGTCAGCCTAGATCCGACCCGCTCATTGATGCTCGTACCGTATCTGGCGTACACCTTCGGCTCCACGCCCAATGCCTCTCGGATCATTATCGGTGTGTGAGGATTGTATTTCTTCATTGTCGGGTAGGCGCGCAATAGAAACGAACTGACAAGACGCGAGCGCATTAGCTTCGAGGTCGGGTCTGACACCGACTGATCAATTACCGTGTCGCGGCGCTATGGTCTGAGGTCTGACATAGCAAGAACCGCAGCTCTTTCAGATTGTTAGAGAAGGCGTACTTGCTGGCCATCTCCAATGGCGCAATTGTGTGTTGTCAGGCAGTCATCGGCATTACGACCATCAAACGGCGGAAGTCGGACGGGAGTGGTGGGAGCTCTCACTTGCATAAAAGGGCGGTTGGGAATTATGCACTTAGTGCATTCTATGCATACGGACCTCACCCAACGAACTCCGCCGACTTATCGGCTCAGTCGCACGACCACAGATCGTTCTATTGATTGTCTTTCCCGCGCAGCCTCCAAGGAAACCTATCGTAAGTGAGGACTGCATCAGACCTTCGCAATCGACATGTCCGCTCGCGCTGGGCTCCGGCTCTTCAGTACCGCGCGTGCCAGCCGCCAGTTCATCCGCCAGCCTTTCCGCCGACGGCTGCAGACGGATGCCGGAGTCAATGCAGATGCCACGAGTAGTCGGAGCGGTTTCTCGAAGCTATGGAACAGTCCTGTGGGCCCGAAGACTGTGCATTTCTGGTTGGTGCTTTTCGTCCAGCACTCAGGCGCATGGCGTCGCTTCAATCTCTACCATGGCTCAGCTAACCACAAACTGCGCCAGGGCACCCATCATGAAGGTACGGATAGTCACGGAAGGCTAAGAATACCGCATTGTCATACCTTACGCACTCGGCGGGGTTGGCTTCAATTGTTGGCAGAAATGATGGCTGATGTGTGGTCATCGGGTGATAGTGGGCATTGGTCCTCGCGGGCGTTTCGGACTTTGCCCGCCCTGCAGAGAGTCTATCTCTGTCACAAAATCTGGCTCTGATGGCGACTGGTGCCATTTGGACACGATGGTGCTTCATCATCAAGCCGAGAAATATATTGTGCGTTGATAAAGTCCTCGGTATATTAATTGCTGACTGACCGGTCGTCACAACACAGCCTTGCGGCCGTCAACTTCTTCCTCTTCTGTGTCGGTAGCACGCAGGTTGCTCGCATCTTTCTGTACCACAAGTCGATAAAGAACAGCAGTTTGTCTGAGGAGGTTACAAAAGCAGCAAGAGAAGAGAAGGAGACCGTTCAAGCAGTTGCGGCGGACGCCAAAGCTGCCGCAGAGAAGGTCCTCAACTCATAGCCTGGCAACTACCGGTCTTAGGAGGTCTTCGTGCTCAGGTGGTCATTGAGAACCTTTTCCTATTCGGCTGTCATCATTCAGCCTGTATGGAAGCAGGCCAAGGCTCCAATTTCCTGTTATTCAAGATTTGACTCATTGAACGGATCATGCAAGGCGTACGCTGGAGCGGACCTTCAATACAGAAGGCATATTTTTCGAAAATATATTTCCTTCAATATTGAGTTGGAATCTCAATACAAGTATGTTGATTGCACCATACTACTAGACGTCGTGGTTGAGGCACAACTTATGTACCCGCTGGCCATACCGCCATGCCTGCTTCAGTCATAAACCTCATCAAATTTCAATCCCGCGCACATACTCACCCGTAGACTTCTCCATCACCGGCGCCGTGGAAACTTCACAGCTTTTTTTGGCATTTGGAATATCAAATCAATTTCTTCATTCCTTCTAATCGAATGGCGAAGTGGCCGAGTATCAAGAGAATTAAGCTCTTATCGAGGAGAGTAGAAGATACTGAAAAAAGCATAGGGGTAAAAGTGGAAAATTCGACGAGGTGCTATACCATGCAGAAGCGTTGCTACAATCCCCCACAGAACAGGCCCCACTTTGCGGCGGCCCTTTTTTGCTGCAGCCACAGAATATAACACACTGCATACGACGAAGCCGAAAGCACGCAATAAGCTCAGCGTACGCTAAACTCCCATGTAAGCCAGAAACTCCTCCCGAATGCAAAATAGTGGTTTGAGAAACAACGAGTACCACCAAGCAGCACAGCGCAGACGCCATCAATGAAGAGCTGCTGTAACAAGCATGCCAAACCCTCTCCCAGATCGATACTCCATGATAGCTGCAGGAAGTCCAATAGTACAATTTTTGGATGAGTCGGCCGAATTCGCCCTCAGTCTGCGTCCGAAGACGCTGCAGTCGTTCCGAACTTCATCTTCTTCCGCGGACTCTCTTCGCCCTCTTCCTGGTCCTTCTGCGAGGCAGTCCCACCGTCCCTGTCCCTTTTCGCTGACGAGACTTCACTCGCCAGTCCCGAGGATGGTTTCGGCAGCCGCTTAGCTGGCAAGCCGGCAGAACCTTTGGACTTGGGCGTCGTGCCGGCACCTTTCTCTGACGCTTCGTTCAGGAGTGCCTTCTCTCGGTCCGCCTTCTTGATGTAGTTGCTCTTCTTCGGCGGCTTCTTCTTCCGCAGAGGGTCGAAACCGTCCTTTCGGTCCGCATCTCCCTCACCGTCTACCGATGCACCGTGAGACTTCTTCGTAGGGCTCTTCTTCGGATCACCACCCGGAACAGGTGTGCCCATCCTGCTCCCCTTTGGCGTGTCGCCCGTGGCCCCCGACGAGGCTGCCAATTTTGCCATGGCGTTGCGGCTGCTTGCGCGGCCGGAGATGCCGAGACATTTCTCGAGATGCTGGGCGAACCTGGTGATGAGCAAGCTGCGCTTGCAGTTGGGACAGGTGTGCCATGGAATGTAGCTCGCGGGCTTGGTGGGCCCGGTCAGCTTGAGGATGGTGTTCGCGATGCTGTTCGCGTTGGAGCTGTTGCCACCGGCCCCGTCGGGAGGTGTCGCCGTTCCCCGCGTGTCCTGGCTGGCAGGCGTGCTGTCCTTGTCACCGCGTGCTTGCGCCTTGAGCAGGTCGCGCTCTTTTTTGGTCTTGGCGGTGTCGGTAGAGAACGGGTTTCCGTAGATGTCGTATCCCGGTTTGGATACGAACGGGTGTCGCGTGCAGTACTGTTTTGTGAGGTCCGGGATTTGTGAGCCGTTGCCTGAGATGGGGAAGAGTAATCGCGGAAGCTTGCAGTGTGGACAGATGATCTCGGGCGTAGTTTTCAGTGGGTTGCCTCGTAGATAGATCTTCCCGTTGTCGTAAATGGCACCGGGAGTCTCGACTCGGACCGCAGGCGGCGGTGGCAACGCGCCCTTCGGGGGCAGACTCGTGGTTGCCGACGTCTGAGCGGCAGCTGCTTGTTCTGCTATCGTGGCTGCGGACTGCATGCGAAGTATCTTCTCCTCCCGATGTGTCTGCAGGACAATGTCATGGATGATGTTGAAAAGGCAGTCTTCGACGACGCTTGTGACCTGACCCCCATCCAATCATTAGCACACTGACGCCATAACAACATGACCATAACTTACCACGCCTGCAAGACTGTTTGGGTTCTCAAGCGTATCGGTCTTGTCCTTTGAGCCGTTCGCTCCTGCATTTTCGCTGCGAGACATGTTGTAGGTTTCGAGGGTTGGGTTCGATGGTTTCTCGAGGTATGGAAAGATTGTTGGTATAGAGAGCGGCAAAATCAAGGTATGTGGTGTTCAGCGTGCTTTGCGGCGATGCACAGTCTGCATTACCCTGTCCCAGCTCGAAGGTGACTGCGTTTCTCTCCGGGGGAGTATTCGGCTGTCGTGGCCCTGGAACCGTTGAACCGTGGAAGTACGCGACACTGCCGACAAGTACGACGCTGCTTTGACTGGAATAGCCCAACTTGGATGCGACACCCGAGGACTCGATGATTTGCTGACGCTCAGCTACAGCCTAGCCTGTAGGCTTTCTGCCTCCCCAGGGGCGAACCCAACCATGAGCCGGAAGCGCGCACACTGGTTGAGTTGACGACATCCCTCGAGGCAGCATTAACTGGAGAAGAGACCCGGAGACAGAGAGTTGCTAGCGATGGAGAGCTCAGAGGAAGACAAGAGCCGTTGCGATGTTTCGCGGCCGAACTATCGCGGATCTCCCTTTCCGGAGATGCGGTGCACGTTGGCTCCCTGCATCTGAGACGCGATGCTATTAGCTCCCGTGTAGATCGTGACGCCACCATCTGTCGTCCTCCATATATTCCAGGCCCAGGGTTCTTTCACGCGCTACTTCGAGTGACATACTTTTCTATAATCTTGGAAAGCTCTTCAGACCAATAACTGAGCCAACGATCCGTTGCTCACAGCTGAAGCATCTAACGCCCGGAAAACACTCCATCGCCTGGTGAACCGTTACGTAACCCACATGCCATACCCTCTTGGTATTACTGGAGTCGCATTGCACTTGACCAACTTCAAGGGGAAGTGCTCAGCGGAAAAATCGCAATCCAGAATCAATACAGTTCTCATCTAGTGCTATGCTCTGAGCTGTCAACGCCTCATGAGATGCATGCCTGTACGGTAAGTCAGCTTCGTTTCATTCGTCATCGTAAGAATTCTCCAGAGTCAGCCAGCATCTACGGGACAGCCGCATCATTTCAGTGATATGTACGGAGTAGCAGTCGATCATTGCTGCGCAACACACTAATCCTCGCTCTAAGACGCTTCAGTTACAAACCTTTCAAGTGATTTCTGGCATGTCTTATTGGAATACTGGATTATCTTCATGATAACGTTCAGACCCATTTCTATTGGTCATATACTCGCATGTTGCATCACCCGGCTGTGAAGCGGACTTGGTTCGGTACACTATGTTCAGTAATGCTTGTCCTCCCTTCGGACCCTTCGGGGCTCGTCGTCAAAGGTGGCAGACGCTTCTCACAGACCCTGCCGTCGTAAGAGCGGATGGAGGCTGACATTATTTGTTGGTTCTTCTTGATTACGCCAAGTCGAGATATATACGGATTACTCCGCACTCAGACGGCAAATCAAAGTGACAGATTTCGCCGACGTTCACAAAGAATACGTCGTCATAATCCAAGACAGTGCAATTTCAACACACCTATTCAACAGCGGGAGCCAAGCTTCCAGTACACCAATTACAGCTAGCAGCCCAATATGTGCAACGATCACATCAGATCCTCAATCACGGGGTTGCCGCATGTCTTACAATCCGCATGTCGAATACCAAACCAAATCCACAGGCTTCGCGCCACTTCGCATCCATCCAAAGCTGTACACCTACATATATCGATGATCCGTGTACGAAAGAGCTTCCCAGACATGCATCAAGTCATAAGCAAGTTGAAGCCAATAGCAAGCATGGACTGTCCATCAAGTGCATCTGGAACGTCTGAGAAAATCTCGCGGCCACGGAATATGTGGATACGTGTACGCATGCAGTATGCACATGGCTGCGCTGTAGATGGGGAATAACTCAAGGTGCGGCGCATGGCGTTCAGACAAGTCTCACCGCGCGTCGACATCTCGAAGATGGTGGCTTTGTCAGTGGTCTTGGAAGATCGAGACAGACTTGAGATGCAAGAGCCAACGACAGCACATTGGTTGGCTGCTGCACATGAGTAAGTTGTTCCAACGGTCTCCCCGATAGGGCAAAGGACTGCAACTTCCTGCAAGCCTTGCAGCGCACGATGAAGGTGGAGACTGACCATGCTAAAAGCCCGCTCGAAGAGCTTGGCACAACATCAGGCGCAGAAATGAGGGAAGTGGGGTTTGCTAACACCCGTCACGCCCCAGGGATCGGCGGGTGGCAGCAAGACACGGGCGAGAGCTAGCTGAGCTTGACACGAATGAATCTAGAACTGAAAAGTTATCCGTGATTTGCTCTGCTCTCTGCTGTTAAGACGTATCTTCAGCTACGCGCCACGGTACGCAGGGTTGGCTTCGACTGGTGAGCCTCGGCGCAAGACTGCCAGTGAACGCTCGCTCTGCAGCAAACGAACTGACGACGCCGGAGCGAGCGGAAAATGGTGCAAGAATTCCAAGGAGGTTGTCATCCCAGAACGCGTACGCTACTAGCCCGGCGGGCCGAGCACATCAGTTGCGCTGGATCAGTGGATCCGGGGCTGATGCAGAGGCCAGGATTGGGAAGATCAGAGCATGCACGAGCTTGAAACAGTTGAAGATTACCGTATCCGGCTGCATTGCATGTCCCTTATGTCGCTCCACGCTCTTGAACCGACCTAGTACGTGCATGACAGCTGTGACGACCAGACGTCAAAGTGCGCGAGGAGGCCTGATCCTTCAAGACGATTGAAGAGACAACGAAATTGCCATTATGACTGCCAAGGGATGAGAGGCTGAGCACGGCAGCCATCTCCACTGAATGAGTTGGGAACAACCTTTCCTCTCATCTCAGGAGCGGGCTGGACTGATTCTCCACAGCGCCATCGGCGTAGATGACCATGGCCGACCTTCCGCAGCGCGCCGCGGAGCAGGCGGAGCGATAAGCGGCGAATGAGACACTCGGCTGACGGTTGCCTTCACAGACCTAATGCAGAGCGAGGGAACTGCTGGTGATGCGTCGTCTCTCGATAAACGCGAGGGAGAGCCGTCCGGCGGATCATAATTAAAACGGCCAAGGCCCGCACGATCGCCCTCGTTTAATGCGGCAGCGCAAGATCGGAGTGAGCAATCAGGCGCCCGCAGACTTGCGGTCATCAGGCGTCGCTTCTGCTCTACCAGTCAACGTTGAGGTGACGGTCTCGACCTTTGACCGGACGAACATGTTTCGCTTCGGGTTCCTGATTTTCAGAATCAGAGGTGCCCCGCAAACGCAGCTGGGACGCCATCCCGGAAGCTCCAGGGGCAATGGAGGTACGTGATCATTCGTCTCGTTCTACTTCTGCCCGCACTGCATCATTTGGCGCTGGCAGGACGAAAAGAGTGCCTGGCATGTACAGAGTACGCTTGGTGGGCAAGCTTGCATGTGCGTGGGAGACGTGTGGGATTCAAATCTTGTTATTGCTCACGCCTCAATCTTATTACCATCATGTCAAAAAGGGTACGAAGCACTGGATGATGGCGAAAGCTCGCATAAGTACGGAGTTCTCCGACCTCGACCTTACCCCCGGTTCACGGTTGCTCCAACTCTGATATTACGTCGTCGTTGTTTCTTGATCGTCTTCAGTCTCGACCTTTCTCGGGCCGTGCTCTCGATTCTGCACTGCTGGGACCCGATACGCGATTATATCATCTCACTTGTTTCCAGTCTGTCACATGTCCGGAGTCGCCACCTCACCACGGATCCTCATTTACCTCTTGCGACGTGACCTTCGGGTCGCGGACAATCCGATCCTGCATGAGATTGCTCGGCTGCACAAGGAGAACAAGTGTCCCTATACGCACTTGCTTCCTCTCTATGTCTTTCCCGCGCAACAGGTAGAGGTCTCCGGATTTCTCGCACCGGACGCGACCCAATCTCCATATCGCGAGGCACGAAGCCAGGTGGGTGGCTTCTGGCGATGTGGGCCCCATCGGGCAAAGTTCCTGGCGGATTCGGTCTGGAATGTCAAGGAGGACCTCGAGGCATTGGGGAGTGGGCTGGTGGTGAGGGTAGGGATGCTAGGAGATGTCGTCAAGGGCTTGTTGGAAACTTTCCAGGAGACAGACGATCAAGTCACGGCAGTTTGGCTAACTGCCGAGGATGCGCTGGAAGAGCAGAGGGAAGAGAGGGATGTGCGACGGGTGGCAGAAGCGCACGACGTCAAGTTCAGAGCTTGGAAGGATGAAAAATACTTTGTTGATGAGTGAGTTGACATCACCTATCAATTGTAATCGAAGAGAACCATCTGACGATATCACAGCCGTGACCTTCCTCCCGGACCGATCGCGGACCTTCCAGATGTCTTTACCAGTTTCCGCAAGTCGGTCGAGCCGTTGCGAGAGCGGCCACGCAAACCCCTGGCCAAGCCGGTATCTCTGCCGCCCATGCCGGAATCGATACCACCGTCTCAGGCGCCATTCGTGATTCCAGACAGCTCCGAAGAGATCATCTCCGCTCTGCTGAAACCGCTCGACTCCTCCCTGGGCCTGGAGAAGCCACCGGAATGGCCGGAGGGCACGCGTTCGGCGCATCCCTACCGCGGGGGTGAGCGCGAAGGCCACGAGCGGATCCGGCATCTCATCACCTCAGGCTCGATGACAACCTACAAGGACACGCGCAACGGGCTGCTGGGCACCGACTTCTCCACCAAACTGTCGGCCTGGCTCGCGCTCGGCTGCATAACCGCGCGCCAGGTGCACCACTACCTGCTCGAGTTCGAGAACGGGACGACGGAGCTGGGCAAGGGCGCGCCGGGCTACGGCAACGGCGAGAACAACGGCACCGCCGCCGTGCGCTTCGAGCTGCTGTGGCGCGACTACATGCGCCTCTGCACGCGCAAGTTCGGCGCCCGCCTGTTCGACATCTCGGGCTTCCGCGCCGACGAGTCGACAGAGTGGAAGTACGTCGACGGCGCCGGACGCAGCAGCCGCAGGGGCGACGCCAGCGGTGTCGGCGCCGCCCCCGAGGTCGCGGCCAAGAACAACTCGGCGACGTACACGGCCGCCGTGGGCAGCGTCGAGGAGGCCTTCCAGCGCTTCCTCGCGGGCCGCACCGGCACCGGCCTGATCGACGCCTCCCAGCGCGAGCTTTTCTTGACGGGTTACACGTCGAACCGGGCGCGGCAGAACGTGGCCTCGTACCTGTCGCGCCATCTCGGCATCGACTGGCGGCTGGGGGCCGAGTGGTACGAGTCGCTGCTGATCGACTACGACGTGTACAACAACTGGGGCAACTGGCAGTACGTCGCGGGCGTGGGCAACGACCCGCGCGCGCAGAACGGGCCCGGCACCGGCAGGATCTTCAATCCGGTCAAGCAGGCGCTCGACTACGACGCCAAGGGCGAGTACGTCGCGGCGTGGGTGCCGGAGCTGCGCGAGATACAGCGTCGGGCGGTTGCCGGCGCTGGGGCGGACGGCGCGCCGCCCGACGGGGACAAGCAGCAGGCGCTCATGGGCGTCTTCCAGGCCTGGAGGCTGCCGAAAGAGGACAAGGAGAAGGTTGGGTTGGTCGGGCAGGACTGGGTGGAGCACCCGTTGGTCAGGATCCAGTTCTCTGTCGGCAGAGGCAGAGGCGGGGGAGGCGGGGGCGACGGCAGGGGTCGGGGATGGAGGGGACGAGGGAGGGGCTTTCGAGGAGGGAACAGGAGGGGCCAAGGACGCGGCGGGCCAAGGCCGGGGGACATGCGCAGCGCGCTTGCGCAAGGCGCCGAATAGTGTCGATAGCGCAGCGATGCGTGAGCACCACAGGACAGCTGTCATTTCCGCAGATGGGCAGACCCTCGAGCAATCCCTGTATATACAGTATGTAATCCGGTGGCGTACATAATCACCCACAGCTGATCTTACTCCACGGAGCCAACGGGCAGCTCTGCTCAGCTGCGGCCAATCTGACCGTTGGGACAGATCAGACTAGCTCCCATTTGGCCAAGCGACCGACCGATTGGCCTGATTGCCTGATGATGCAGAGCTGCGTCTCTTTCGGGTCGGCCTTCACATGCACGTCTTCTCTTCTTGTTGCCTGAACCTCGTTGATGTTCCGTGTTTGGCAGGGTGCGCTCGCCAAAACCTTCTGCCAGAGCAGGCAGCCAATACACGTTGCTTTCCCTTCTCCCAGGTTAAAGTTGCCGGCCGTGACGAATCCAATGAGATCCACCGCGTCCGGAACCGCAGGATAGCCATCTGCACCCGGCCGGATTGGTGCAGGATCGAGCAGGCGGGCCGCCAGATGCTGGTCTCTCACCCAGTCCGGCGCATCGTCGTCGGGGCGGGGAGGGAGCGGAGGGAGCTTCGGCGACTTGGATTGCTATATGAAGTTAATACAAGGCAAAAACGTCCCGGTCAATTCTAAGAAACTGAGATACGCACCTTTTTCGTCGACGAAGCCAGCGATATCCATTTCTGACGGAGCTCTTGGTCTGTAGTGGGTAGACGGTAGATGCGAGCACACACTATCGGATGACCCCTGTCGAGCACCGACAGATGCACCGTGACTACAGCGCCCTTGACATCAACTTGGGTCTGTGAAGATGCAGAAGTGAGCGAATCGGTCGCTATAGTCGATGGCAGCTGATACAGTCTGATGTCGTGGCTCTGATCTCCTTTGCAGAGTTAGCAGTCTATTGCACGCATGAACATCCACGTACCATTTATCATGTCCGATTGCTTCAGCAGCGCAGCCCAATCGCATGCCCAACCATTTCCAAACTCTCCCTTGCGGCCTTTTCCCAGGTCCAAACTTGCCCATTCGACTCGCTTGCCCTTGGGCCTCTTTGCCCACTCAAGCCGCCGTTTCTCCGCCTCTTCTGCCTCCCATGCAGCGCCAGCCTTGGTGCCAGGATAGTCTCCCGGAAACCACGGAACGCCGGCTTCGAATGTCACCTGTCTCTTCTCACGCAGACACCCCATACGCACGCTGCCCCCAGTGGAGATTGGATATTCCATGAGAGACTTCCAGACATGAAGAACGCATTTCCACGGCAGCAGAACCGTCCAGCTGCCCATATTACGGCCCTCGTCCCGATTGACATACAGCAAGGTTGGGATCTTGGGGTCTGTCGGCAGGGGATTGGGATATGTGCCCGGATCCGCGAGGCTGCTTCGGCGATTGATCGTTTTCTGGCTCAGGAGTGCTCTGCAGGCTGCAAGCCGAGCACTGCGGTCGAAGAGCCAAGGGACCGGTTGGGTATCGTCGACCGGCCATGTGGATAAAGTCGACAAGAGTGGCTCGTTGGAGCCTTCTGCCTGCATATGCGTGCTGTTACGTGGTGGATGGTGGAGGCGAGGGTCGGATATGTTGAAGGCAAGAAGAGAGCCAGATGGGAGACATTTGGGGTTGGCGACGGATCCAAGAGACCTCCAAACACTTTCTGGGCTGTCCGACGACATTTTTGCTTTCGTGCCACTCTCCGTTGGCCACAAGACGCCCACCAGTGCCTCCGTGGACGCTGGTCCGGCGATCTCAAGGCTGCCAAGCTCGAATCTCAAATCTTCCACTCTCACTTCCGGCTTCTGGACCTTGGAGAGCCTTAAGATCTCTTCCCAAAGCTGCAAAAATGCGGATGGGTGAACCCTCACGAAAGCTTGTCTCTTCTCGGAACGCTTTTCCTTGCTCTTGTCACTTTCTGCACCTGCCAACTTTTTATTCACAAGCCCTCCTCGCTCCCTGACGCACCAGATGACCGTAGCAGGTGCTATTGCTCGAGTCGGCCAGCCGTTGCGCTCAAACAGCGTTCCTTCCCAGACGCGAGTGCCGTTCAACCAGCGACGGGCGCTCTTTGCAGATGAAAAGCAAGAGTCGCCCTTTGCTCCGACGCCTAGAGCAGTGAGCAAGCCCAGAATGCTGCGTTCCCTTCCCTGCATCCCTATCGTAGACACATAGCTCATATCCCATGCGAGGGCCCCCCGCAACACACTCGCGCGATGTGTCGGTCTGTAGCCTTTCATTGTGGGCGTCAGAGGCAGGGCGAACCTCCACAGAGACTCTTTGGGCGGAGTCATGTGTGCGCGCTTGGCGTGGTATAGGTGCGTCGGCAGCCACGTTTTGTGGATCTGACGTTTCCGAAATCGTGCGGGAGGCTGCGCTGGAGAGCTCAGAGTTGCACTCTTGACGCGTGCTGGTCGAGTCTTGATGGCTGAAGACTCTTTTGTCACATCTCCAGTCTCTTTAGCTGGTTCAGAAGTCCCTGCGGCGTCTGGACGGCTCACATTCTCTGACATGGAATCTTTCTGTGGCCTTTTGCTTTTCGAGCTTAAATTCTGCAGCCGTTTGGCCGTGTCCAGACGCAATCGCTTGTGCCCTGTTGGCTTTCTGCTTCTCGCGGTCACGGTTGGGGTGTTGTCCGCTGCCATCTGCGAGCCGCGTTAGCCACCGATCATGTTCTAGATAGAAGCTGTACGAGACCGACTTCTCGGGTTGCCCGGGCTCGGTGTCTTTTAGGAACCCGCTTCACATTGTGACTCGCCGTCCTCCTCCTCAGGTCGCGAGGTACCTCTTGGAACGCTCGACCATTCAACCCTCTCTTCGCACGACCCAAGCTTTCCTCCAGAGCCTTGATTTCAAACTCTCGAGCTCGGACGTACTTGTCGACATCGACCTCTCCATTTACGAATGCATGCCCTGTGGTTTGCGCAGCTATTGCACGTGCATCCTGGATCTTGACGCGCTTTCTCTGTTGCGCGTGTGTCGGACCTTGAGACTCTTGCTTCCTTTTGCCTGAGCTGATCTTGGTCGATGGGTTGGCCACTGTCTCTGTCGCTGTCTTAGGTGCCATGATTGTTGGATATCATGCTGAGTGCGTTGTTTCAAAATTACATCCATGGATAGCTCGTGAGCTCTCAAGTTCGGACGAAGTAAAACCCGCTATCGTTATCGCACGTACGGGTCCGTTCGCGCTATCACGTGAAGATCATAAGCGATGCTTAGTCACTATGAGATACGTATTCATGGATTGTTGCGTCATCGACTCACTACTGACCTGCGGTTTCGGGAGCCGCGCGTCGGTGGAGTATTTCGCGCAAACCCTCATCGGCGCAGAATTGTACCTTTCTTTGAATAAACACACATATCAATCATGAGGATCAACTTATATGATGAACTCATGCAAATATGGTGCAAATCTAGTGATGCTGCTAGTCGGAATGGGATTGCTGATGGGCAGATGCCTGGCTGGCCTTGAGCTCATGATCACTGTGTAATGACTCTGATGAGGTACCTGCGTAGAAAGTGCATGCTGTAGATGGCTGTTTGAAACAGTAAGGACTCAAGCGCTGTTGGTGATCGGTCTTTACGGTTACTATTAATAATGGTCCGCGTCATCGGAAGCGTGCCTGCAGTGTGATAGGTGTGGAGTGTCGATGCTTGGAGTTACGGATTCCGAAGCTTCCGCCACTTGCCCTCGTCTCTCCTCCATACCACGACTTGCTCGCTCTATTGCTGAAGGCCGTAGTTCATCGTGCATCAACTCGGCAACATGCAACTCTTTTCAATTCTCGTTCTGGCCGGAGCCAGTACGGCTTTCGTCGTCCCCGACCAGCAGATACTGAGCGAGCTCAAGATCGAATCGCGCAGAACCGATGATTCCCTTCTGAACAAGATCCCATCACCGCAGCAGGCGGTCGAGTTCGTCGAAGAGAGCGTTTCCCATGCAGTGGAGCAGTCCCAGAGCATTCTTGATCAGGCTCTATCCTCTGCCGCCGAGACTGTCAGCTGGGCAGCGGGCAGCGTCAACCACGCATTCTTCGATGCATCGTTGAGGACCGAGGAGAGCGTGGCGGATGTATTCGGCGGAGGAGAGCACCCGCCTCACCACGAGCATCCGCCTCATCACGGCCCGCACCACCCTCATCACGACCACAAGCCGAACGAGACGATATACCAGCTTATCTCGAAGAGCAAGTATACGACCAAGCTCGCCAAGTTGATCGACGAGGACGAGGAGTTGGTCAAGATTCTCAACGGGACCGCTGCCAACTACACCGTCTTCGCTCCGATCGACCATGCGTTCGAGAAGATCCCCGAGGACGCGCCGAAGCCGTCCAAGGAGATGATCAGGAAAGTGCTTCTCTATCACATCTCTCCTGAATACTACCCCGCCCGCCGGGTGCTGGGAACGTACACCATTCCGACTCTGTTGAAGGAGCCTAAGCTGGGCAAAGACTCTTATGCGCAGCGACTGAGCTTCCAGCTCGGTCTGAAGGGCTTGACCGTTGATTATTACAGCCGCATCATTGCTGTAGACATCGTGAGTCTTCTTCCCGAAGTCATTTAACTGTTGGTCGAGAATCAGTCGCTAATCATTGTTGCAGTGTGCCACCAACGGCGTGATCCACGGCGTTGATAGCATCATCGTGCCTCCGCCGGACATTCTGGAGCTCGTTGACCTGCTGCCCGGTCAGTTCAGCACGCTTGAGCTGGGTTTGATCAAGACCGGACTCCTGGAAGAGTTGAACAAGACAGAGCACGCTGGCGCCACCTTCTTTGCGCCTTCGAACTTTGCCTTCCTCAAGCTGGGCCAGAAAGTCAATGCGTTCCTGTTCAGCCAGTATGGTCTGAAGTACCTCAAGGCGTTGTTAAAGTATCACGTGGTCCTCAACCGGACGCTGTACTCGGATGCGTACTATTTGCCCGATAAAGAGGACAAGAAGGACCATGATCATGATCACGACCATCGTGGGCTTTTGCATGTAAGTCTTTGCTTGGTTCTTCCGCTTGTCATGTCATACGTCAGTCCCTTATTCTGATGCCTCTGACCAGATCGACCTGCCGACTCTACTCGACGACAAGTCACTCAGCGTCGACATAGCTCGGTACGGGCCATTCCTGTCGATCAAGATCAACGGCTTCGTCTCGGTGGAGGCCAAGGACGCAATCGCGAAAGATGGTGTCATCCACGTCATCTCGAACGTGCTGATCCCGCCAAAGAAGATTGGCGAGCAGCAAGTTGACGGGGAGCTCGAGGTCGAGGATCTGGTTGAAAGGCTGGAGCCGTATGTTGATGCTCCACCTAGAGATTTGTAGGACTGATAGAGATATCTTGGAACGACGAAAGTGTGTATGATTGATGGAAGTGGGAAAAAGCAATAACATTCACCCACGATGTATTTTGATCATGTAGGGACTGCAACACATGCTTTGACTTGTCTTCTCTATAATCCAGCTTTCCAGATGTCGCTGAGACCTCGTGGGTGTATGTACGCGTAAACGTTGTATTGGTTGCGAGCCGTTGCCATGAGGGCGCCATTTTTGGAGCTGAAGCTTGGACCCACATCTCTACCAGACCTTGACTCCCTAGTGAACGCCAATCTCCATTTTAATCACAGCCCATATCACCAACAGCTCTCATCGCCTGCAACATCCACTTCGCTCTTCCTCACATTTCCACTCATCACCCCAACTCACCACCAAAATGCCATCCGGACGCACCCTCAACCC
>QQTW01000708.1_pt1 | contig 21602 bp, 19 predicted proteins | sample 1904831 | NCBI WGS metagenome assembly QQTW01 (sample SAMN09435610, study PRJNA476489) | Subsurface metagenome, whole genome shotgun sequencing project. | reverse complement strand
GTTCGGCGGTATTAGTGTGCTGGCTAAAAGTATCTTTATTACTACTGGGGGTTTCATGATTAGTGCCCCTACGGTGATTCTCTGTACTATTGGAATATTGATTATTGTCTATGGCGGAGCAATCAGTAACTGGGGATGGGGCGTTATCGGTGTTGGAATTGTAGTGACGTTATCTAAGGCGGGTATCCGTGTTGGTTCAACAACACTTTTTACATTCCTGTTGTGTTTTTTAGCTATTGTATACGGGTTTAGATTAATCACACGCCGAAGATTTTAAATCATTGTTTCATTATTATAGGACTTACGTAAAAACTCTCGCAAACCCTCTTAACTCTGTGTTCTCCGTGACTCTGTGGTTCGTTCTTTCATGACTACTGCGTAAGTCCTATATTAGTTGAATTTATTAGCGTATAAAAAAACCGTATTGGCATATTCTTGCCTACTGGTTCATGTCATTAATTTTGATGGTAAATATAATTACCACAGGCTTAAAATTGGTGCGTTACGCTTACGAAGGAGCGCACCCTACAAATACTTAATTTTGTAAGCGCTGTCTTACGCGTTCGCCCAAGGCAAAGTTGCCGCAGGCTAGCGGCTTCCCGTTCACGTAGTGTGCCCGTAAGGGCTTAGGGTAGCGCAGGCTACGCCAACAAAAATCAAACTGGATTCCTATAGTTCATTTTATTATTTATTTTTAATCGCATAAACTACAAGCTCTCTTATTTTTATTCGATGAGAGCATCAAGTTTAGCTAGTATTCTTAAACCTTCTTCTGGATTACCAGTTGCAGCCATTGCTTTAAATCTGGTGCGAGTATCAAATTCAGCTAACGCGATGGTGGACAATTCTTCAATCAGATTATTGCCACTCATAATATCAAAGATTTTCAAAATGCTGAGTTGTTATTCCCTAACTTATCAATCTTAAAACCCGAAGAAATTCCACCGGAGTTAAACTAAAATGGCTACTTTAACTATTCGTTTACCAGACGAAAAACACAACAGATTAAAAGAATTAGCTCAAGCCAAAGGCATAAGTGTCAATAAGCTGATTGAAGAATTGTCCACCATCGCTTTAGCTGAATTTGATGCTCGCACCAGATTTAAAGCAATGGCTGCAACTGGCAATCCAGAAGAAGGTTTAAGAATACTAGCTAAACTTGATGCTCTCATCGAATAGGAATAAGAGAGCTTGTAGTTTATGCGATAAAAAATAGATAATAAAATGAACTATAGGAATTCGGTTTGATTTTTGTTGGCGTAGCGCGTAAGACAGCACTGACAAAATTAAGTATTTGTACCCAATACTACGTAGGTTTTGGGGGAAGGAGGGGCCCCCTCTGGGGATAAGGGGCAGGGGTAAAGGTTAAAGGGAAAAAATCCCTGTATATCCTGCTTTCTACACCTTTTCCCGCAACCCCAGTTCCCTTATCCCTTGCAGTATTGAGTTCTACCCTTCTAAGTAAAAAGAGCTAACTCTTATCCAGAGCAACTTTCAAAACTTTGGGGATTGCCCTTATTCGGTACAATTGTTAAAGAGACTTTTTTTAAGAAATAGCGTAATATGGAGGTGTATACACCATATCTTTATCGTGGTGTAAACCACATAAAAGCGCTAAGACGGTCTATTGAAAACTTTTTATTTGCGTTTTGAGGTATTTCAGGAGAATTCCATGACTCAATCGTTAGCAAAACCGAAAATTAACCAATTTTTTTCTAATGCATTAAATGTTTTAGGAATTAATTCAATTTTCGGTTTTCTCTCCTATGGAAAATCTATATCACTAGAAATTGATAACTTAGTGTGTCGTTTAGCACAACTGAAAAATGTACAGGAAGTTAGAGCCGTAAGAAGCAAAAATGATTTGCATGAGATAACTTTTCAAATCTTATCTTATGCTGATTTTCATGATACAAGGAAGCTTGCAGAGACAGCAACAGCTTTGGTAGTTGAGACTGAATGGAAAATCTGGGATATTTCTAATGAAGATGATTGGGACTTTGGAACTCAGGTACTTAGCGATTTTGGTTCTAGTATAAAAAATAATCAGATAGTTTCCTTTAGTAATGCCCAATCCAAGTGTTTATCAGCAGCAAGCTGAATTTAACGAACAGACTGCCAAAGCAGCCCAATCAGGTTTTCCTGACTGGGCTGTTATTATGTGCTTTTATGCCGCTCTCCACTGGGTTAATGATTATGCTTTTCGGCAAGGTGATATCAAAAACTTTGAAAATGATGGTGATAGCGATTCGCCACATAAACGTCGGAGAATGTACGTTAAAAAAATTGCAAAGCAAAATAATTGGAAGGATTTAGAAGAAGCTTACGAGCTTCTTTATAGGGTTAGTATGACGGCAAGATATTTAGAAGGATTAGAAAAACAAAACTGTACAGCTAGAGAGCATTATGCTAAGAATGATATTCAATTTTGTTTTGAGTACTTAGAAAAAATTAAAAAAAGACTTATTTAAAAGTCTTGAATAGATTTAATTAGCTTACATTTTTAGACAGATATAGCAACGCTGACACTAGGAGCAATCGATTTCTCAAACGCGAACTTGTGCAAGTACCCTAAACTAGTTCGGCTCAATTGACTCCAAGCATCCGTCTCATAGCATAGGCTTTTTCCCATTGCTTTCATCTTTTTATTAAATACAGTATTGGTATCTCGTCTCAAGTTCTATTTTTCATTTGCTCTATCAATTTCCGCACGTCCTGAAAAAGTTCTTTTTCCGTACTTTTGTTCGTGACACAGTAACCACATTGATTTAAAGCATTTTTTATGATAATTAATTCATCAATACTCAATAAAAAGTTTTGGCTTTCAATAAACTGATTACTTGCGGTAATGGTAGGTAGCTTGTCGATTAAGCTCTGTACCTCCTCTAGATAGTATCCGATTATTGTTTGGAACTCCCATAAAGCAATTTTTTCTACTATTACCTGTAACGAGCGTAAAATCATATCTGTTTCCACTGGAGAGATATCTACTTCACTGACCGTCGATTGTAGTTGTATTGTTTTCATAGTAATTAATATCAATGTACTGTTAAAAAGTTATAATTAACGTAGGTTGGGTGTAACGAAGTGGAACCCAACATTGAAGTTGGGTTACGCTTTGCTCCAACGCCACTTGCTACAACGGGGGGAACCCCCGCTTCCTCTGTGGCTCCCCAACCTACAAAACGCGAATTTTATTATAAGCAATTATCCGAACTTGATATAACCTCTGATTATTATAGAGAGATAATAGAAATGGAATATGTAGGAGCAACAACCATTGCTCTAGGACAAGATGTCTATGTGTCATCTATCCTGAGACGGGTGAAAATGGAGCAATTTCCTAACTAATCGTTTGAGGATTGGAAAAAAGTTAACTCTGGACAGGTACATTGAGTCTAACTAATTTTGCACAATAACTCTAGATTTTGCTGATCGGAGGTGTTTGTGTGCGTTGTAATTTTTTGGCGATGCTTTGCGACTCCATGCATATTCGATCTAAACGTCTCCAAAAGTTTGTAATTAAAGCGATCGCCTTAATCACCTGTTCGCTAATCCTAACGATTGGAGTTGTCCCAAAAGCTACCCCGCAAATACCCTCTTTACCTAACCTTCTCGCTCCCAGCAGTTTGAGTAATGACCTAGATAATAGACTTGTTGCCGGCTGGATTTATATAGATGGTCGTCGCTTGTTTCAGATAGCGGCAACAAGAAGCAACTTTGCAGAGCGTTTGCAAAATATCCAGCAGAATTTGTCGCAAATTAGCCAAAATTACTTTAATTCATCACAAAAAGAAGTTAATGTCCAAAGCCGGACATTAAATGGATTGCCAGTAATTTATGTTGACAATCAATACCTGATGTCCGTCACTGACCAAGATGCTAAATTTAGACAGGTCGATTTATCGACTTCGGCAAATCATATCGTTGAAGTTTTGCAAGAAGGATTAGAACGGGCAAAGCAGGAACGAGAAACGAAGTTTTTAGTCCGTCAAGGTCAAATTGCTGGCGCAACAGCACTCTTGACGATTTTAATTAGTTTGGGGGTTGCTCGGTGGCAGCGCCGCTCTCAAAGAGATTCAACAAAGCCGATTGAGTCAGCACAAACAACACCGATAACCACACAGATAAAACAAAAGCAACAGCGAAATCTCAAAGAAGCCAAACGGCGACTATTTCAATTAATTCAAACAGCGATTTGGCTTAGTGGAATTATCATCATACTGGGTTTATTTCCCTATACGCGATCGCTACAGGTCGGAATTTTGGGAGCTTTGCAAATTCCTTTGATACTGTGTGTCGTGGCGCTCTTAACTTACGTAGTTATTCGTTTCACCTATGCCCTGATTGACCGTTTTACCTCGGCTTTAGTCAGCAGCGGCACTTTTTTGGCTCCAGAAACTTCGGAAAGATTGCAATTGCGAGTTTCGACAATTTCTGGTGTTACCAAAAGTATCGCCACAATTGCTTGGCTGATAGTTAGCACTCTACTAGCTTTGATATTGCTAGGTATAAATGTCATTCCCTTACTAGCTGGTGCAAGTATAGTCGGTGTGGCGGTGTCCCTCGCTTCTCAAAGTTTAATTAAAGATGCAATTAACGGCTTTCTGATTATTTTAGAAGACCAGTATGCCTTGGGCGATGTCATTAATGTGGGGGATGTCGGTGGATTGGTAGAAAATCTGAATTTGCGAATGACTCAGATACGGGATGCAGAAGGGCGTTTGATTACGATTCCTAATAGCGAAATTAAAATTGTTGCCAATCTTTCTAGCCGCTGGTCGCGTGCCGATTTAAATATCCCGGTTGGTTATCAAAGCGATATTAATTCTTGTTTAAAATTGATTGAAGATGTGGCGTTAAAGATGGATGAAGACCCGCAATGGCAAGAGCAAATTCTCGAAAAGCCGAAAGTTTTGGGAGTCGATAATTTCGGCGATCGCGGTTTGATGATTCGTGTATGGATTAAGACGCAGCCTCTTAAGCAATGGGATGTCGCACGAGAATATCGCCGTCGCTTGAAGATTGCTTTTGACGAAGCGGGAATTTCTATTCCTTTACCTCAGCAGGCGATTTGGGTCAATGATGCTCAATTACTCAAATAGACTGTTTGATGACAAAGGCAATTAGTCAAGAGTCAATAGTTATTAGCAAAATAACGATTTTTTGCAGCTATGTTACTTAATAGTCACTTTTGGGAACTTTATAGATAGACCAATCAATACATATCTATGTATCCCAATGTACACTCAGGTCATCTGCCTTGCCAATTCATGGAAACATAACGACCGATGTATTGCTGGCATCGAATTGAATACAGGAAAATGGATTCGTCCCGTCACCAACCACTTTTAGCGTTTACTCCTAATGGTAAATTATTAGTAACTGGTAATAAAGATGCTCAAATAAAACTTTGGATATTATCTAAAAGTCAGCAAGATAATAATTTTAATTGCAAATCAGAATATAGCATGAGTTTGATTCCGTATTAATGTTGGTCAGTAGCCAGTAGTCAGTAGTTAGTAGTTAGTGGTCAGTAGTTAGTAGTTAGTAGTTAGTGGTCAGTAGTCAGTAGATAGTGGTTATCAACAAAGGAGGATCAACAACTAACAACTAACAACTGACAAATAACAAATAACAACTAACAAATAACAAATTATCTTCTATTTACCTCTCGAAACGTATGCAGAATATCAAGAAACTTATCAAAATCAAAACTAACAGGGTCTATTCTTTGTCCCGACCTGTCTACTGCCCGGTGGGTAGTAATTCGCTCATCGGGGACATCGCTTTGTGCTACCAACCAAGCTAAAGCATTATACTGTTCCTCTGTATAACCGCTATGACTGGGTAGATTTTTGTCCCAAGCGTCGGGTGGTGTCTCTAACGAAACGTGATAAGCAAAATTATTTACAGAGGGTTGTAAAGTTGGGTTAGTTTGCACCGCTTCAATACCGTAGGGGCTCTCAAATACTGAGTTACCTGCACCGAAAGCCCGCTTGTCTGGTGGTACTAAATAAACAACTAGTCCACTACGTGCAATCAACGTATGGTAACTAACTTGCTTATTTTCATCCTGGGTATGGTTAGTTTTAAATGTGTTGACAGCACTTTGCGCGGAATTGGAAGTTTCGTGAAGTACGATAATTGGCTGGTTTTGGAGGGGTACACCATTAACATCGACAGCAAATCTGTCACCGTAATTACTTGAGTCAGCCCAAGCTACAACATATTGAGGTTTATAGCTTTTAAAAGCGCTAGTAGTCGCAAACGCAGGTTTTGGTACTACTATCGGTTTGCTAACAGGATTTGTCTTTGGCCTCGGTTGCAGTTTTGGTTGCTGCTGAGAATTAACTTTATTTTCAAGCGGTTTGCTAATTTTCGGTTGTCCGACTGGGTTGACTGGCTTTGCATTAGATTGATACTGTACCTTTGCCGGATTCCAAACTGCCTGGTCTGAAGGCATCGATACAGCTTGATTAGAATTTTTGACATCTTTACTACCTACTAGCAGCACAATCGCAGCCAAGACGATTAGAGAAATTGCCAGCAACCTAGTTACCCAGACGCTATCTCGCATTTGTTCAACACTTACCCACACTACTCAATGTCATTTTAATATCTAGTTTTTGGTTATAGATAGGCAACTAGCATACTTACAAGAAACATTTAGTTGTTTTTAAGGTAACAATTAGAACTGATTGAATAATTTGTAGCAATTAATACTGTTTATTTTTCTGTTTTTATCTTTTGTAGAATACTGATTCAATTAGCATGAGCGTGTCATGGATGAGAAAATCGTGAATCAATTTTTACCGACTTCGGATAATTCCTGCGATCGCGTTTTATGGGTTGGGATTGGGTGCAACAGCAAAACTGAGCGTTTATTAATCGAGATGGCTATAAAACATATATTTATAGAACATCAATTATTGGAGAGTGCGATCGCCGGATTTGCCACTATCGATAATAAAGCTGCGTTAAGCGAATTTTGCTTAGCACGTAATTTACCTTTAAAGACTTTTTCGGCTGAAGTTTTACAAAATGTTATTGTTCCGCACCCCTCGCAGGTTGTGAAGAATAAGGTGGGTACTCCGAGTGTTGCCGAAGCTGCGGCAATTTTAGCATGTCGCGCAAAGTTGCATCGCAAAGAGGTAAGCAACTGCAATCTGATTGTTCCCAAGCAAATTTTTCGCGCTCAAGGGTTATCGGGTGCGGTGACAATAGCTGTAGCTATATGAGAGGGGGAAAGGGTAAAGGGTAAAGGTATTAATTAATAACTCCTAACTACTGGCTACTGACTACTAACTCCTAACTACTGACTACTAATTACTGACTCCTAACTACTGACTACTGACTCTTTCCTTTATTCCACGATTCGCAAGAAATAACTAATAAGACTTGAAACAATTGATAGTACAATTGAACCTAAAAATGCTGGAACGAAACCTGAAATTATAAAGCCGTAACTAGGTGTTAACGCACTTGCTAACCAAAGTGTTAACGCATTCAAAACAAATGTAAATAATCCGAATGTTAGCAAAGTGACGGGGAAAGCCAAAATTCCCAAAATCGGACGGATGAAAGCATTTACCAGTCCGATAACAATTGCAGCAACAAGCGCAGCAACAAAACTTTTAACAACGAAACCAGGGACAATTCTAGCAGTGATAAGGAGCGCGATCGCAGTTCCGAACCAAGTCAATAAGAAGTGTTTCATATGTTTTTTTAGAGAAATTCACAATATGTGCTAACAATCCCATTATTTTAGTCATTAACCGCGATCGCATAACAAGAAAACAAGTCAAAATAGAACTAAACATAAATCTTTCCCCCTTTCCCCTCTTCCCCCCTTCTCCCTCCTCCCTCTTATTTAAAAATTAAATCCAACCGCTGCTGCGACTGCTTCAATGCTTCTGTGGGGGTACTTTTACCCAATAAAACCGCTTCAATTGCCCGACCTAAACTTTCTGAAACGCGATTGTAACCAGGAAAAATTGGACGACTGCGACCAAATTTAGCTTGGTCTAAAAATACTTTAACTGCTGGTTGCTTGTTTGCAAACTCTAAATACTTCGGATTTTGGCGAGATTTGATATTAATCGGTAAATAACCTGTACCTAGCGCCAATTCAGTCTGAAATTCTTCGCTTAATGCATATTCAGCAAACTTAAATGCAGCTTTTTGCCGTTCGGGTGTCGTTTTAAACAAAAACAAATTCTCTCCACCAATACTTGTTGCCGGACGTTGCCCAACGGGTATGGGGAATACGCCAAAATCGATACCAGTAGCTTGAAGCTGTCCCAGCGTCCAAGGTCCCGTTAACTGCATTGCGACTTTACCCGCTAGCAATGCATCAGTTTCATAACCGCGTTCGGGTCCCGATAGCACCGCAGAACCATCTGCGATTAAATCGCGCCAAAATTGTAACGCTGATACCGCACCTCGATTATTTGATATATCTACTGCTGCGGCTACTTGACTTTCACCATTTATCAATTCACCTCCACCACTCCACATAAACGGCAACCAGGTAAACACCGTAAATTCACCTTTACCCAGCGGTAAAAACATTCCATGTTGCTCAATTTTTCCATCACCATTGGTATCGCGGGTAAGTTTTTTTGCTACCTGCCGCAATTCATCCCAAGTCTTGGGTAACTCAGTAATTCCTGCTGCTTTGAATAAACTTGGACGGTAGAAAACACCGACGTTGTTTGTTGCAAAGGGTACAGACCAAATTTGACTTTTGTATTCCATCGACTCAAACAGTGCTTTGTCGATTTCTTCTTTGACTGGTGACGAGTCGAGCATTTCATCAAGTTGTACCAACGCATCGAGTTCGACTAATTGACCCCCGATAGTTGGGTTAAACCAAAGTAAATCTGGAGGTGCATTTCCAACTACTGCTGCTAAAATCTTCGGCATTTGCTGGTCTTGCTGTCCAACATACAGCGATTCAACTTGGATATCGCTATGGGTTTTGTTGAATTTATCGACAAGTTTTTGCAAGACATCGCGGTTTGGGGGTGGGTTTACTCCTTGCCATAGGGTTAAATTGATAACTTCTGTCTTATTGTTATTGGATATTAGAGTTTGACATCCTGTAACGGTGAAGATGGCTGCAAGGAGTAGAATTAGTAATCGACCGAAGTAGCGGAAAGCTTTTTTGTACTTAGTTTTGGGATTGTAGGAGATGGGAATAGGTTGCATAAAGGGTTAAATAGACATATTTAGTCTGTAATTGTAAGGTGCATAATTGACGTAACGTACTGAGAATCAAGACGGTAAATTACTGACAATCAGAGACGGTGCGTTACGAGAAGCGCTAACGCACCCTACTTTTATCTTATTTTGGAATAGAGGTAGATATTTTTGATTATTTCAGGTTATGGCAGGACATAGTAAATGGGCAAATATTAAACGCCAGAAAGCTGTTGTTGATGCGAAAAAGGGTAAAACCTTTACGCAGCTTTCACGAGCGATTATTGTGGCAGCACGCAGCGGTATTCCAGACCCAGCAGGTAACTTCCAACTTCGTACCGCGATTGAAAAAGCCAAAGCAGCGAGCATACCCAATGATAATATCGAACGTGCGATCGCAAAGGGTGCAGGTACTTTTAATGATGGCAGCGCATTCGAGGCAATTCGCTACGAAGGTTACGGTCCGGGTGGTGTAGCAATTTTAGTCGAGGCACTTACCGATAACCGCAATCGTACTGCTGCCGATTTGCGGGTGGCATTTAGCAAAAACGGTGGAAACCTCGGTGAAACTGGCTGTGTTAGCTGGATGTTCAATCAAAAAGGTGTATGTGTTGTCGAAGGTGTTAAAGATGAAGAAAAGTTACTTGAAGCATCCCTCGAAGGTGGTGCAGAATCTTACGAAATGACTGAGGCAGAAACAGCCGAAGTATTTACCGAAGTCCCCGATTTGGAAACCCTTAGTCAAACCCTTAAGAAACAAGGTTTTAAAGTTACCGATGTGGAATTGCGCTGGATACCTGGTAATAGCGTCGAAGTTACCGAATCAGACCAAGCGCGATCGCTTTTCAAATTAATCGATACCCTCGAAGGGTTAGACGACGTGCAAAACGTCACCGCTAACTTTGAAATGGCAGAACAACTAATGGCAGCAATGATTTAACACGCGGGTAAAGGGTAAGGGGTAAGGGGTAAAGGGTAAAGGACAAAGGACAAATCCCTATATTTGATTGCCATTTAAATCCATTAAATATAGGTTACACATGTGCGGTACTCTTAAATAATGAATTACGATACCGCACGCAAAGTCCTTATCGACCAAACCCTGACAAAAGAAGACAACCCAGATACCTTGCTGATACGAATGCAGCAAGGTAAATCACCTATACCCGGTCAGATAACTTCAATTTTACTTGCGTTAAAAGTCGTGTTTGAAGGGCTTAAAGAAGCCACAACACTCGACCGCGAACTTTGCTATGCTTTATATTTGTTAACAATCAAGACGCAACATACATTTGCCGCAGGACGTAAAGCAGGGGTTGACTGGCCCCCCCTACTTAAAGAAGATTTATTAAGAATTGGAACAGCCTGTGAAAGTATTTTTTCTGGAGTATGGCAGTAGTCAGTGGTCAGTGGTCAGTAGTTGAGCTATTTAGAACAACTCCTAACTCTTAACTCCTAACTCCGCTCCTCCCTTCTACCGATTTCGCAATTCGGCTTCGAGTTTATCAAGGTCGGTTTTGAGTAATATGGTCATTTGACCTGTATAAGCTTTACCAGTCTTCGGTTTAGCTATTTCCATCCAATAGGCATAGCGATCGCCTACCCTCAATTCTCCCCGCAATGCTTCGCGGATTGGGGTTTTCGCTAGTCGGGCTGAGTTAATAGCGCTTTGGTTGGGATACTGGTAAATTACTTGAGAACGTTCAAAGTCTTGGTATATATCTAGACTGTAAATTATCCGCAAAGATTCTTGTAAGCGTTCAAAACTTATGCCATTGATAGCATCGTACATTGCCAGCCGTTCGGTACGAATTTTACTGCGGTCTTTGGGGAATCCGACGACACCTGGAGGTAATACCGATGCTTGGAAGGTAAAGCGCTGCGCTGCGGTGTCGCTTTTTTGGATGAAAAAACGCTCACCACTATTAGGTTTTAATGTTGGGTGTGCTTTTATCCAAGCACCAACTTCTTCGGTAGCTTGTCCGGGAAGTGCGTTAGCGTGGGACGGGAAAAGTAAGAAGGTAAAGGGTAAAAGCAAATGAAGTAGTGGTTTTTTTAGCATTTTCCGAATTTAGTACTTATACAGCGATTCCCCGACCTATATCTTTTATGTGGGGGGTAATTATAGTTTTCCCTTTTTCAAGGAAATTCACTGCATCCGTCAGGGAAAACACAAAATTTTAACATAGCACTTAAAAGCTTTAGTGTTAATGTGTATGCATTTCTGGGAATAATAAAAGGAGAAATGCATAACTAGTAATTTCAATCCTCGATATGAAGCTTAGAATAACTGATTATATTGTTGCAATTTGCTTTTGGATTCTTTGGGATAAGATTGTGGCAAAAGTAATACTTGGATTTTTGCTAAATTTAAAATTTATTCCTCCTAATATTAGTTATGTTATTGTCTTTTTTCTACCGTTTGTACTACTATATGAATTAGTCGCAAAATTGCTGATGCTACAAACGATTCCAGATAAACCTAAATTTGTACCTATACAACTTGAAGAAATACCAGAAGTAGACCGCACTAATTTGGATGCGTATACAATAAGTTTAGAATCACTGGGTTTTGTTAAACTGATTGATATAAAAGTTTCAGAATCTTCACTGTTGGTGATAAGGGTTTTTTCTCACCCTGAATATTTATGTTTCGCAGAAGTAAATCAAGTAGTTGGACGTATACCAATCAATTGTATAATTGATAGTGTTTTAGAAAAAAATTGGACAGTTAGTTTTAGCAATCGTGAACTTAATTTGCTAGCAGCTACTAATTACGCTTTTTCACGTTGCCCCAAAAACTTACTTATTTATAAACCTAATCTTTATTCTAAAGAATTAGTAAAAGCGCATCTCGATTTCCGAGAAAAAATGATGGCAGATTTAAATCTAGAAGTACTTCCAGATGTGTCACTGTCAGCTTACTATGCCTATTTACAACGCGTCCGCAGACAACAGAAAAAAACATTATGGTACAAAAGTATAATTGTTGCACAAATTGAAAAGTTATTATTTTCGTCAAAATCTGAAGTTCAAAAATTACAATGGCTTGGTGACTATGCAAGGATTGCAGCTAGAAATTAAAATAATATGTTTATGGCTATATAACCTGAGATGTCCACTATCTAATGCTATAAAACATCGAGTCCGGGGGAATAATAGTCATGTCGCACCAGTAAAACACTGATAAAAGCTTAGTACCAATGACCAATATAAGCAAGCAAGTACAGTTAATTGATAGCATTGCTTCTCTTCTTACCAAAGGAAACCAAGAAATTAAGAGTCCAATCTCCCAAACCCAGGATATTTTCAAATTGGCGGCATATATTAGTAATTTAGAAAAACGCGATCGCCTACAACTAATCGAATTACTTTCTTCCCAAGCAGCCATATCACTAGAAAATACCCACATATACGCCCAAGAATTAGAAAAATCCCAAGAACTACAGAAACAAACTCATCTTTTGGCTTTTAGAAATGCCATTAGTCATATAGCTTCTCACAATAATGACTTAGAAAATATCCTTATTGAGCTTGTAAAAACAGTAGTCAATTACCTTGATGCAGCTTTTGCTCGGATTTGGCTATTAAATGCTGATGAAAATGTTTTAGAATTGAGGGCAAGTGCAGGAATGTACACCCACATTGATGGGCCCCATAAACGTGTTCCCGTAGGTAAGTTTAAGATTGGCTTGATTGCAGAAGAAAAACTACCCCATATTACGAATAATGTCTTAACTGACCCGCGTGTAGGTGATAAAGAATGGGCGAAGCGAGAAGGAATGATTGCTTTTGCTGGCTATCCTCTGATGGTAGAGGAGAAACTTATAGGTGTAATCGCTATGTTTTCTCGTCAAACTTTATCAGAAGATATACTAAGCGCGCTTTCCTGGGTATCGAGTGAAATTTCTTTGTGTATAAGAAGGATACAAGCAGAAGAGTCAGCGCAACGCAAGTCTCAAGAACTCGAACAAGCACTACAAGACTTACAGCAAGCGCAATTGCAAATCGTCCAGAGTGAAAAAATGTCAGCACTGGGTAACCTAGTCGCAGGGGTAGCACACGAAATGAATAATCCTCTTGGCTTTATTTCTGCTAGCCTCCAACAAGCTCAACCCGCTTTTACAGATATAGCCGAACACCTCGAACTCTATAAAAAAATCTTACCCAACAGGAGCGAAGAAATTCTAGACCATGCCGAGTCAATCGATCTAGATTACACTTTAGAAGATTTTCCAAAAATGCTCAATGCGATGGTTATGGCTTGCGATCGCCTCAAAAATATTAGCACCAGTTTACGCACTTTCTCTCGTACCGATACAACCTATAAGCAAGCATTTAATCTGCATGAAGGCTTAGATAGCACAATTCTAATTCTTAGACACCGCCTCAAAGCTAACCAACAACGTCCAGAAATTAAAGTTCTGACTACTTACGGCAATATTCCCAATATAAAATGTTTTCCCGGTCAATTAAATCAAGTATTTATGAATATTCTTGCTAATGCGATTGATGCATTAGACGAATTTAATCAAGGAAGAAGTTTTGAAGAAATAGAAGCGAATCCTAATAAGCTTACAATTAAGACGTTAGCCGAAAAAAGTGTAGTTAAAGTTATTATTACAGATAATGGTAAAGGTATGAATGAACAGGTCAAAGCCCGAGTTTTTGACCATTTATTTACTACTAAAACAGTTGGTAAAGGTACTGGTTTGGGATTAGCGATCGCCAAACAACTTATTGAGGAAAAACACGAAGGAAAGATTACTGTAAACTCTCAACTCGGTCAAGGTACTGAATTTGTCATAACTTTACCTTTACCTTATTGACCGTTCTCTGTGGTTCGTTTTTTAACCCATCAAAACTTTTGACATGGAGTACTAATGGTCTGTTTCGTAAGTTCTGAGGGGTTACAAGATCCCCGACAACTTCTGCGAAGTCGGGGATCTGGGCAAGAGCGAAAAGGTCAAAATTAATGACATGGACTACTAATACTCCACCACATTAATTTTGAGGGAGCGTAGAGACGTTACATGTCAATCTCTACCAGGTAGATTAAATACCCGACAGCTTATTCGCACTCTTCTGTTACAACCCACCTAGTCCAGGGGAATAATACTTATATCCCACCAGTAAAACACGTTAGTATCAATGACCAATATAGTAAACAATCTATTCATCCCTGGATATCAAATAGTTAAGCAACTATATACGGGGTCGAGAACCGTTGTCTATCGGGCAATTCGGAACTCAGATTCTCTACGGGTGGTTATCAAAATTCTAGCAGCGGAGTATCCAACTTTCAGCGAATTATTACAGTTTCGCAATCAGTATACTATTGCCAAAAATCTGAATGTTGCCAGTATTGTCTGTCCTCTGGGTTTGGAAACGTACCGCAATAGTTATATGTTGGTGATGGAGGATTTTGGGGGAATTTCGTTGCGCGAATATATTAAAAGTTTGGAGACGGGGTATGTGCTATCTCTGGAGGAGTGCTTAACTATCGCGTTACAGCTAGCTTCCATTCTTCAGGTACTTGAAGAAAACCGTGTCATCCACAAAGATATTAAACCCGCAAATATCCTCATTCATCCTGAAACCAAGCAAGTAAAATTAATCGACTTTAGCATTGCTTCGCTTTTACCCAAGGAAACCCAAGAAATTAAAAGTCTTAATATTTTAGAGGGAACTCTTGCTTACATTTCTCCCGAACAAACGGGAAGGATGAACCGAGGAGTAGATTACCGCAGCGATTTTTATTCTTTGGGTGTGACGCTATACGAGTTAGTAACGGGGAGTTTACCGTTCCTAACCGATAATGCAATGGAATTAGTACATTGCCATATTGCAAAACTTCCACCCCCATTAAGGGAAAGGAGTAAAGGTAAAGGGGGAAAAAAAGAGATTATTCCTCAGGTTATTGCTGATATTGTGATGAAGTTGATGGCAAAAAATGCTGAGGATAGATATCAAAGTGCATTGGGGTTAAAGCACGATTTAGAAACTTGTTTATATCAATTTAAAGAAACTGGTAAAATAGCATTTGAAATTGGTCAACGAGATATTTGCGATAAATTTATTATTCCGGAAAAGTTATATGGTAGAGAGAATGAAGTTCAGCTACTATTAAATACATTTGAGCGAGTATCTGGGGGAAGTAGTGAATTAATCTTAGTTGCAGGGTTCTCGGGAATTGGTAAAACTGCTGTGGTCAATGAGGTTCATAAACCTATTGTCAAGCAAAGCGGCTATTTTATTAAGGGTAAATACGACCAATTTAATCGTAATATTCCTTTTTTGGCATTTGTGCAGGCATTCCGGGATTTGATGGGGCAGTTATTAACAGAAAGTGATGCTCCTCTTCAAGAATGGAGAAGAAAGATTCTTGAAGCTGTTGGGGGAAACGGACGAGTCATAACTGAAGTAATTCCGGAATTAGAAAGAATTATTGGTATTCAACCACCTGTATCAGAATTATCGGGAACAGCAGCACAAAATCGATTTAATTCAATATTTAAAAAATTTATTCAAGTTTTTACAACTAAAGAACATCCATTGGTGATGTTTTTGGATGATTTACAGTGGGCTGATTCGGCTTCTTTCAAGCTCATTGAATTATTGATGTGTGACTCGAATAGCGGATATTTATTATTAATTGGTGCTTACCGTAACTCGGAAGTGTCTCCAACACATCCTTTAATGATGACTTTGGAGGAGGTGCATAAAGCTAGTGCAGTTATTAATAGTATTATATTGCAAGCTCTCAGCGAAAATAGTTTAAATCAACTGATAGCAGATACTCTAAATTGCGTCTACGAGCTAGCGATACCTTTGACGCAGTTAATTTATCAAAAAACTCAAGGAAACCCATTTTTCAGTACGCAGTTTCTTAAGGCTTTGTATGAAGATAAATTGATTGTATTCAACTCTCATCTAGGATGCTGGCAGTGCGATATTACTAAGGTTCAAGAAGCTGCACTGACTGATGATGTGGTAGAATTTATGGCGCGACAGTTGCAGAAGTTGCCTGATTCAACCCAGGAAATTTTGAAGTTAGCAGCATGTATTGGCAATCAATTTGATTTGATGACCTTGGCAGTTGTTTCTCAACAGTCAGAGAATGAAACTGCTGCCGCACTTTGGAAGGCTTTGCAGGAAGGTTATATTTTGCCGCAAAGTGAAGTTTATAAGTTTTATATTGCCAGGAAAGAAGTAATTTATCAACAAGAAAGTCTTCTGGTTGTTAATTACAAATTCTCCCACGACCGCATTCAGCAAGCTGCTTATTCGTTGATTATTGATGAGGATAAACAAGCAACACATTTACAGATTGGACGTTTATTATTATCCAATACTTCAGATCGAAAAACAGATAAATTATTTGATATTGCCAATCAATTTAATATGGGAATTTACCTCATTACCAATGAAGTGGAGAAAAATCAAGTTGCTCAAATCAATCTCGATGCTGCTCAGAAAGCGAGAACTGCAACGGCATATTCAGCGGCTTTTAGTTATGCAAAAAAAGGGATGAGTTTGTTAGATGATAATAGTTGGCAACGGCAATACGATCTTACTCTTGGTTTGCATAATATTGCCGCAGATACGGCATTTCTAACGGGTAGGTTTGCAGAAATTACTCAAGTGATGCATATAGTAAAAATAAATTCCCAAACAGTATTAGATAAACTTCCCGTTTATGAGGCTCAAATTCAAGCTTATAGTGCCCATAAGAATTATCAAAAGTCGATTGATACGGGTTTAGAATTTCTCCAATTGTTAGGGATTAAATTACCATCGCAGCCAAGTCAATTACAAGTGTTGGTAGAATTAATCAAAACTAAGGTTTTATTGCGTGGTAAGTCGTCATCAAAGTTGTTGCAATTACCTGTGATGACAAATTCAGAAACTATTGCCGTACTGCAAATTAGCAATTTAATTTTATATCCAGCATTTTTCATTTCGCAATCTTTGATGGCACTATTAACATTTTTAGGCGTTCAGAAATCTCTTAAACAAGGTAATTCTATTTGGTCATCTAGTTTTTATTCAGTCTACAGCGTTATTTTATCAAGTTTACAGGATCTAGAAGCAAGCTATCAAATGGGGCAATTTTCCCTCCAGTTACTAGATAAATTTCCAAACCTCTACATTGAAGGACAAATAAAAGTAGTCGTGGCAAGCTTCAGCCAAATTTGGCAACAACCACTCAGCAACAGCTTACACTTAATTCGGGAAGGCAAACAGGCAGCCTTAGATTGTGGAGATTTTGCCTACGCAGGTACAGGATACTTTATTGATATTAATATATCTCTATATTTAGGAAAGCCACTCACTGAGTTACCAATCTCCGAATGCCATCAAGCATTGACAACAGAAATACCTGATGAATCAAGTCTACAATATTTGAGTATGATGCGGCAGGTAATGCTAAATCTGACCGAGGTATCCCCCCAACCGTATATATTAGTCGGTACAGCGTGCGATGAAACACAGCTAATTCCCCACTTTCAAGCCAGTAATGAGGATACCTTTCTTTCTGTTATTTATTTCTACAAAGTACTTCTTGCATACTTGTTTGGTAATATTCCAACAGCACTCGATGCTACCGATGCCATGCTTGCCTACGAACAAAAATTATTTGGCAATTATAGTATCGTACAGCTTTGGTTTTACGATGCCTTAACGCGATTGGCTGCTTATCCTAACTCTTCACCTCAACGAAAAAAGCAGCTACTCAAACGAGTTACCTTCCTAACTCGCAACCTAGAACGACGGGCAAGATTAGTTCCTAGCGACATTAAACACAAATGCGATTTAATTAGAGCAGAACGCTCAAGCATTCTCGGTAATAAACTTCAAGCACAAGAATATTACGACCTGGCAATATCGGGGGCAAAACAAAACGGCTACATCCAAGAAGAAGCTCTAGCAAACGAACTTGCAGCTAAATTTTACCTCGAATGCGGTAAAGAAAAAATTGCCCAGGTCTACATGCTTGAAGCATACTACTGTTATGCCCGTTGGGGAGCAAAAGCCAAAGTTACCGACTTAGAAAAACGCTATCCCCAATTACTCGAATTTATCCTGCAACAACAAAAAATCAACCTCAATATCAATCTCAATCCCCTTGAAACTATTGCTACTATTGCTCGTAGCTCTATACCTAATTCCGTACATCAAACAATTACTTCCACCAATGGTAGTAACAGCATGGACGATACACTCGATTTTTCTTCTTTCCTCAAAGCCGCTCGAACTATTTCTAGTAATATCGATTTAGATAAACTCATCGCCAGCCTAACTAAAATTATCCTCGAAAACTGCGGTGCAAAAAAATCTGTATTAATTATCCCCCAAGATGAGGACACTGCTGTGGGTATTTTCCCCCAGTTGAAGCAAGTGTCCGGTGGTATTTGGCAAGTCAGGGCAATTACTTTTGTTAATAGTCGGTTCAATTCTACCGATGAAATCGAAACCATTTTAGAAACACAAAATATCGATACCTGTCAAGATATCCCCATAAAAATTATTAATTACGTCAAAAATACTCAAAAAACAGTTATTTTAGATAACTGCAAAACCGATATACCAGGGTTAATTGGGAAATATATGCTAGAGCATCAACCCAAAAGTGTACTATGTACACCCATTATTAACCAAGGGCATTTGGTGGGAATTTTATATCTAGAAAACCAATATACATCCGGGGTGTTTACAAGCTCACGCTTACAAGCAATCGAATTACTTTCCGGACAAGCTGCCGTATCCTTAGAAAATGCTAGGCTTTATCAACAAGCGAAACTTGCACTACAGGATTTACAGCAAGCACAATTACAAATCGTCCAAAGCGAAAAAATGTCAGCACTGGGTAACTTAGTCGCTGGGGTAGCACACGAAATGAATAATCCCCTTGGCTTTATTGCCGCTAGCCTTACACAAGCTAAACCCGGCTTTACAGATGTAGCCAAACATCTCCAACTTTATCAAGAAATGTTACCCAATCCAGGTGAAGAAATTCTCATACATGCCAAGTCAATCGACATAGATTACACTTTGGCAGATTTTCCCAAAATGCTCGATGCAATGATTTTAGCTTGCGATCGCCTAGAAAATATTAGCACCAGTTTACGCACTTTTTCCCGTGCCGATACCAACTTCAAGCAAGCATTTAATCTCCATGAAGGTTTAGATAGCACAATTCTCATTCTTAAACACCGTCTCAAGGCAGATGAACAGCGTCCAGCAATTCAAGTTATTAAAGAGTACGGCAATATTCCCAAAATCGAGTGTTTCGCTGGACAATTAAATCAGGTATTTATGAATATCCTCGCTAACGCAATTGATGCATTAGAAGAATCAAACCAAGAAAGAAGTTTTAACGAAATTAGAGCAAATCCTAACCAAATTAAAATTATTACTTCAGTAGAAAATAATCGAGTTAAAATAACCATTGCCGATAACGCATTAGGTATGAGTGAAGAAGTTAAAGCCAAAATTTTTGACCATTCATTTACTACTAAAGTAGTTGGGAAAGGAACTGGTTTAGGATTAGCGATCGCTAAACAAATTATCGAGTCAAAACACGACGGTCGCATTGCTGTAAACTCTCAACTCGGTCAAGGTACTGAATTTGTCATAACTTTGCCTTTGATTTGAAATCTTTAATTCCAGTCTTTAATATTGAATATTAATAAGCTTTTGCACTTGTAACTGGTACAGTAGGGGCACGGCAATGCCGTGCCCCTACGAAAATCTGAACTTACATGCTGTACTCTATTGAGATGAAATCTGCTGTAATTACTAATCCAATAAACATGGATTTTTGCTATAATAGTGGGATTTACAATCCCTGTAGGGCAATCAAGCAAGTCAAACAATTTAAGTAAACGCAGTAATATTAATAAATCTTAATTAAAAAGGTACAATATATAATTTCACGGTTTCATTGCCACTTTAATCACTTTACGCTCCTTCATATCCACAAACACCTGTTCCAAATCCTTCAACGGACGCTGTTCGCTAATTAGCAACTCAAACGGAATTTTGCGACTCGCAATTAATGAAAGCGCTTCTCGCACAAAATGCGGTGTATTGTGAAACACACCCTTTAGCGTCAGTTCGCTGTAATGCAATTGCTCTGTACTTACAGAAATAGCCGTGTTTTTCGGACATCCACCGAATAAATTTACAGTCGCACCTGGACGCGCACATGCGATCGCACTTTCCCAAACACTCGGTACCCCTGTCGCTTCGATAACTATATCCGCACCTAAATCGGTGAGTTCTTTCACTGTGCTAGGAATATCTGGAATTTGCCGATAGTTAAATGTTTTTACTGCACCGAGTTTACTCGCTATTTCCAATCTTTGCTCGTTACCACCAAAGACGACAACGGATACCTCATGGTCGTGGGCTAATTTGGCAACAAACATCAACCCAATTGCCCCATCTCCCAATAACACAACCCTGTCACCCGCTTTCACATTAGAACGTGCTACCCCATGCAACACGCAAGCTAACGGTTCGGTCATTGCGGCTAATTCATAACTTAAGTCATCGGGAACCGACAATAAATTATGCTGCACTATCGGCGCGGGAATCTTTAAATATTGCGCGAATGTGCCATTATTCCAAGTTAAATTCGGGCAAAGCGAATATTCTTGACGTTGACAAAAAAAGCATTTCATGCAAGGTGCAGAGTTATTCGCCACAACTCGATCCCCAATTTTCCAATTCGTGACACCTTCCCCAACTGCGACAACTTCCCCTGCTGCCTCATGTCCGAATAAAGTCGGCGGTTTGAGCATTTTCGCATGTCCCCCCCGTCGCCATACTTTCAGGTCAGTACCGCAAGTTGTTGCAGCCCCAACTTGAATTACGACTTCCCCCACTGCGGGTGTGGGGTCAGCTACTTGTTCGAGACGCAAATCTTCTTGACCGTAAAGTAACGCTGCTAGCATAAGGGGCAAGGGGGAAGGGGAAAGAGGGGAAAGCAATAAATATAATTCTAAATTCTAAATTCTAAATTTTAAATTCTAAATTCTAAATTTTAAATTCCTAAATCTGTACGGGCGGGTTCACGACTATCTAAATATAAAACTAAAAATCATCATAAACCCGCCCTACCCCATCGACTATCTAAATTAAAGAATAAAAAATCATCATAAACCCGCCCTACCCCATCAACTATCTAAATTAAAGAATAAAAAATCATCATAAACCTGCCCTACCCCACCAATCATCCCCAAATACAAATTTGCTCCACCCAATTTTACCAGGCAGAGCGGAACTTATTTAAAAAATATTAGTTTTACACAAACAGGGAACTAAATTGCAGATCGACACTTCTAAATCCTTACCAGGCAAATTATGCCTCACACCAAAAAACGCCGGGT
>QQTW01000707.1_pt1 | contig 21619 bp, 21 predicted proteins | sample 1904831 | NCBI WGS metagenome assembly QQTW01 (sample SAMN09435610, study PRJNA476489) | Subsurface metagenome, whole genome shotgun sequencing project. | reverse complement strand
TCACAAGTAACACCCTTATCCTCAAGACTGTTCCAATTCGACGCGATAGCTCCCTCTTACTGAAGACGCCTCACACGCTTTCCCTCCCACTCCAGACAAGCTTCCCACACAGCCTCCCGATAGACAACAGCGAACACGATGCTCCTCCTAGAAGCGTCTCACTCAAGCTCGCGAACACGATGCCTCTCGTCCTTCCGGAAGGTGTCTCGACTCTCAAGCCCGACGTGCGTGCCGTCTACCAACCCTATCAACCGACCCACCGCCGCGAAGAGAACAGGTACGTCGGTGGCATTCACCGGTCAACGGACTCAGGGCCAACGGACTCAACGCGCAGTCGCATGGGCGTGAAGGGAGGACTGTACGGAACCGCGACACATGGCACGCCCGTGTCGTGAGCGAGTCAGTAGGGCTAGCTGGTCTTCACCGGCCTTATCATTCTTTTGATTGATGTCATTTGAATGCTTGGATTTTGTATCCTGTTTCTTCTTTGGATTTATTGCTCGTTCATGCTACAGGGAAATGCGAGTCTCTATCACTACATACTCATTTCTGTCGTTATGCTTGTAGCCCGGCGGCATCCTCTGCTGTCTCGAGCGATATCCCTGATGTGACTACAGTGGAGTCTCTTTCACTTTTTCAAGGAAGGAAAGCTTTTATGATGTGCGCAGTCGCATGGTCATGAACGAAGGGCTGGACGAAACCGCGACACATGGTACGCTCGCGAGCGAGTGAGCATGGCTAGCTGGTCTTCACCGGCTTTTTCATTCTTTCCATTGATGTTGTTTGGATGCTTGGATTTCTGCTTTTCTCCCTCTTCGGATTTACTTACCGTTCATGGTAGAGGGAGACGCGAGTCTCTCATATTATAGGATATTCATTTCTGTCGATTTACCTGCATCCTGGCTGCAAGCTCTGCCATTTTTGAGTTGTATTTTTCTTCTTGGGATTTCCTTCCGCTCATGCTAGAAGGAAAGGCGAGTCTCTACCCATTATATGATACTCACCTCTGTCGAGATACCTGCAGGCTGGCTGCACCCTTTCCTATCTCGAGCGATGTAGCTGATGTGAATACGGCGGAGTCTCTTTTTTACTTTTTGACGGAAGGAAAGCCTTTGAGTCTCGTGGAGTGATTGATTGGATGGACGGTCTCACGGCCCGGCCCGTCTGGGTGCGGACTTGCCGGCGTGTCTGTACTACAAGAATCGTACAGCTTGTGAATGGCGATGTTGCTTTCTATTCTCTCTCTTTTTCTGTCTCTTCTGCTTCCTGCATCTTTATCTGGTCCGCTTTGCCTTACGAAGATCCGGACAGGCTACCGAGAACCCTACCGAATCCGGCGCGGTAGAGTCGCCTAACAGGGCTGAAATCCTCCGATCGAGCGAGAAGCGGCAGCGACAAAACGGCCATCTCCTTGCGTCTTCTCTACACTTTCGCCATCGACGAAGCAGAGCGCATCATGTACAGTACCGTACCTCACCGGCCTCCAGTCCGCAGCACGCTCACCAACGGTCGCGGTCTGCTCGGCGACTCGGCGGTGATGGAAGACCTCTTGTCAAGTACTGGAGTACCTCGGACACAGCAATCCTCCTGGGAGTGACCGAACCGGTGGCACTATTTTAGGGCATCGCTCGGTACCAGTCTTCCTAGTTGCAGCACAGCAGGTACCCTTGCTGCGTCCGTTCTGGAACCCCCACCACCTCGCCCTGAACGTGAAGCGAAGCGAGTGCCAGGACAGCCGCACGACCAAGGCTCCTCGCGACCGGGCGTGGTGGACGAGCACTGAGCCCGATCGCGGCGGCGCCTGGAGTCTGGCGCGGCTGCATCGGGCAGCTTGTTTGCTGTTGCCGGTGCGGGGAGGGAGGGAGAGATGGAGAGGGAGAGGTGAGGTGAGGTGAGGGAGTTGATGAGGGAAGGGAGTCTGGCGTGGGGTTAGGTGCAGGAAAAGAGTGAGATTGCTGACGGTGAATAGACAGAGAGTACTCCGTATATGCGGAGTAGGTGTTTGATGGTTGGCGGGACTGTCCACGTCAAGCGTGTAGACGGCGTTCTATTAACGACAACGGCGAGGGATCGCAGGATTGCGTGGAGAAGCGGGCGGGAGGCGTCGTTTTCATCCTGTCGACTGACGCTGTTTCGTCGATTGTTGCAGATGATAGACGCAGTGGTTCGCCAGCCCAGCGTCTGTTGGCGCTGTAGGGCAGAGTCAGCCGAGTGAAGGGGAATAGCAGAGCAGAAGTTATTTAGTATGTAGTAGCTAGAAGATTAGGTTCATAATACAGCTTATCCTATACATAAGAACTGGACCAACAGCGAACCGTCTGCTGCCAGGCTGCGAAGTCGCTGAAGTCGCTGAAGTCGCTGAAGTGAACGGCTCTTCCACGGTTCGCCCTCTCTGCTGCCCTCCCTCTTCTCCCTCAGACCTCGCTATATTTCCCTCTTCCTTCGCTTCTTCTTCTTTTCCCTTCATCTTCTCTTCTCTTCTCTCTCTCCATCCGCGTCGTTGTTATAGATCTTCCAAGGTTCTCGGCAGCTCGATTCAAAACCGACCTGCAACAGCCGCCACACCTTGACCGGCTGCCCGGCGCCCACAGCCACGCAGCGCAACCCCATCCTCCAGGCCTCGCACCTCTGAACTCTCTTCATCCTCGTCAATCTTAATCTGCCATCGCACTCTTGTCCCGCTCTTTTTCTCACCCTCACTCTTACTCCTGCTCTTACTATTACCTTTGCTCTTGCTCGTCAACCAACCCTTGGATAGTCGACAGCCAGAGACTCCTGCGAGTTGCATCTTGGCTCTTACCTGGGTCTTCTCGCTCTTGTACTGTCCTGTACGCCATCTCGGCCGCCCGCCCGTCGCGCGCACCCGCTCTGACCCTTGGCCGAGCCCGCTGATCGTCACTGCCCTGCCGCTGCAGCCAGAGTGACGGGGTCTCCCCCTTCAACCTCACACCACAATCCACCTCCACTCCCGACCTTCGATTCTTCGCTCTCTTCTTCTCTTCCTCTTCTTCTTCTTCTACTACTTCTTCTTCCACTCTTTGTCGCCCTTCCCATCGACGACCCACTACCCTCCTCGCCTTACGTCCCTCTCCACGACCGACATCCCTCTCTCCGTAATCCCGACACCACCGCTCTCTCTCGCTCTCGCTGAAACCGCCAGTGCAACGGTACCGTGCACCTCTCACTCCGCGCGGAACCAACTCCGAGACCCGTCGCTTCGAACCTCAGTCTCTCTCGCTCTCTCGTGCTCGTCCTCACCACACGTATCTCCACACTTGCGCAGTGCGCTTGGATGGTCGGTCGGTCAGACGGTGACGCCCTGGACGAAGCTCGCTGCTCCTAGCCGTCCTGGCTCCCTGAGGCCGTCGTGCCTCTCAGGCCCGGCATCGCCGAGGTTTGTCGCCGCGGACGTCGCCGCGAGCCTCTGTCCGCGTGAGAGCCGGGAGGGAAATATTGCAGTTTATAATTACAGCAACAGGAGTTTCAAGAACACTCGTTTTGGCTGGTTGAAGAGTCTGGCAGGCGGCGGACCTTGGCTTTGGCACCCGACTGCATTCACCTGCGCAATCTTCTGGCTTCTCGGAAACCGACGGAAGACGTTTGATTCTCTTGTCAGCATCTTGCTCGTCGCATTACCCGGTCACATTCTTCGACTTCCTCTCACACGCACACAGCCATGCAGTTCCAAAACATGATGGGCGGCGGAGGAACTCCTCCGGCGCAGATGCAGGCCTCGCAGCAGCAGATTCTGGCGCACCTTCGCCAGCAGCCGGTCCCCATGGGTTGGCAGGGTACAGTCAGACCCGAGGAGCGCGCCAACAAAGTCGTCCAACTGTGAGTGATGCCTATCATTACTGTGACTCCAACGCTCGTTATCACGGCTCTCAAAGAACGCTGCCTCACCTCACTTACATAAGCGACATTCCTCCCTCAGACAGCACGTCCATCTCAGACAGCACATGAACTGACACTTCTTTGTTCTCAGATGGACATCAAATCGTATGGCAACACCCGATGCCAACCCCGCCGAGGTTGCAAAAGCCAGCTTAGCTTTTGAGAACGACCGCTTCCTCAAAGCACCTTCAAAGGTTCGTTCTGCTGACGCTCAACGGCCCCTCGCTCTCCTCACTGACCGTCCTCAGGATCACTATATAGCCGACTGCAACGGCAGGCTGGCCCTGCTCCGTGACGCGCGTGAGAAGAACGCATCCAACGCCATGCAGCAGGGTCGCGCCATGCAACACCCCCAGATGGGCATGCCCATGCAGACGTCCATGCCGCCGTCGCAGTACTCGCAGGCCTTTCCTGCCCAGCTGCAGCACCAGATGCAGGCCACTCCCATCATGAGCGCAAACTACGGAGCCAACCCCATGGCGGCCATGCAGCAGCAGCAGCATCAGCAGATGATGCAGGCGCAGCAGAAGGTCGGCACCCCACAGGGCGGCGTGCCCATGATGGCCGGCCCGAACATGCACGTCGAGGCCCTCGCCCAGAAGCTCATGGCCAGCGCCACAAAGGACCAGATGGACAAGGTCCGGGCCATGTACAACAGCATGCCGCCGGAGAAGCGCCTCGAGTTCGAGCGCCGGGGCTTGCACGACCCCATCGCCTTTCACTTTCGTCAGGCGGCCATCAACATGCTGAAACAAAAGATCCCGCAACAGCAGCAACAGGCAAAGGCACAGGCACAGGCACAGGCCCAGGCACAGCAACGGCTGTTCCAGCAGAACCCTCAGAGACCGGACCAGGGCTTCAACGATGCCGGCTTTTTCCTCGCTCAAGCGCAGGCGCAGGCTCATGCTCAAGCCCAGGCTCAGGCGCAGGCGCAGGCAGCACACGGCCACCCACAGGCTCAGGCCGCACAAGCAGCCCAGGCCGCCCAGGCCGCGCAAGCTGCACAAGCCCAGAAGATGATGCAACAGAGAGACAATCCCCAGATGATGGCCGGCCAGGCCAACCTCGGTGTCGGTCAGGAGTTTGACCTCTCCTCCCATCTCGTCGGACAGCAGGCCGAGGCCTTCCGGTCGCAGGAAAACGGCCAGATGGTCGTCCCGGCCAGCGGCAACGCCGGCATGAACCAGCTCACCGGCGCCGTCGGCCCCATGGGCGGCCCTCAGCCCGGCCAGGTCCAGGCGCAGGGGATGGGAACCGGCGCGCAGAACGTCATGCTGCAGCGTCACCTCCAGGCCCAGCAGGCGCAGCGGGAGAACGCCATGCGCATGTCGCAGATGCAGGCGCAGGCTCAGGCGCAGGCGCATCTCCAGAACCAGCAGGCGCGCGCCCAGGGCAACATGCAAGCCCACGGCCCGCCAAAGTCCCAAGGCCAGATGCAACCCTCGACTCCTTCCCTGGCTGCGACCCAGACCCATCTCCGCGGCCAGACCGGCGGCCTGCACATGAGCCAGGCGCCGCAGATGTCTCCCGGCATGCCCACGCTCAACCGGCCGATGGTCACCCCCGGACAGCAGCCCGGCCCGGCCACGCCGCAACCGCGACCGCAGCAGATGGCTCCGATGACGCCGCAGCCTTCGGCTCAGCCGGGCCAGCAGATGGATCCGCGCATGCTCATGGCGTACCAGAAATACGCGGCCGCGGCCGCCGGCGGCGGCAATAACGCGATGAACGACGCACGCAACTTCCAGCTCGGTCTGCCCGAAAGCGTCCGACAGAGACTGGCGCATATGACTCCGGAACATGTCAAGATGATGATGGACCAACACGCGCAGAGAGTAGCTGCCTCGAAGGGGCCCGAGTCGACACACTTCCCCTCGGACCGGATTCCCGTGTCAGCCGGCGGCGTCCCGATGAACGTGCCCATGTCGCAGCCGCCGCCGGGCATGATGCAGTTCGCGCACCCAGGCATGCAGGGTATGCCAGGCATGCCGCCGGGGATGCCGCCGCAACCGGGTCCGCACATGCAGGGTCCGCCGCAGTTCCCGATGAACGTGAGGTTGCAGCACGAGATGATGCAGCGGCAGCTGCCGCCAGAGGTCCTCCGCGAGATGGAGCAGCGGGGGATCCCGCCACACATGGCCCTTCCGGGCAACAGGCTGAACATACCTCCGCACGTCACGACGCCGGCCCAGTTCCAGGCATGGCTGCAGGAGAACCCGAGGATCGCGGCCGACTACAAGCAGAACAAGGCGCGCATGCCGCCGCCGCCGCAGATGGCGGCCGTCCACCAGACCGGCAAGGCGGCAAAGGCAGCCCAGGGCAACGAGAAAGCAGCCGGTCAGGCGCGTGCCGGAACCGCAACCCCCAAGCCGTCGCAGCAGCGCGGAGTCAAGCGGCCGATGAGCGACGACGTCGAAGCCTCCGCCAGCCAGCCGGCGCCGCAGCCGGCCGCGGCCCCGCCGATGGCCAAGACCAAGTCCCGACAGACGCCGCAGCTGAGCCAGGACCAAGCGGCGGCGATGAAGGCGCAGCAGCGGCCGAACCAGGAGCAGCCCGCGCCGGGAGTCCCGCCGAGCGGCGCGCAGGGTCCCGCGCGGAAGGGTCCGCAGCCGCAGCCAGGCGGGCCGGACGCGGCGGAGATGCAGGCCTCGGCCATGCCGGACACTCCCGCGCTGCGGGCGCAGAAGGAGCAGCGGTACAGCCAGCTGTTCGGGGAGATGATGGCCACGGTGCCGAAGCGGCAGCCGGCGCAGCTGTCGCCCCCGGAGCGGCAGAGGATGGAGGAGAGGCTGCGCGAGTCGGTCAAGCTGCTCGCGCATTTCGACGTTGCCCTTCCCGCTTTCTTCAGGCGCTTTGCGAATGAGAAGGTCACGAGGCATATGCTTTACCTGGTGAGTAAAGAGTTGCTGGTCTTGTGTCTATCTATTACTGACATGATACCCAGCGCATACTGCTCGGTCAGCAGCTGACCAAGGATGGCAATCCCGCGGACGCGTTGACCATCAACATGAAGGAGCTCGAGCTGGCCATCGGCAAGATTGAGAATTTCGTCAGGCAGCTCAGGACAGCCTTCTCGCAGCCAGTGCCGCAACAGCAGGCCCCGGACGCTCAGCAGGGGCAGCCACCCGCCGCGCAAGTCGCGCAACCACCCGTCCAGCCTCAGCCCGCTCAACCCGCCCAACTCAACGCCGACAATCTGCAGACGGTCCAGCAGCAGCAGGCAGCCCTACGGAACAAACAGGCCCAAGCCGCGACCGCCAACCGTCGCAACCAGCAGAAGACCCCGGCCGCTCCCACCGAGGCCAAGCCGCCGTTCCAGATCGGTCCGGACGGCGTGCCCGCGTACGCCAGCCCGGGTCTGGCTCCGGGAGAGCTCAAGCTGCCGCCGAAGAAGAAGGCCAAGACGGCCCACGGCGGCAGCGCGGCCTCGACGCCAGCACAGGCTGTCCCGACGCACGCGTCTCCAAAGGTGCCCGAGGTCGTCGCGTCTCCCGAGGTCAAGCGGCCGCCTGTCCCAGAACCGGCCAAGGTTGTCACTCCAGAGGTACAGCCGCTCTTCAAGTGCCCTGTCGCCGAGTGCGACTCGAAGGGGTTTGGGAGTCAGTACGAGCTCGACAAGCACAAGAACGACGTGCACGTCAAGATCGACGACCCGTTCCAGTACGTCCTCGACAGCGTCGTCGGCGCGTTCGATCTCAATCCGGACGGGACGAGCAAGGCGCCGAAGCAGGACGTCGTCGCCGTCGCTCAGGCGAAGGACACAAAGACGCCGAACCCGTCAAAGTCACAGCCCTCCGCAGCAAAAGCGGCCGGCACGCCAACCGCGAAGCCGCGCGACAGCGCAACCCCCTCCGGCGCAGCCTCAACACCCATGGACCGCGTCCCGACCCAGCAGAGCCTCAAGACCCCCCAAACCGTCGCCAAACCGGCCACGCCGCGCAGCACCCCCTCCAAACTCGGCGCCAAACCGAGCACCCCGTCCGCCCAGCCACAGAAAGCACCCGTCGAGCAGCCCCCTGCAGAACCCACGCCCGCCGCGGAGCCGCCACTAGACACTTTCGACTGGGACGAGTACATCCACGAGTGCTTCGACGGCATCGACGGCGTCGCCGGCACCCTCTCCGTCGAGCCCCCGATGCTTCTCTCCTCCTCCTCCACGACGACCCCCTCACCCAAGACCTCGGACGGCGCCACCGACGCCGAACTCTCCGCCCCAGCCGTCGGCCTGCCCCTCACGACCTCCGCCAAGCCGTCCGACACGGCCGCTCTCGCCGGCGCCGTCATGGACGCCTCGATGCTCGACGACCTGTGGGCGCTCGGCGTCGACCCCATGGCCGACTCGGACCTGCTCGAGCCGTCGGGCGCGGACATGCTGGCCACCCTGTGGGAGGACCCGCCCTCGGCCGTCCAGGTCAAGTACCACTACGGCCCGCGCGACCATCTGACGATCGCGGTCGAGGAGATTGACTCGCTGTTTGGGTATCAGCCGGATCTCGTGTGATTGGGGTGGGTCTTGGGATGGCCCTTGGTGGCCTGGCTGTTAGTATGAGAGACGAATGTGTGGAGTTTGGGGGGTCTGGTTGGATCTCTTTTGCATAGCCGTCCGGCGCTTTGCGTGCTTTGGGACGGTGTGATGTATTGAATGAGGGAGTGTGTGGACACTCTTTGAGTAGAAAAGTCGCGGCTGCGCTTTTGTATTTACGTGTATGAGATGCGACGAATGAATTCCGAGATCACCAACGTTGCGCCTACGTCTTCTGCAATCCTTGGGAGTTTGATATCGATACAAGTTCAGTGGACGGAACATGCCTAGAGGAGAACGGAGCCAGTGATGAAGAAGACAGATATAGATGCGTAAGTGTGCTCTCGTATAAATTGGCTATCTCTCCTGCGATGACGCTTCCCCTTGAACCCAGTCCATCCAATTCAATCCAATCCAATCCATTTCTCATGTTCAAAAGTCCCCCTGCCGCCGACTGCCACTGACTCCGCATGTCTCCCAATCCTCGCACCTCACGATGTAAACGACGCCGTACGTCCGTCCTCCCCCGACCGCATGGCCCCATTCCTGTACAGATGACTCCAAGACTCGCATCTCACGAACAGCGCCAACAACCCATACCCAACTCGCAACAACCTCACAACACCACCCTGCCCCCTCCCCCTCCAAAACAATCAGATCCAACTAGCAACCTCCTTATCCCGCTCGGCCGCCGCGCGCCGCCCGCCCTCGACCCACCACGCCACGCCCGCCGCCTTCTTCCACCGCTCGACGGACCGCTTCTTGCGCGCCTCGAACCGCCGGCTCGGCTCGACCGCCAGCCGGCCTGCCTGCGAGAGGCTGGAGGGTGGGCGGGGGGTGTTGTTGTTGTCTTGGTTGTTTTGGTTGTGGTGGTTGTGGTTGTGGTTGTGGATGGGGGGTGGAGGAGGGGGCAGCGATGGGATGGGCGTGATGGAGGGCATGGACGAGAGCGACGGTGGTGCGCCGACGGGGCGGCGGATGATTGTGCCAGTCCTGGTCCCGGTGCCGGTGTTGGGACGGGGAGGGATGTCGTGCCGGGGAGGGATGTCGTAAGCATTGGCAATGCCGCTGCTGTCGAGTGGGTGGCGGCGCACGGTGCCAGACTTGTACTCATGTTGACGCTGATGTTGTTGATGATGATGATGCGGCCGGTGCGGATGCCGATCGAGGTTGCCATCAAGCCCGTTGTCGTCGTCCTCGTCGTCGTACTCAAAGTCGCGCTCCAGCTCTGCGTCGCGGAAGCCGAGCGCGCTGGCCGTCGCGCCGGCGGGGCGGATCCCGCGGTGTCCTCCTGCTGCTGACGCTGGTCCTGGACCTAGCGCGTTCGGTCTGCTTTCCTCGATACCGCCGTGTCTTTCGCTCGTCACTCCGCCATGCCCTGCACCAGACGGAACACTACTCCCACCCCCACCACCCGCAGTCCTATTCGTCTCATTGCTCCGCGCATGCCTCAACAACCTCCTGCGTATCTCCACGACATCGTCGTCGCGCAACACCCTTCCCTTCCGGTTCGACGGCGGGGTGTGGTACTCGAAGCTGCTCTGCACGCGCCGGATCGCCCGCGGCTGTCGGCGCGGCGAGGCTTCCAGCGCGTGCGCGAGGTGCTGCAGCTCTTCGGCCTCGGCGCGGGCCCGCTCGAGTGATTGTGTGCAGGGCGCGGCGAAGGCGCGGCCTTGGAGCGAGCGGGACTGCGAGGGCCGGCGGGTTGGGATGTGGTGGGGGTGTTGGTGGTGGTGGATGCGCGGGGCGGGGCGGGGGGAGGCGGAGGAGGAGCGGGTGTGGGTCGGGAGCGGGACGGGTGGGGGTTGATGGTGGTGGTGGTGATGGCGGTGGTGCGGGTGCAGGTGGGCTTGGCGCTTCTCTTCGATGGCGGCGGCGACTTGGGCGACGGAGTTGGGGACGATGTCGAGCGAGTTCTGTGGCGGGATGGGGGTGAGCTGGTGTGCTGGGAGGGTTAGTTTGGGCTGGCTCACCATGTGGATCAGGACGATGGGCAGCTGGACGGAGATGACTCTGCTGCTTGGGAGGGGTTGTTAACATCGGCTTTAGGATATCAGGGGGGGGAAAGCGAGCGGCGTACCTGTGAGACGAGTGGACGATGATGTTCAAGAAGTATCGCACTTCAAAGTACTTCCCTGCTTCGCCTTCAGCTGATTTTCCACGACAAGACTCAAAGACCAACTCACCGCATTTGACCGTGGCATGGCCTCGCGGAATCTCCAGATCGCACGTCCGGATGTCGGTCGAGTGCGCCGCGACACCGTTCCAGCCGACGGTGCCGCTCTTGATGGTCGTCTTGTTCAGGATGGACCTCTCGTTGCTGTCGAAGATGCGCGCCTGGCTCGCGGACTTCTCCATCGTCCCGGCGGCCGCCTTTCGGGGTCAGTCAACCAGACACACATCACGGCTCGCGCGGGACTTACATGCTTGTAGCAGAGAATGTCGCGCTCCAGCTGCAGCTCGATCTTCTTGATGCTCTTGCGGCTGTGGTTGGCAATGTGCACGTCCACGAAGATGCTCGTCCCGCTCACCCACACCTGCCGGTGCAGGCCGGCCGTCACCCGGATCACCTCGACGGCGCCGCCGCGCGGCATGAACAGCTCGTCCGACGCCGTCAGCGGACTGGGCAGGGACATGAGCGCCTTCTCTGCTGCAGGCGGACGAACAGTTAGGGAAATTCACTGTGTAAGAGCAATGCACGAAGTCAGACTCACGATCGTACACGGACAGCACGGCAACGTCCTGCGACGACCGCACCAGATACTGCTTGCCCGTGTCGCGCACGAGCAGGGTGACGCAGACGACGTAGCGGATCCGGGCGTGCTTGGACTGGAACGGCGGGGGCCCGACGTCGAGCGGGAGGGACAGGATGAACGGGAGCGTGGAAACCGAAGGGAGAAGATACCAGAACGGGTCGACGGGCGACGCCTGCTTCTGCGAGTCGACCATGCTGCGCGGCGGCGGGTTCTCCGAGTCGACGAGCTCGGTGGCGAGATTCAGGAACACGGCTCTCTTCGCACCGGACATTTCCTCCACCCCGACCAGATCGACAGAGATGCGCGCCAGCGCGAGCGTCTTGCGGTGTCTGATCCTATCCGCCTCGTCCACGACGATCCGCACACTGCCCTCGATGCTCCCCCCTCCGACGAACAGCGACGCGGCCAGCTGCAGCTCGACCGTGATGCGATGGTGCCTGTGCGACGGAAACTCCAGGATGTCGCTCGGCTGCGGGTTGCGCGTGAACGTCCGCGACGGGATCCGCCGCGAGCTGTCCGAGCTGACCGGGTCGAGCCGCGCCGCCACCTCGCGCACCGGCGAGCGCGACTTGCCTCTGTTCGGGATCGTGTGGCCCTGTCCGCGCGGCGGCGGCGGCGGCGGAGCCAGACCCAGCCCGCCGCCGACGCCAACGCTGACGCCGGGCCCGCGTGGGTGCGAGACGCTCCGCTGGCGTCGAGGCTGCGATGATGATCGTGGCGGCACGCTGCCCGGCGGGAGGCTGTACACGCTCGACCGGTCGGCGGGGCTGCCGGGCGAGCAGACGGGGGAGCGACGGCCGCGTTTCTCTTCGGTGCAGGTCGTGCTGGGGATCGGTTTCTGGTCGGGTCTGGTGGCGGTCTTGACGGAGGGTTTGCGGGACAGGGAGGGTCTGCGGTGCACGTTGTTGCCGGCGTTGTTGTTGAGATTGCTGCCGCCAAAGTCCTTGCGATTCGACACCTCGACCAGGCTCGGCTCGGTCAGCTCGCGGATATCGGACAGCGGCCGCGTCGACGTCGACCACGGCGGCACGGCGGCGGTCGACCACGCGGGCGGCGGCTGCGGGAGCGGCATGCGGGGGTCGACGTACGCCGACGGGTCCATCCCGCTATACTCGGGTTGTGAGCGATGATGATCGGGCGGCGGGCCCGGTCTGTCGACGGCGTCGAGCGAGGGCCGGCGCCCGGGCGAGCTGTGTCGCGAGCTGGGATTCGTCGAGGGTCGAGCGGAGCCGGCGTCGTCGCGGCTCGGGCGTCGAGCGTGCGGAGCAGCGGGCTGGGAAGCGGTGCTGTCGATGCCGCGGATGCGCTGGAACAGCGGGTCGATGTCGATGCCGGGGACCACGGGGTGCGAGCGGAGCTGCGGTGCACGCGTCAGATGTCTTGCTTCATGGCAGCGAGTCTCCGGTGGGGGGACAGGGGCCGCTGCGTACCGGCAGAGCGGAGAAGTCCATGTGTGCGTGCGTGCGATCACGGCGGTGTCGTCGATGGTGAGGCCGCGAGCAGCTCCCGTGACGATGTTGTCCGAGATGAGCGTTGGGGATTCAGATGCGAAATCTGTCCTGGACTGCATCGTTCCTGGTCGTTTTGTGGGAGGGATGCAGTCGCGGACGGGCATCATGCGGAGCTCCTTCCTTGAGACGGTGGTTGCAGACAGGAGAACGAAAGAGAGAGACAGGCATGCCATCATGAAGGATTGAAGCTCAATTTAGTATCTAGGCTTCGAGGATTGAAAGAGCGTCTCTGGCAATTGGACCGTCTCATTGACTATAAGAAAACTCTGACACTCTGAGAAAAGGTCACTTCAATATGAAAGCGTCTTTTCCGAATATGAGAAGACTTGAGAACTGAACAAAGTACGAAGGAAAGACGCTGATGGAAGCCATTATCGGCCGTTATTACTTACAGTGATATGCTACCAACGAGGAGTTCTCCTGTCGGGAATGTATAGCATGGAGCGTTCTGACTATCTCGACCTCACATATCCAGTTGAGACTCTTTTCAGATATGGAATGCACGGTAAGAAGTATATCCTACAACAATCGGCCGGACGTGGCCATGGAGAATCAGATCAAGCACGGTTAAAAGCTGGAGATGATACATGCTTATACTTTGCACGGCCGCGCACTTCAACATCTTGATACGCTCCAGATATGATTATCCGGCTACCAATTCTGTCGCTCGACGTGAGATAACTTCACAGCCCGCCTTGGCTATGTCCGAAGACACTTTATTTTCTGAAGTCATATTCAAGTCGCTGATGCAGCTCGAATGCCTTTGCGCTGCGTGGATAAGAAATACTACACCCCCTGTAATGGACATACAACATTCGAACAGTTCTGACATACCTCATAGCAACATCTCGCCAAAGATATGGGATCATGCCATTTAGTGGTCGAAGTGAATGCTTCGGATGGTCAAAGTCATTGCTCACGCAATTCTTCGACGTCTCACCGACAACTTCGTCTGGACTTCGACCTATTCATCCTAGAGTGGCGCGGAATTGTCTACACATCCCCGGATCGTCGTCCTACCGGATTGAGAGAATGGACACGACGCGGCATTCGGCATCGTTGCCGCCACTGTCACTGTCACCAGCTCTATCCCCTGCGCAAGTCCATGAAATGGTGCTGGCTCTCATGCAGACTTGTGCGGCTATGCGTTCCGCCCGAATGCACACTCACCCTTGTCCTTGTCCGGAGATGACGGTCACGAGGAGAAAAGGATTGATTCCGATATGGAGAGACTCAAAGAGATTCCATCACCTACCTAGGACTCCGTACGGCTGTCGGAACGGTATCGATGTGGAAGTGCCCTGACACGCCCTGTCCGAGGGAATCATAAATGTTACTACTGCCGCGATAGGTTATGGCGGTGGGCGTTGGTTATTATGAGCGTCGGGACGACGGCACCAACGGTCAAATTGTTCGCTTCCGCGGAGACTGGCGGAGACGCGCTGGAGAAGTCAACAATAAATAAATCGCACCAATTTCCATCTCCAAGAATTCTTCCGCGGAGATGCAGAATCGTGGAATCAAAAGCGGCAAAAGTATCCCGGCGGGGTTGTTGGTGGCCCCCTCCCTCGACGCCGCGATGCTGCACGTCCGACGCCGCTCGTCGAAAGCGTTCTGCTCAGCTCCCACGCCTGTTCTCGTGTCCAACAGCGTCTGCCTCTCGGTCCCGGCTCTCACTGGTCCAAAGTCGCCAGCAGACGGAAGGAAATTTTCAGCCTCGGCATTATTGCGTGCTGGTCGCCCGCGTCGCTCACCGAAGGCTTTTCCAATAGAGAGATAGGAGAAAGCAGAACTTGGGCGGCAGAGCAGGTCTCTACAATAGTCCGTACTAGCAACCTTACCTGAAGCCGGGCTGGACGAAGTGCGCAACAGGCGACGGGCGGTGGGGGAAAGGGGCCGTCCTGGTCGGGTGACGCAGCCTCGTCCAAGACAGCGGCAGCCGGCGACGACGGGGCTGGCGTGCCATCCACGGCCAAGAGAAGATGACTGGCTGGCTGGCTGGTCGCTGGATCCCGAGGTCAGGAGAGGGAGGCAGAGAGGGAGGCAGCATGAAGGCAGAGAAGGAAGAGTGAAGGGGAGCGAACAGCGTAGAGGCGGAAGCGAAGAGCCATATGATGAGATGACACCAGGACGAGTCCACGAGATGAGGACGAGGTTCTTCTACCGGTAACTCCGCCCTCGTCCTCGCCAGCATCTCCACGTCCTGCTTTCGCCTCCTACAAGTCATTCAAGTCATACAAGTCGTCCAAGTCATCCAAGTCTTTCAAGTCACTCTACCGTGTTGCTGCACATCCTAATAGACATTTCTCGATTCTGTACTCCGTACTTTCTTATTACCTATTTCTCTTCTTTACCTCTCGGTCCTCTGCTGTTCCTCTCCCTCGGGTCGTCCCCAACCCTTCTGGAACACGCAAAACCCGCTTCCTGGTTTCCATTAGTCACGCCGGCGACTCCGAGTCCTCCCGAGCCGACCGGGCAGCAAAAGCATCTCGCTCCGACTCTGCCCGACACGGCCCCTGTCACCTGGCGAGGTCGCTGCCCAACCAGCGGCCGTAGCTGCCGGTCGCCACCGCCCCCGCCCGCTTCCCTCGGCCTTTTCCCTTTATCTCTCGTCGCTGGAAACCTCTTATCAATATTATCAAACCTGACATCCGCAATTACCAAACTTCTTCACTCAAACCCGCTCTGTTCGCACGCCTCGTTCGCCCCGGACTTGGCCTAATCTGCTCTGTCGCTCGTCTGTCGCCTACCGCGCTTATTTCCTCCACTGGCTGCTCTCCTTTCGTCTGTGTCTCACCCTGATCTCCTCCTTCCGTCCTGCTGTGCGGCTGTCGCGTCAAGGAAGAGGTGGTGGGCGGCCGTGCGCCCGAAACAGCACGACAGCCGCCGCCGCCTCTCCTCTGGCCGTTGCTGGTCCTGTTCCTGCTGCTGATTGCCTGCTGCTCGCTCTGGCTGGCTGCTGATAACGTGGATCCCGGCTGTCTGGGACTGCGCGACCGCCGGGAACTGGGGACGCAAGGGTACCTGCAGATAGATGGGAGATAAGAGCTCCAGCGGCGCCACAGACATGACTGCTGCATCACTTGCTGCAAGCGGAAACAGAAGCAGCACCAGTACCAGCAGCAATGGCTCCGGCTCCGGCTCCGGCAGCGGGACGTGCGACACCAACATCAAACACTCGCCCTCGCTGCTCGCTCCGCAGCCCCCGCCGGACGAGGACGACGAGGACGGCTCCCTCAGCTCCTCCGCTTCCACCCCGGAGGCCGAGGGCGACGCGGAGCATGGAGCTGGAGCCGGAGTTGGATCCGGGGCGGACCCGGGGACGGGCGCTCACGAGCTCCCTCACACGCAGAGGAGGAAAGGCGGACGCAAACCGGTGAGTTCGGGTTTTGGTTGCGACATTACCTTCCCGAGGTCCTCCGCGTCTTTCTCTCATGTCTTACTTTCCTGTCTATCTCTATTGTCTATCTGTGCGACCATGTCATGTCTTTGTCAAAGTGCCCGGCTGATGGACCGACCGACTCGGGCCTTGCTCTAGATCTATGCCACCTCAGAGGAACGCAAGCAGCGCAACAGACAGGCCCAGGCTGCCTTCCGCGAGCGCCGGACCGAGTACATCAAGCAGCTCGAGACGACCATCAAGCACCATGAGGAGACGCTGCAGACGCTGCAGCACAGCCACCGGAGCGCCGCCGACGAGTGTCTGATGCTCCGATATAAGAATTCGCTGCTGGAGCGCATCCTGATGGAGAAGGGTGCGTGATTGCAATCCCCATCGTCTGCTGTCTCTACCTGCTTTTGACAAGGAGTATTTCATTCATGTGAACGCCGCTGACATATATTTTGCAGGAATCGATGTCCAGGCTGAACTCCGCGCAAAGACCGGAAGTCCGCATCAGGGCCCTACCCACATCACCACGCCCGTGTCCGCCCCGACGACGACTCAACCGTCAATGCAGCGAACCGTCTTCAACAGACACCACCCAGGACGACGGTCCTTTGGCGAGATGGCCTCCAAGACCGATCCGATCCATGGCCTGCCACGCGTCCGGCCGGAGCGGATCCTCACGAGTCCGTCGCTCTCGCAAGGCACCTCCATGTCGCACACATCCTCTCCCACGACCGCCTCCTCGCTCAAGTCTCCCACCTTTGTCTCCCCCCACGGCGCCGTCGGCTCTCCCGTCGCCAGCCCTCTGGCGCACTCTCACCCCCAGCTGAGACCGCTGCACCACACCCGGCAGCAGTTTGGCGCCGTGCGGGCGGCTGCGCATCAGCATCAGCAGCAGCAGCCGAGGCCACATCAGACCCACAACCGAACGCATTCGGGCGCGTTGTCTAGCGGCTCCGTCGTCTCGAACGGGCCGGCAAACGGGCAGATGGGAACGGCGGGTCCGGGCTCGTCCACGTACTTGCCATCGCCGTATCAAAACCACATTGAGCAGCTCGGTGAGTCATGTCGCTTCGCTCGCCTGCGTATTGCCGGACGTGTCTGTTTACCCACTTGAATCGATCCATTTACTAATGCATGCACAGAACAAGAGTACGACGCCCAGGCCGACATGCTGGACGAGCACCGCGACCCGACCGGCTCCTCCGTCGGATCGGGCGGCTATCCCCACGTCTACGGGCAGCAGATGCCGCCGCAGCACATGCCGGCCGGACTGCAGCACCCGCCTCACCAGCAACAGGAGCACCACGGCCCCTTCCAGCCGCCGCTGTCGGCTGCCGGCCAGCTCGAGGGCGCCGGCGCCATGTACGGAGGCGTCAACCAGCACTTTGACCCGTACGACCCCATGCTGGACGCGGATCCCTTTGGTCTGTCCGCCAGCATGCACTTTCCGACCCAGTTCTCTTACGAGACGAGATGAGCCTTCTTCTCTTCGCGTCCGTCTCTGTACAACTGAAACAAAAGTTTTTTGTTCTGCTTCTTCTGCGTTCCAGCGGGCGCTGGCAATGGAACTGACATGGCTACGTCTCACGGCTTATGGGCGTTTCCAGCTGACGACCTGGAGGCGGCGAGCGTTGTCATTCGCATTGCAAGCACGTCACAAAAGCTCTTCTGTAACATGTCACATTTAGCTCTGTATGACCAGGTCATCCGGGGGCTTGATGAGGTGGTAAACTGAGGGTTATGGTGCTGTGTCTTGCATTCATGGATCTACGACGGGCATCAAGCAGGTACTAAATGTACATCTTCAGGTGATGGCTTGTGAATATCCATCAATCAAAAATGAAAGTTGATTGCGAAGAGATTCAGCCTGTTTGGATCGCATCGTTGGAACCGTCCCTGCATGAATAGATCGCGATATGACAATCAACGTCACCAGCCCTGGGCAGTCATACCTAATTCAGCGGCAGAGGATCAAAGTAATTCCGTCCCATCAGCCATCCGATTGGCCCGTTGCTCCGCACAATACAAAATCAAATCGTAGTTTCTCCGAGCCGGAAAAAGCCCGAGCCGGAATTGTCGTGGTGAACCTTGGAAGCGTGAACCTCCTTCCATTGCGGTACTAACCCACGCGCTCGACCAGCGTCGTCATTACACGGACACGCAGCATACCAGAGAGTCCACGACCTCCGCATCGATCAGTCTCGCAGAGAGGCACCATCGCAACCTCCAGGCGTTCTGACTTGGCGCCTCTTTCGCGGCAGAAGATTGATTGCCAGACACGGAAAAAATCGTCGACGCAATGCATACGGCATAGCGTCCGCTCTCTTCTTCTTCATCCCATTGACGGCGTGTGATCTCTGAGAGAGATCAACAGTGCTCACCGAAAGGAGGGCGTGCGGCCAACTCGACAGCCAGGCGCGGTGTAGGCAAGCAGCAGTCTTTCGCCATGGCGAACATTGCGTCCAAGGTGAGAGATATTCGTTATTTGCTGCTCATCTTCGTATCTTCGTCAGACTTGGCTTGATTGGTCCATATGTCATCCGCAAACATTGTCTTCTCATCCAAATCTCTGCATTGATATGCAAACCAAGAAAAGCTGAACTGACGTTTGCCGCACAGAATTTATACGATCTGCTAGGTAATCAGCCTCGCACCGCACATCCATCAATCAGTCCCGCAGCCACTCACTCTCACCTGCAGGCAACGATCCCGAACTCGATCCCGATCGCGAGCCCGATCCGCCCACCAAGGTCGTCGACAAGCCTGTCGCGCGCACCGGCAAGCGCAATGCCGCCGCCGACGCGCCCGTGAAGAACGGCCAGCAGCAAGCCGGCGGCGGACGTGGTAGGGGAGGACATGATGCCGCTTCGGGGAATGAGCAAGGTTGGTTTTCCGTGGAGTTCTTGGCAGGATTGCCCATGTCGTTTAGATGTCATGGCTTGATCTCTGCGTCGAAGTGATTATTGTGTGTGCTGATGATAGCAAAATAGCTTTCCGTGACCGAGGAGCCGGAAGCTCCAACAATCGCAGCCATGCTCCTGATGACGGTCTGCGCCAGGACAGACATCCTGATCGTCTCAGAGGTAATGTGGCTCATCGTCACGCCACACATCTGATACTGACCATCCAGGGCCCAACGAGCATCGAGACATTGACGGTAGGCCACGCGGCTCCCGCGGAGGACGTGGTTACGCCGGCAGAGGCACCCGCACCGGCCGCGACGATCGTCACAGTCGTACCGGCATAGCGTAAGCATTCTGCCTCCTCTGACTCCCATTCTCTAACAAGCCCAGTGAGCACGAGAAACAAGCCGCGCACGGCTGGGGCGGCAATTCAGGCGGCCAGGAGTGGGCAGACGAGAAAGCCGGCGAGGCCATCGCCAAAGAGGAAGAAAAAGGCGGCTGGGACACGACAGCCGAGACGCCCGTCAACCCCGACGGGGCCGTCCCCGCCGGCGACGACTGGGGCGCCGGCGCAGGTAACAACGACGACGACAACGCCGCCAAGCCCGACGCCGCCGCCGCCGCCGAGCCCGAGCCCGAGGACAAGACCAAATCCTACGCCGACTGGCTGGCCGAGCAGGCCGAGAAGAAGCTGCAGCTGGGCGTCGGCACGCCCGAGGCGCGCAAGCCCAACGAGGGCAACAGCGCGGCCAAGAAGTTCCCGGAGGGCAAGCCCCTCCCGCGCGGCGACGACGACGACGGCGGCGACTTCATCGCCGGCGCCGCGGGCAAGCAGCGTCGCGACCGGCCCCGCAAGGAGAAGACCCGCGTCGAGCTCGACGACGCCCGTCTGCGCGACCAGCCGCAGACCGGTGGGCCCGGCGGCTTCCGCGGCGGCAGGGGCGATCGTGGTCGCGGTGGGTTCCGGGGCGATAGGGACGGCGATCGTGGACGCGGTCGTGGTGGCCGTGGCAGAGGCGATAGGGGTGGCGGCGAGTATCGTGGTGGCGGCGGCGGTGGTGGAGGGCACCGAGGCGGTCGTGGCCAGGGCTCGTCGTCGCCGAACGTTGCCGACACCAACGCGTTTCCCAGCCTGGGTGCTTGATGTCTGTCGAGGCAGTGGCAGCTCGTCTGTCCCAAAAAAGAAGTGTGGTCCTGTGTGTGAGAGGAAGGTGCGAGCCGGCGAGATGACTACGAAGAAAGCAGCATCGTTTTCAGGACTCTCGTCAAAGACTCCTGGAGGTTGAATCCTTTCGTCTTTTTCTTTTGCTCTGACTCTTTTGCAATCGGTGCGTAAACAGTTTCTGCGGCTGTGTCGAGCTCGCTCTGTTACCTATCAAGTCCTCCCTACTCAGATGCGTGATGGGTGATCGATAGGGAGTGGCCTACGAAAATGTACCGTGCTGGGCCGTCGCAGTCGAGTGATTACTTTGCTACCACATTTTGTTCTATGAAGCTGTGAGCTCTGGTTACGCATGCGAAGGGTGGTTCTTGACCGAATAACTCAGTCGGTTCGCCGCACCCAGCGACAGTGTACGAGCTCTCATCTGCCTTGCTTAACTCCGCAATCAACTGCCATTTCCGCCACGGTATCTCCAGATCTATAGCTCCTCAACCCCAACATACCAAATATGCAAAACGCACGGCAATCAAGTTGCTACCTACCTAGAGCTACTAGGGTATATGCCTTCCGCCTTTCGACAGTCCGTATCTACTTTCCACCCAAAATTGGTAAAATGGCGGCGTATACACGTAACATGCTGGCACTATAGCCACACTATAGCGAAGATCGCTAATGGACACTCCTTAAATGAAAAGGCCCTAGCTCGCTTATGGGACGATAATTACTGCAAGAGGACGAAAGCGTATTGCCCGCGATAAGGCCTGGGTTCTAATGTCTTACATACACTCCATGCAGAGATTCCAGACACGAGGCAGCTTCGTCAAGACCGTCATCCAGCGCACCCACGGCAGTTGCACGGAGCTCTGGCTGTGACAGCTTCGCACGCCGGCACTTTTCCACCGGGTTTCTGCTGACGGAGCGCCCACCGGGCGGCTGCCCTGCGCCCAATGTGGAGAACGAGAGGGAAGACGCGGGGATAACGGCCAGACATCACACACAGACCAGGGACGCACGGGTGTGGGGATGCTGGGCGTCCATATCTTTCGACGATCTTTCTGTTTTAGCTGCGGCATCGTGTTTGAGATGGGCCCGTTCGAGGCGGGCAGCTCCCCTTTCGGTCGCGAAACGCGACGGCCTGCTGTTAACGTCGACTGTTGCCGGCCGTCTCAGCCCGGCTGCGATCCTCTGCTGGTTTGGGGATTCGGAGTTAAGCCTAGTTTTTGGAGTCGTGAAGGGCTGGTGATATGAATGTGTTTTTATGGAGTATATATACAATCGGGATGCTGGCGCTTTCAAACTGCGAGTTATCAAGTTTTACAGTCTTTACATTGGGAGTGATACTCCATCATGCATACTCACAGTCGCTTCCTATCTGCATCGCTGCTTTTTCTGCTCGCTCTTTTCTCACTGGCAGACGCCTCTGTCCTACAAAAGCGTCAAGAGTCCGTGTAATCCGATTTTGGTCATCTATATCCGTATG
>QQTW01000706.1_pt1 | contig 21620 bp, 22 predicted proteins | sample 1904831 | NCBI WGS metagenome assembly QQTW01 (sample SAMN09435610, study PRJNA476489) | Subsurface metagenome, whole genome shotgun sequencing project. | reverse complement strand
GTGTCGTCATCAAGAGCTCCACCAAATGAAGGGAAAAGGTGCTCAGTGGAGACGGGATAGGTTGCAGAGGATCGTCCTTTTGCACTTGAGGCTCCAGGGAAGGCTTGATCGTGGACGGAGTTCGCAGACCGTCTGGATTACCGCTTCGGGCGCCGTTCTGTGGCCCGTCGGGAGCAGACGCAGGAAAGATGCTCTGGTACATCGACAAGATGGCGAAGCTCTGCTCGCGGAAGATCTCCAGGTATCGCTTCAAGTAACGTTCCGTATGTTGGCCGCTCGACCACAGACTGTCGTTCATCCTCGAGCGAGCCTTTCCAGAGTCGTCATTGGCTTCTTTGGGATCTGCTTCCTGGTCGGCAAGCTCTCGAAGGGGCTGCAATGCGTCGAGCAGCGACATGAGGTTGACGAGCCGGCAGACGAGAAACAGTGCTCCCAAGCCCCCTTCAGGAGCCCCCGATCCTCGTCGAGAAGGATGGTCGTCGAGCTCGGGTGCCAGCCGTCTCAGCCATCCAATCATTCGCATGGCGCCAGCCAGCTTCAGATTGGGTGACCGGAGATGGGTGATGATGTTGGTCGTCAGCTGCTGCATGGCCGCTTCCGCCTGGATGGCCACGGACGAGATGACACCCGAATCGGGATACAGATGATGAATCCGTTTGATGTGGGCATAGACGTCCAACGCAGAGGCGTAGCCAGTGGTACCAGATGCCGAAGCGGTTGATCCGGCGCCGCTGGATGAGCTACTCGATGATGACACCGCCGTCGATAACAGAGATGGCAAATCCAGGATATCCGAGAGCCGATCCGCGTTGCGTGCCAAAAGCATCGCTCGTTGTCTCCGCTGGAGCAATGCATTGTCTGTACTCTTGCTGTACGCATGCGAGAAGCGCCGTCCAGCGTCTTCCAGTTTGGGAATAACATCCTGTAGCTGCCGCGTATCTTTTTCCACAGAGAAGAGGGTCGTTCCAAGGGTGGAGATCGCCTCGGACGACTGGATGATGGACTTGTATGATCGAGTTGATAGAGCCTGGAGCGCCAATAACACGGAATGCGAGGACTGTGCTACTGCTTGACTCTCCTCAGACTCAAGGGCTGACCACGAAAGCGTTGACAAGTGAGAAAGATAGTCCGAAGTCAACGAAGTATAGTCGTGACGACTATTACCAGACTCAGGGCCTAGCTCGGTATCTAGGCCGAGAAGTTCGGCGAGGGATGATTCCATGATGGATGTCTAGGACGATTGACGATGCATAGAAAGAAAGGAAGGAGACGCGGAAAGCATAGGATGGAATGACTTGTGAGCCGCTTAGTCCATGATCGGTGATGCCCGTTTCTAGTCACGGCCTACCGAGCCTTGACGTCGTTGGAAAGCCAGTGTGGGCTCAGGGAAAGGAAATCCTAAGCGCCAAATTTATATTGAAACCGAAGCAAGGACTTGTATTCCAATCTCTTGTTGATCATCAGTAGGGTAAAATTTGGTTCATATAGTAAACGGGAGTATTGCGTGCGCCTGATCTTGTAGTCCGTGATGGTGGTGGTGGTGGTGGTGGTGGTGGGAGGTTGAGCTCGAGCTTCGCCGACGGAACAAAGCTCTCTTCGAGCTTTTGCAATCCATATCTTCTGCGTCACAACATACATCGCCCACAAGTCCTTCACAACCAACACAATACCAACAAGATTGTAGAAAACTCCGACTTGATTGAGATTGGAGAGTAGCTTGGAAGAAAAACCTTATCATAACCCTGAGGTTTTTCGGAAGCCTTCAAGATGCAGGCTCCAGTATTGGTGATGAGTATGGAGCCCTTGAGTGTAAACCAGCTTGCAGGTGCTGATCAAATTCTGTGATAGATACCCAAGCTGGTGAGCGTCAGACTGGTCGAAGAGCGCAGCTGTCCAATATCACCGCCGCCAAAACGTGGGTGCCCCTTGATTACATTTATATTGGCCCATTACCAAGCTAATATTTCATACTGTTCAGCGTGGCGGACATCATCCGATCATGTCTGGGTCCCAAGGCGATGCTCAAAATGCTGCTCGACCCGATGGGTGGCATCGTGCTCACCAACGATGGCCATGCGATCCTGCGGGAGATTGAGGTTGCACATCCAGCCGCCAAGAGCATGATCGAGCTGAGTCGGACACAAGACGAGGAGGTGGGAGACGGAACGACGACGGTCATCATTCTGGGTGAGCCCACTACCATTTCCGCATATCACTTAGTCTGCTAACAACCGCAGCGGGGGAGATCCTGGCGCAGGCGTTGCCGCAATTAGAGCGCAACATCCACCCCGTGGCCATCATTGCCGCTTTCAAGCGGGCACTGGCAGATGCACTGGCGGTAATTGAGGACATTTCGACTCCTGTTGATGTCAGCGACGACAGCGCCATGTATGACCTGATCTCTGCCTCCATTGGCACCAAATTCGTCGCACGGTGGTCCGAACAGATGTGCCGATTGGCATTGGAAGCGGTCCGCACGGTGTCGCACGATGCAGGAGGCGGACGGAAGGAGATCGACATCAAACGTTACGCCCGGGTGGAGAAGATTCCCGGGGGCCAGATCGAAGAGAGCCGCGTGCTGGACGGAGTCATGCTCAACAAGGATATCACGCATCCCAAGATGCGACGACGGATCGAGAACCCGCGCATCATCCTGCTCGACTGTCCGCTCGAGTACAAGAAGGGCGAGTCGCAGACGAACATCGAAGTCAGCAAGGAGGACGACTGGAACAAGATCCTGCAGATTGAAGAGGAGCAGGTCAAGGCCATGACTGATGCTATTCTGGCGCTGAAGCCGGATTTGGTCATTACTGAAAAGGGTGTATCAGGTGGGTTGCTTTGCACATATATGAAGCTACCACTAATCATGACCAGACTTGGCACAGCACTTTCTGGTGAAGCAGAACGTGACCGCACTGCGTCGGGTCCGCAAAACGGACAATAATCGGATAGCACGAGCGACGGGGGCCACCATCGTCAACCGCGTGGAGGAATTGCAAGAGTCGGACGTGGGCACGCGATGTGGGCTGTTCGAGATTGAAAAGATTGGCGACGAGTATTTCTCCTTCATCACGAAATGCCGGAATCCCAAGGCGTGTACGATCATGCTGCGCGGGCCGTCCAAGGATATCCTCAACGAGGTCGAACGCAATCTGCAAGACGCCATGTCGGTCGCGCGCAATGTCGTCTTCCATCCTCGACTCTCGCCCGGCGGGGGCGCGACCGAGATGGCCATCTCGGTGCGGTTGTCTCAAAAGGCCAAGAGCATCGAGGGCGTGCAGCAGTGGCCGTACCGAGCCGTGGCCGAGGCCATGGAGGTCATTCCCCGTACGCTGATCCAGAATGCCGGCGGCAATCCGATGAAGGTGCTGGCGCAGGTGCGCGCCAAGCAGGCCGAGGGCGGAAGCAGCTGGGGCATCAACGGTGAGACGGGCGGGATCGCCGATATGAAGAAGTATGGCGTGTGGGAGCCCGAGGCGGTGAAATTGCAGAGCATCAAGACCGCAATCGAGGTGAGATTTATCCTACTCTCTTCAACATTTTTGATACCACCGTCTTGCTGACGCCCATTTATTCAGTCCGCTTGTCTGCTTTTGAGGGTCGACGAGATTTGTGCGGCCAAATCGGCCAAGCAAAGCGGAGCTCCCTCGGGGCCTGCACCCGAAGACTAGATAGATGTCAATTGTATCCGATATTACTTTCTGCAACTGATCTTCCGTCCGATGAATCGCTGGAAATGCAGCTGCCGCACTCTTTTTCCCACGATAGGTCGTAAAATTCAATATCAACCATCGTCGTGAATCACAACTCCCGTCTCCTCGACCACCACAGGGGTGTCCCCCGACTGCACCCCGTTCCCCTCCGATTGACTTGCACTCTTCTTCGCACTCTCTGTATCTTTCCCATCCCTCTGCTCTCCATTCTGCGCCGTCCCCTCCGGCGCATCCACCTCCATCGTCCCCGGTCCCTCCCCCTTCTTCATCTGTTTTCTCATCTTGGCCTTCTCCCGTTTCGCTTTATTTTTATTCGTCTTGGCCTCGTCCTTCTGTCGTAGTTCCTGCTGTTTCTTCTCAAACTCCTCCGTGGCCTTCTCCTTCTTCATCTCCTCGTCCATAATGCGCAACCGCTCATACTCGCGTCGTCGACTGGCTTTGTAGACGTGGAATTCTCCCGAGCCTGCACCGGCGCTGGAGCCCTGCACGTTGGCCACGATCTCTGGCGGGGGAGGCAGTCGTTTGGACACGCCATCTTTGGTCGCCGATAGAGGGATGTTGATTTCACGCTCCGGATGCGCAAAGAGGGCTTCGACCTGTGAGGCTTGCGCTGAGGTGGGCGTCAATGCGCGTTTCTTGGTGGGCCGGCGCGAGCGTGGATCTTGTGATGTTGGTATTGATTCGGGGATGGGCTCGGACATGATGAATAGATAGATAGATGGCTATGGGTCGTGTTGTGATTAGTTGGAGAGGCGTGGTTAATGAAGTGGACGTAGTTAATGAAGAGGCATGTCTGAAAAGGGAAATGTAGTGGAAGGGTTGTCGAAGCGCGCGGGTTGATTTCTATGCATAGCCGTAAAGGTCTTTATCTGCGTGGGGGTACCTAACCAAACAACGTTGACTTACAGGACGGAGGACCTGTGCCTCGCCGAAGATGATGTTGACAAGCTTGGTTCGATAACGAGCTGAGGATTTGCACGAGAGACTATCTTGACGAAGCTTGAGCTTGACCGTTGGAAACGCTAGGATGGGGAAGCCACGGGTAGGAGCAATCCCTATCGTTTACAGCCCTATCCGGTCGCTGCTGTTAGTGGAAGAGAACCACATAGAATTCGTGGGGAAAGACGATGGCCGACCTGTTTTCTTATCTAGATGATCATCCTCGTTCGACATGCGCAATCGGAAGGGAATAGTGAGTTCGTTGATGCTCTGCTTGCTTGAAGAGTATTGCCTGTATAGCTGCTAATACCGTTTCCCAGAGAATCGAGCAATTCATCAAACGGTGCCCGATCACCGGGTCAGTTTGACGCCCGAGGGTTGGAGACAGGTATTGTCCCGTCCAGGAGCTCTAAAAGACTGTATACATATTCGAAAGTACTTGTCTGATTACTACACCACAAGGCAGCAGAAGCCGGATTGAGGCTGCGATCACTACTTCAACCGGATGACACCCTCCATTTCTTTACTAGTCCTTATCGACGGACGAGGGAGACGACCGAAGGTGTGATTGATGATCCATGACTTAAGCCCGAACCGAGCAGATGTCAACTCACTCATCAAAGGTATTCTGGATGCTCTCACGTCCGACGATCCCTCGCCGTCACCCTTCCCTCGACATGCCATCAAAGTGTACGAAGAACCGCGTCTGCGGGAACAGGATTTTGGCAACTTTCAGCCTTCCTCGGCGGAGATGGAACGGATGTGGCATGAACGAGCCGACTACGGACACTTCTTCTACCGCATCCCGAACGGCGAGTCGGCGGCTGATGCCTACGATCGCATCAGCGGCTTCAACGAGAGTTTGTGGAGGTTGTTCGGCGAGGATGATTGCGCGAGCGTGCATATTCTGGTTACGCACGGATTGATGACGAGGGTGTTTTTGATGAAATGGTCAGTATCGTAATTTACTTTCTCCCAATATAATTTGACCAGCGTGTCAAAAGACAGCTGCCAGTGGCTCACTGAAGACATGTATGGTAGGTACCATTTCAGCGTCGAGTACTTTGAAGATCTTCGAAATGTCGACCACTGCGAGTTCGTCATCATGACCAAGAATCCCGATAATGGGAAATACATTCTGCAGAATAAGTTGCGGACGTGGTCCGAGTTGAAGCTGGAGCGGGCTCTAGCAGCGGGATCTTCGCCAACGACGACTCGTCGAGAGACGTACATCCCCGAACGAAGATGGGGTGGGATAGGTTCTGCTGAAGAGCGAGACGCGAAGAGATCGAAAGAGGACAGTGCCAGTGACGAATCAAGCGGACGACCACGACGCGATGGGGACTACACCGCTGCATTGTCCGTCCATCATGCGTCGAGTCTGCACGCCGCACAATCAAGCAGTGGTCGTCCCAATAAACCTCGGCTTTTCTCCCCAGAACGCGATTATCTGTGTCAATCCGGTCGAGACTTTGGAGGATCCATGTCCGGAGCAGCTAGTCGCAACCCGAGCCCGGATGGAGATGGATCATCCGATGGTGGTGGTTGCGGTGGTGGAGGACACGCTTCGTCCAAAGATAAAGGCAGTCCAGCGATGACTCGAACCCGGGGTCTCTCTGAACAGGAAAAACAACGAGAAGAAGCGTTGGGTCCGTTCTCAAGGCCAGAGGCAGACGCGCTAGGTGATCATCAACGGGCCGAAGATGCGTTTGATGGCACGGTGGACCAAGTTCGACGACAGAACGAGGCTGAGAATGAAAGTGCGGCTGATGTTGGCTTGGTGGACGCTGAGCTGGATTCGGGTGAGGATGACCATGGCACTGAGGAGCCGGAAAGCAAGAAGGAACCCCCACCGGCGGACGAAGCCTGGGACAAGAGCATCCCAGGGAGTGTCTATTGATATCCCTCGTTATTTGAGACTCATTTACACGTCATTCCCTTGTCCATGTATCCGCTCTGGAAGACTTATCTGACTATACAACATCCAAGAACCGTATTGTAACTCCGTAACACCCGAATCTCAAGCTCCACTTCTCGCCTCAGATGAGCCCTTCAGAGTCTTAGATCTCCCTCTCACTTTCGTGTCAAGCAGGTTCTTTCTGTTGCTCTTCCCAGTGTTTTATGCAAATACGGCTCTGGTGCTTCAAGCGAGAGGGGATCAATCTCCATCCATTCCCAGGAGCCAAGGGAAGAGATACAGGCGAAGAATCCAGCAGCGTCCCTCCCTCTTCTTTCTTCCCTGAGTATGGTTCCTTGCCCACACGATCCACCTCTTATTCAACTGCGCTGTTCGGGTGCTCGACGTTGATGCTTGAATACATGTCGATGTCAACGCGGGATCGATCATATGTAAGGGGGGTGCTTGACGAGGGGAATGTCGTCGAAGAAGCCGATCGTTCAGCTGGAGCTACCATCTCGATATATAGCCCGTGTACAAGAAGTACGCTCACATTAAATCTCAAGACCCGTGTACTGGAATCGAGTAGAGCTATAGCATAGGAGTCGCAAAGAGTCGCTGGTGAGGGTGAGATGCGGGCGGCCGGCCGGCCAAGGTTGCGCGATCTGGGCAGGACAAGGTCAGCAACGAGCACCAAAAAGCGCGCCAGGTCGAATTGAAGCCGAACCAACCGTACGAATCCTTATTCCTACGGTGAAAAGATGCAAAAGGACCTGAAGTTTCATTTCCCGGTCTCAAATCCAACGCCAGGTTCATGTGGCGTGGTGGAGTAGCAAAAAGGTGGTTTTTTGAGCCTCGTCGGGAAGATCAAAATGGACGGGTGGTCGACGAAGTTTTGGCCACCCATAACAGATTACCCGATTGGGCTGAATGCGACGCGTTGTACCGCGTAAAGGGTTTCGCCGACCATGGCGCGTCGGAACAATGGTAAGGGAAATGGAGGTGGCACATGGAATTTCCCTTGGCATGTGACTCAGTGGCCCCCTAAACATCACGTCGCGTCTCACTCCAGCTGACCTGGCCAACCAGGATTATCATCTAAGATGCCGGCCGCTACCTACCTACGGTGTTGCCGCATCGATCAGCAGCGGCCAGAGAAAAAGATTAACAGTAGCGAGATGGAGGTAAGGGGTGTCATGTCATCTCTAACGGTCTAAAATAAAGAGAGGGAGACAGCTTTTCTAGATGCATATATATAGGTCACGAAGGTCAATCGTCACGACGTGGATGAGGAAGTAGGTTTTCGCTTCTCGTGAGTGTCGACAAGACCGAGGGCTAGCCATTGTTGTCCTGTAGGACTGATGATCACATCAAGCAAAATAAATCTTTTCGGAGAACTCATCAGGCACTCGGATCAAAAGCCGAAGCTCTTGGAAGTCCTTCCAGATGGACACGATTCGTCGCCCTCAACAAATCTTACCCTCACGTCTTTACTAGATCCGACTCATGCTGCGGGCGAGAAGGGTGCGATTCGCTGGCCTGGGATTTTACCCACTCATCCCACTGCAGCTGTTCCAGATTTCCATCATCTTCATATTCGAGGAGCGCCCAATTCTTCCACCTCGGCCACCAATCCTCGTCCGGTCCGACGTCGACGCCTGACGCGCTCAGGAGGCCCTTGAAGAACGCTAACGATGTATCTCGATCATTGCTGAACACTTCCTCCATGCACTGCCAGAGGCGTTGGAGTTTCCGACCATTCAACACCATCTGAGCTAGGTCGTCCCGGCCACGCTCCCGGTAGATAGCGGCCAGCTGGTGCTCTTCTTCGGCCAGTCGATTCGATGACGCGTACCAATCATCGATCGGCCACAGCATACATGGCGAGGAGAAGGCGTACTCCTTGGGCGTCGAGGAGCACCATTCCCAGTCGATGATGCCCGTGATGTTAAGTTGTTCATCGACCAGGATGTGATCGCCCTTGTTATCGGGATGTTTGAGATAGAAGGGACCACCGTCATTCTTCGGAAGTAAGAGCCCCCCTTGGACTTGACGGCGCATCCAGGTGAATCGCAAGAACGCATCTACGGGCTCCGACTGGACCACCTCCCCCGTGACGATCTCGTCGAGGATCGTCTGCAGGCGGGCTCGGCACGCCTCTACGCCGGTCCCAAAGGGGCCCTGCGGTGTTTGCTCATCACTTGAGACTGACGGATGGGCCACTCTTCCCAGGGTCAAGGGCGAAGAGGACGTCAACGAGCCGATGGACGGCAAAGGATGGCGCTCCAGCTCCAAGAAGATATCCACCATTTGCGTCAACAGGTGTTGCCGTTTGGCAGGGTCCTCTTGCCGCACGGTCGGCCAGTTCACTGGCGTCCCAGGCAACTTGTCCATCAAGATATACCCAGGACCTAGTTCATTGGTGGTGTCGCCTTCTAGTGCCCAGTCATGGACCTTAGGCGCGGGTACGGCCGTCTCGCGCGCAAGAAATTCTAGGGTAGCAGCCTCACATTGCAGAACGTAGTTGCGCGCCTCTCGCGACTCTGGCCTGTTGTCGATGGGGATGCGAAGCAACCAGGTCACGGTGTCGTCGAAGCGGACCTCCGCGTGGCAATGTCGTCCACCCATCATGCGCGATATGGTGGACGCGGTGCCGTCGATGGTGCACGGTAGGCCGGCCCGGAGCCACGACGCGCGAATGCAGATCCGTGGGCCGTTCTGCTCGAGGATGCTGACGAGTGACTGAAGTCGTTCGCGCTCCTTCTGGTAGAAACGCCGATCGTACGCATCTGGGTCCTGTCGGACCGCAAGGTCAGTCCCGTAGTCCGTAGTGCTACTGACGCAATTCCTCCCGGAGTCAGCTCCAGCGCTCTTACCGATAGCTTGGGGCAGCGGTGCTCGATGCTGTTCAGGTGGCGACGACAGAAGAACCCATCACACAGTCGACACGAATAACCGTCCCATCCTCGGAGGGCGAGCTCGTGACAGCTCGGAATCGCGCATGTTGGAGCGGGCATTGCTCCAGTGGGACGTGCTTGGTCGATTGATCGTGAGGGACGCCCCGTCGGCGAGAAGGGGTAGTACGGGGTACCAGCGCGGAGAAGAGGGCAATAGGGAAGACGAAACTCAGTGTTATGGAAGGTAAAGATGTAATGAGAGAACTGAAGGGAGCATTCCAAGAGCAGGCTTCCGGGGTGGGGAGGCCAGCAGACAGCTTATGACACGATGAGCAGCTCGTTGGCGAGTCGAGAGATGTGCGGGAGCAAGGATGTTTGTCCTATCGGCCAGAAAAGATCTACACTTTGCGAATAGATTGATCTATTCACAAAGTGTATGTAATTCTTGAGGAATAGAATGGCTTTCCAGAAGCTCTGTTCTATATATGGAGCAGAGCAGTGAACAGATGATTGTCTTTCTCATGACCGGCCCATGCATCTGATTGAGACAATCCTTCGAGATTGTGGCTGTTGATTTTCAATCAATATAAAGGGACCGCTAGGAGTAGAAGGCTAAGGCTGCTTAGCTAAGTTGTGGCATTTTAACAGGCTGCAATATCAAATCCCAGATGTCGTGATTCTGACTGCCTAAGTTGGGGTCATTTGACGGCGGCCCAGCCTGCATAGGGGCGTTGACAGGCGTCGTCTGGCAACCGCTCTAGAGCCTCTTGAAGTAAGGTACTTCGATTCCGACGAAGACCAAACGACAGAGCTCAGAGATCTAATAAAGCCTGATAGTGACGTCCGATGCGTCTCTGAGACGACGGTCGTCTATCTCTGAATCTCAAAAGCGTCAGCTCACAGTTTGTATGGAGATGACAACGGGATGATCATGAGGAGGGCGGGGAGAGACGATAGTCAGCAAGTTAAGGCCTAGAATAGTCTATTTCAAGAAGTATCTCTTGGAAAACTCTCTCATACTTTCAGTCATGGTATGCGGTCTGCTCTTTCCCCTCCTGTTTGCTCTCCTTCGTAGTATCCTCTGTCCCTTTCTAGCACCAAGTTCCAGGCTAATTTATTCATTCATTCCGTGTCATGCCACTCAAAATATGTTTTGCAGATCCCCATGGTCGTGATCTCAGCCAGACTCCCTCTCGTCCATCTTCTTCTTACTGAAGGCCATTCTAGGAATACAATGTCCGGAGCGCTACCAGGATTGAATCGCCTTGACTATCTCAAGCGGACTACCACTTCTTGAAGTGAGACCATGTCTCAGTTATACTCGAGAACCTCGGAGTCCGCATTCCTTGTGGTTGTGGTTTTCGCTGCCCGCATGGCTGTCGCTGCTGTCAAGCCAAACTCAATTGAAAGAAGTAAAATGGCCTCTCCACAAAACACGTGAAGTGGCATCATCCCGCTCTCCACTCTCGCAATTGCGATTCATCCACCGATTAAGGTCTCGGGGAGCTCCGTCCGCCGAGGAAGTCAACCAGAACCGCAGGAAATTGGTCATGATGATGACTTTTACAAACCATCTTACCGGACCTGGGTCCCAACCCTGGTCGAGAACAGGATATGCTCCGATAGCGGAGTGCCCGGGGGATATGTATACCCCGCCTGGCCCCCGTCGTCTTCCACCGGGTCTTCCTTCTCGTATAAAAGGCGTTTCTTGGCCCGCTGTAATCTTCATCTAGATTACATCTGACCATCTTCATATTGTACATATCATACTATCTTGTAGAAACAAGATAATCATTTCATTCATCCTTTACGTCCTGATAAAACAGTCACATAATGTCGGCTTTCGCAAGGTCAGTTTTGCCGTCGCTTAAGTCCTCTTAACCTACTCCAAGTCGGTTCTGCGAATTCGGAAGACGGCTCGCTCTCTCATTACGGCCTCCGGAGCTCATGAATGGGATGGCAAGAGTAGCTGACCAACAACAGACATCTCCAATCCAACACCATTCGGCTGCGAGCTCTACCTTCGGACAATTCTAACATCAAATCCGATGACTCCAACACCACCGTCTCGCAACCACAGTCTCCCATACATGGCTCTAATGGCAAAGAGTATATCGTTCATCGAAGCCTTCTTACCCAACATCTCCGGAATCTACACGTTTCGGCCCACGAACGAGTGATCGATCTCGAAGACACTGATGATGAAACGTAGGGATATTTCCTAGAATTTGTCTATACGGGGGATTACCACCCCTCGCTATCTTCTTCGGAGGATGAGCAATCATCACAGGATGTGGTAATGGGAGATGCTAGCGAGGACGATAGCAAGAGAGAGGACGAAAGACAAGATAAAAACGAGAACGACATCCATCCGATGGTCCTAGCAGCTCGAACATCCAGTCTGGGCGTCTGGGGGAGACCACCTGCTTTACATACCAAGTTCTTACACACCACCGATAGCACGGCAACTCCGTCGGCCGAATCTGGAAGTGAAACCGATGTCGCTTCTCCTTCATCCCATTCATCAACATCTTCAAAAACTGTCAACGAGAGCGTTACTCCAGCAGCTCATCATCAGGTGACGAAGACGACAACGACAACGGCGTTCTTGATCCACGCCAAGATTTACCTCCTCGCCGACCGCTATGGGGCATCGACTCTGAAGGACGTGGTGCTCCAGAAGTTACGCGCGGCGTTGAAGACGTCGGAATTGGAACCGCAAGCGGATCACGTCGGGAGTTTGGCAGAGTTGATTCACAACGTATATCAACTGCCTCCAACGACGGGCGAGGTAGTGAAGAACCAGGCGTCAAAGGACGAAGATACGCGGCAGAAGTTGAGACAGATGGTGGTCTCTCAGGCGGTGCATTGCCTCGCGGATTTACAGGGCAACGAGGAATTCAAGGCGTCGTTGAAAGACGGAGGAGGCGAGTTTGTGCAGGATCTGTTGGCTCATTTGATGAATAGGAAGATGTCTCTGTAGAACCACAGGGGAATTGAAAACTTGTCTGTTGGATATTGTATACTCTGGATGAATAGCTTGTTGTGTCTTATGACGCTTGCGCAGTTTGTTGAGGGAGAAGAGGCGATCGAGGTTTACGAGTCTTGAGGAAGAAATCTCGTAGACTTCGCCCTAGCCAGCGCAATCTCCCTTGTCCCTCATTCTCGGTCTTGGACGGCGATGGATCGTTATTGCTGCTGGTGCTCCGCGCATCACGAGAATTCTAGTACTCTACATTAGCAAAGCCTATCGCTCCCACTTCCATAACCGAATTTGACATACTCGTCGCTTCCGTCCACGGGGGTTAACGACAGGAGAGCGTGGCTTTCGCGGAATGCAGATCAAACTCCTCTACGGTTGAAATGAGTTTCAATTTCGCTGGAAGGAATGAAGCGACAACAGTTTAGTCTAGTCTTTACCTCTACTTCAGCAATTTCCTCTTCATCCGCAGGCGACTCCCCACGCTCCGATCGCGATGATGCGCGTTCGAGACTTCTGCCCTCGCGCTGATGATCCTTGGAGCGTCTTCGAGCGAATTCCCGGAAGCGTCGCTTCATCTCGAGTAACCGTTCAACCTACACAGGGGGATAATCTTGATATAAGTCCAGAGAATGGATCTCGAGTGTCATCCATGCAATTGCAACAAAATGACCGACTGACCTCCGCAACATAATCTTCTTGGTGAGGACTCCATCTTCGCTGATGCGCTTCCATCTCACGCTGGGCCGCTTGCAGACGCTCTTCCAGCTCCGCTGTCCACCCTACTGTCGTCGACGACGGATCCAATGTCTTCATGGGCGTCGTCGGTGGAGACGCCACGCCAAAGGAGATGCTCCGCGTGAGAATTCCATCGGACTGCGCCGCCATCGTTGACGGTGATGACGGCCACTTGGAGAACGTCGCCATTCAGATTTCCTACGATCCCAGATTCCGCAGGCGATACGTAGATGATGCATACGCGTCGTTAAATTGGGCAAAAGTGCGTACAGTGATGATGTTGACTTGTGGAGTCGTAACGCCTTGGTTGGGATCAGTCTTCCAGACGTTGAGAAACAGACTAGACTAGGGCTAGACCAATGAACGCCAAGAAAGTAGACAGATAGAAATATGTCAAGGAATCTTCCAGCAGTAGAGCTGGAAAGGTAGGAAGATGTCACATAGGAAACTCGACTGGTCCGGTATCCAATAAGGGCTGTGGGCGATTTCCACTCTTGTCCGGCTGCATCTCCGGCCTGCGAATCTTCCCGTCATCACGACCACGTCTTTCAATTCGATGACTACTTGGCGCCGCCACATGAAGGGATGCGTGGGGTTCCATGGCACCTTCCAAATGGAGGTTATTGACCAGTTGGTCAACTTGAGAGGGATCCAGATAAATATTTCCTCTCTGGCCGGCGCCTTCTCGGTTGAAGGCCTCCAAGAACGTCTCGATGAGTTTCGAACTCAACGAGTGCCATCAACGGAGTCCGGGATTGATCATGGACAACCGGCATGCTTCAACGCGGGGTTTGGAGGTGTCCGAGCCGTGCTCAACATGTTCTCATGCATCGTGGTGTGGGATTGCGAGAGGAATTTCCTGCGGCTGTAAACAGCGTCGAGAATCTTGACATCCCACCACATAATGCTACAGGATCCGCGTCCTTAAGTGAGTATATATCTCGAGTCAATCGATGATAGTAACAAAATACTAATCCACGAGACGCTGACAGACCCGTGAAGGTTGATCAAGGACGTCGAGGGAATGTAGCATCACGTGATTGAGCTCGGAGAATCATATTGCCGACTCGGCGGAAGCTAGCCCAATTGGGAATGCCCTCCATCATTGGGACCAGCCCCAGTCCCCGTGGACTGCGAAGGCGGACCAACAAGGCACGAGACCGCTTCCTTCGAGGCTCTGTCTCGGCTTCCACTGTGACGCGGCGATAGCCATCTCACGCACTCATTGTACTCTCTTTCAATTGAAATCGGGTTGTATTGTCCCTCATATTGTCTCTCACGCCCCATCTGCCCCAGTCCGGAGAATTCCTTTGGATCGCGTGGCCGCAGAACTGTCCGTCATGGCGCACCTTCACTCCCCTCGGATGTCTCCGCCCATGATGTTAGGTGGGACCGGAGTGACCGTCAAGATGGAGCGTCCTTTCACTCCTTCACCCACCGCTCCTCCCATCTCCAAACGGGATCGACGACGGACTGCGCTCGCCGACAAGCTCAACGAGATCACCATGGCCTTCTCTCAGAACCGCGATGCTCACTATCGCCAGCAGATGCAGCAGCTTCAAGCCGATATCCACCTCATCATGTGCGCCGATCCTTGTCAGAACGAACCCTTGGAGGACAACGGCGAGATCATTGCGCAGATGGTCGACGCGTTCCTACGCGAGCTTCCGGGCGCGGTATCGATGAATCCTCTAAATGGCCAAAGCGTCCCCTACCGCCCAGACCTGGAAGACCCGGCGATGAAAGGTCGACTGTATGCCAAGTTTGCGGAGCAGATCAATAATGCCATGGAGGAGCGAGATGCGCAGTTGACCATGCTCTCGGTATGTCCCAGTTGATCCCGCAATCGACGTGGATTGAGGTTGCTGACATGACTGTAACAGGACCAACATGACCGTGAGGTGGCCGATCTGAAGCTCACCGCCCACTATCGCATTCGGACGGCGCAGGAGGAACATCGGCATCTCTCAAATCAACTGCGCGAACGACTGATTGCCAATGTCAACGCGAAGAAGACACGCCTGATGCGCGAGAAAGAGCAGCTTGATATCGTAGATGGAAATGCGCTGCTGCTGCATCCACATCAGTTCAGCATCGCCCATCCCGCGAGTCCGGGCGGGCCGCAAAGCAACCGGAAGACGCGCCACACCCGCCATCGGGCCGACCTGGACGATGGTGGAGCCGGCGCTGGGGAGCCGGCGTCGAAGAAGCGACGCAAGGCGGCCGCGGTGGAGGATCCGGAGGCCGAACCGTTGATTGGACGCGCAAGAGCACCAGATGGCCGACCATCGCCTACTCGTGATGCTCCAGGAACCTTGCACGCCAGCACTCCTCTATACACCGTCGAGCGACTCTTCACCGAGAAGGACCTGAATCTGGGTCTCCAGGCGGCTGCCGTGGCGGCGGCGCAGCAATTCGCCGAGATGAAAGCGCAGCTCACCGGTCCGGCGACGCATAACGGTCGCAGGCACGGATCGAATATCAGCGATAACAACAGTAACGCCAAGGGTTCGCCGGGAACGCCTGACGGAGACAGCACCGAGGGCGCCCCAACCGCAACGGACATGGATCGATCAGCCAGTCAGTCGCAGCACGCGACACGGTCGAATCGTAATGCACATGCATTGAACGTGCTGGGCGACATCGCGGTGGCGCAAAAGACGACCTTCGGCGTGCCCATCCCGCTCGTCATTTCTGCCGGCAACATCACCAAGGCCGGCACCGTACCTCCGCTATCGACCGTCGCCACGGACCAAGCGAATGATGACATCCGGAAACTGAATGAGGCGCTCCGACGTGGCCCAGGTACGATCGATCGACAACTGATCGACCAACTCTGTGCCCCATCCATCCCGCTTCCTTTTCCAGACGAGGGCGAACTGCTCAATGTGCCCTTTTTGCCGACTGAAGGAGCAAACCTGAGCAAGCCACCAAGCAGTGTCAAGGGATTCAACGTGCTTGGAGGCCTTCCCATGAGCCGGAACGGAGCAGGCAGCTCACGAGGACGGATGATGACGCGGACGGCGAGCGGGACCGGTATTACGAGTCGTCGAAATGGAGCTTGAACGGTGAGTTAGTCTCTTCCAGGTTGAGAGCCCTTTCTGGGCAGTTCTTGGAAAGAAGATACCCAAGCGACTCGCATCGTGCATACCTCGTACATAAGAAGAAGGATGATGATGAAAACGGTGGACGATGACAAGCTGGATTGCAAGTCTAAGTTAGGTTACCGAATACAAAAAATGTTTCTTATGAACATGAAGCTGCAGCAGGCTTCACTCTCTAGATATCGAAGTTCATCCATGTAATCTCCTTTGTATATTTCTCTCGAGACGATTTTGCTGCATTGGATGCATCATGTGCTCCCCTACTCTAATTCTGCCCGGCACTCTTCCTTGCTGCCATGAGGTTGACCGCCCTAGAGGGGGGCCATCGTCCAGAAGAGTCTAGCGCCCGTTCGGCACGGATCGTCTGCAGCAGAGCCGCAGCGGCTCTCGGTACGGCCGAACCAGATCCTCGGGTAGCCTTATTCACCCGCCGGTACCTCGGGCGCGGGTAAGGTAAACAAAGCCGTTGCGCGCACACGTCGCTTCGACTCGAACAATAGCGCAGGCATCTTCCGTGTCCTATTGTGCACTTTCAAGACTTACCCGCCAACTATGAATAACTATGGCGACTTTGACTTCTCTCTCCTCCAATTCTCTTCCTCTCCACATCATCCACACAACACTTTCCCTCTCCTCCACATCAAATCTCCCAACACACTCTTCCAAAGACGTCATCATCCATCCGTCATCATTACGATGGCACCTCGCAAGTCCACCACCGCTCGAGCGACGAAGAGCCCAACCCCCGCCGCCAAGCAAACGACGGGAGTCCGCAAAAGCGCCCGAATCGCCGCCCTCCTCGCGAAGAAACGAGCCGCCAGCGCCTCACCCGCGGCGAAGACCACCCATCACGAGCCTGCCGACGAAGAGATACAGGACGAGCCGACCAACCACCGCAAGGAAGACGCCGTCAATGAAGCTCCCATCACGCCGATGACGCAGGCAGAACCGGTCATCCACCATCAGGATGAAGAAGTCGCGACCACCACCGAGCAGATGACGCAGGCAGAGCCGGTCATTCAGCAGCAGCACGACGCAACCTCCACTACGCCGATGCAGGTGAATCCGATCATTCACCACCAAGTCGACGCCGCCGCCGAAGCATCCACCACGTCTACGACGCAGGCGGAGACGGTCAATCATCACGATGACGACGCCGCCGCAGCCCTCACCACGCCTATCACGCAGGCGGAGACGATCAACTATCGTGAGGACGACGCCGAGGCAGCTCCCATCGCGCCGGCGACGGAGACGAATGGGACCAATCATGGTCAGGATGACGAAGCCGCCGCAACCCCCACCGCACCGGTGATGCAGGACGAGCCTGCCGATTCAATCATGGAAGACGAAGAATTCAGCATGGTCAATACCGCCTCCCTCTCGTCGGTGAGAGAGCTCGCTGCTGCTGCCCGGACGGGACCCCTCCCCAGGGCCGTCTCCCCCCTGTCCGCCGCCCTCAACGTCTCCCTCGACCGGCGCATGTCGCGCAAGCGTCCAGCCGAGCTCCCCGCCGCGGTCGAAGAGTCCCGCAAGAAGGCTCGCACGGTCCCTCCCCCCGCCCTCCCTATCCCCGAGGACTACGTCCACCTTCGGGCCCCCGACGGAAGATGGACCCAGGAGCACACGGACCACCTCTTCACCCTGTACGCGCACACCAGCCCCCGGACCCGGTCGCTGATGTACGCCCCTTCGGTGACCCCGATCCCTCCGAAAGCCTTCTTCACCAAGGCCCCGCCGAAATTCGTGCCCGAAGTTGTCCCCCCGCGTCTTCGTCCCTCGGTGTGTGCTCGGCTCCGGTCCCTCGCGACGTCTATCTTCGTCTCCCCGTTCTCCTCCTCGGCGCTGGCGCCTGCCCCTGCTCCTGCTTCTCCCGCTCTTTCTGCTGTTTCGACTACTTCGACCGATACCAGCACCACCACCACCTCCTCATATCATTCAGCAGAGGAGGGTTCAGCAACCTCGGAGCAAGTCCCGATCTATCTAGGCGCCACGGACCTATCTCCCATCCTGCGCAGTCTCCCGGCCCGTTCCAAAGCCATGTTCGGCAACATCATTACCATTCCCGACTCCGACCGCGCTATGGTCCTTGGTGAAGCAGAACTGATGACCGTCAATGAATGCATGGACGATATCCGCGTCGCGAATCCCGACTGGAACAGCCGTTGTCGGACTCTGGGCTTGGTCGAGGAATTTGAGGGCAGCACGCGTCGAATTGTGCTCAATCCGGACGGCCTCGGGATGCAAGACTTCCAGGAGACGGGGAATTTGTTCAGCACGAGATACGTCACGGCTCGATTGGCCTGCGGGCTCATGGGCCGGAAGATTCAAAATCTGAGGGATAGGTGAATGATGGGTGAAGACGTGGGCGGAAGAAATGGCTGGTCCGGAAGAGCATGTGTGAATTGAATTGAATCAGTGAATGAATGAAAGGAAGAAAGAAAGAAAGAAAGAAAGAAAGGAGTGAGACTGGATCTGAATCTGGCTTGATTGGTGGTGTTATGGTTCATTGGTGTTGAGATATATTCCGGGCTGAGACGGGATATCCACCTTTACCTATCACCTACCCGCTGGAGAAGGACTAGATGTCGCTTGTTCTATTCTTTCTTCCCCCTTTTCTTTACATTCGTCTTTATGTACATATTACTGCACGAAAATATGTACATACCCCTGCGTAACTGCCGCTGCAGTTTGAAAAGGTGAGGAGAGTTTAGGTTCTACTTGGCCTTGTGCCTGGGATGGAGAGAGTGAGATTAGAGTGAATGCCTATGGGTGGTGGCATTATGATCATCCGAGTGAGAGCGGCCTGCATTTCAAGCTGCTTTTGGAATGAATCTCGACGTGTCTTGATTGACTGGCGGCATCCGCCAGTTTGGCCAAGCCTCTGTTCGCTTTTGAGAGGTATTCAGGGTTCATCGTTGCGGCTAAGACGACACCGTCGTCGCCCAACTGAGCTTCGTGTCATCTCGTTTGTGTTGTGCCAGTCGTGTTGGGACACTGCCGACCGCTATCGCTGACCACCAACCCCCGTCCCTCACAACCGGATGATAGTTCTGAGGGCATTGGTAGACGAGACTGGGTGGAGAGACGAGCTCGAGCATGGTATCTTGCCGTCAGCCCGGCGCGAAAATGTCTCCAATCCCTGTGACTATCTTTGCAGGAGCCCTGCAGAATGCTCGCATCCCGGCCGGGGTGCACTAGACCTCGCTTTACCATCGCGCTTGGACCGCCCTCCTCGTTAGACTCTGATATTTGGCCGCTCTCCGTCTCCCGCTCATGGACATACACCCTGCAGGTCTCGCCGTGTGTGCGTCCCTGTTTCCCTTTCCTTTTCTACTCGATGCGGGATAGCTATGACCTCGCCACCGATGTTTCAACCGCCCTGCGTCGGATCAACCGCCATCTGATTCTATCGGATGCGCAAACGGAGGTGGTACCCTCTGGACTCAACAGGCACCATCCCCTCCGGCTACTTCTTCGCTGCTGCATGATAGGAGGAGGAGCTGACCAGCCAGCCAGCCGCACGAGACTCTCAAGCAGCCGTTCGACAAGGCGCCAAGCCGGATGGCCGTGGTGTAGGCGATCAGAACTCGTCCCCGTTAGGACAGGAGGTTCAACCCCCATCGACGCCGGTCCTGGTGCATCCCTACCTTTTCTCTTCCGGGATGGCGCAATAAAATCGAGGTATCTGCATCCAACCGGCAGCTACCACAGACACCATATCGTCTTACTCGATCGTCCAGCCCATGTGACAGCGAGGAGTGAACGAGGCTCGAGGAGGTACCAAATCTCCATCAAATGATACGCGCCCAACCCATCTTAGCATAGAACCCGGCATGCGATGCAAGCAAGACGTGCCATGCTCACGCCCACGTCATGACGCGGCACGAGCCTCTGCCCTGACCTGCGTTTGTAACTTCCTGGATGCGGATGCGGGCCTCCGCGAGCAGTTTGCGTCGCATCACGTCACCCGGACCAGACCGAACTTCGGTCATGCAGCTGTGGAGGCGAGATCGGGAAATACTGTAGGATGGGGTCGTGGGTCGTGGCCGGACGTCGTACCGGACGGTAGGGATCTCCGTACCGTGGTATACCGTACATGGATGTGAAATCGGAGGAGCTAGGGAACAGGTGGTCGAGCTGAGGTAGCATCACGGTCCCTCTCCACGCTGGATAAGTCTCGCTGGGAAACCCTCGCTGCTTCTCCACGCACACTGCGTCCATCGCTTGGCCGGGCTGAACATAGGTATTTGCAATGGCCAATGGCTGCTCCCATGTGTAACGTTGGCGTGTACTATCCTTGGAAATGGTACAACCAGCTTTTCAAAAGTTATTTTAGATAGCCATTCATAACGAGGCTGTACACTCGACATACTCTGCCATTTAACCGTTCCTTTTCGGTTGTAAGCGTCTGGACCTTGAGTGGGGAAAGGATGGAACTGAGCAAATCATCATCCAAAACTGGGACATGTTCAGCGTCAGATGATGATCTGACCGACCAGTGTGAATTGGAGCTTGCATTATTCGTCCGTAAAACCAAAAGGATCATGCTCGTGCCATGCTAAGCCATCCCGGCTAACATGCGAGGTAGGTGTGACCATGGGTCGGCGTAGCCGACGAGACTAGCCTGACTATCGATAGCACCGACACTCGAACAGCAACGTGAATGTCTCCGGATGATGGCCGAGCAAGGCTGAAGAGTTGGGGGGGGGGGGGGGGGGGGATCTGCATCCGCGAGAGAGACGATGGCCGCTTGATCTTCTCTATTGTGGCACCCCATGCTTGCTGTCGCAAAAAGCCCCTTTTTATGGGTGATCCGAAGAGAGATGCCACGATGCACTTCCCCTCCCGAGTGATGCTTTATAGATCAGCTGCGTTTCTCCTGATCTTTCTTGAACTAATTCGATTTTTTTTCAATGAATCTTGAATGAAGGTCGATGAAGGCAGTGCTGAGCGTGATGTATTTCCGATCGACATCGATTGACCACGATAGAGTCGGCCAGGGGTCTTCGAGGAGACTCGATGGCATCCAAGCGGGCAGGGATCATTGGAACCAAAAAAAGGAACCTCCGCCGGGTCATGCAGCATCTAGAAGATCCATGTCCGTTGCAGATGGGATGGTCCAAGAAAGAGACCCGGACAGTCGCCGCCGAGTCAAGTGGGGCTGCATGTCCAAGCGTCGCTTCTTCGGAACGGAGACAATGTTAGGTTAGCTCATATCACCTCGGAAGTGAAATCATAACTGCCCACGGGGCATTCTAAATTGGGATAAATACTCCCATGCCCCCCGATTCCAAAGTAAATACAGCGATGCCCCCCATTCCAAACTAAAGACTCCCATGCCCCCTGTGCTCT
>QQTW01000705.1_pt1 | contig 21626 bp, 9 predicted proteins | sample 1904831 | NCBI WGS metagenome assembly QQTW01 (sample SAMN09435610, study PRJNA476489) | Subsurface metagenome, whole genome shotgun sequencing project. | reverse complement strand
CGGCCGACAGCTTCTTTGACGGGTTGGCCATCGGCCGCGAGGCGAGAGTGCTGTTGAGCGCAATGTCGATCTGCTTGTTCTGCGGAGGGTTAGCGGTGCCGAGGTGATGGTCTTGTGGATGTAGTAGACTTACCGATGGGACCTTGCCATTGGCAAAGGCTGAGAGACAGAAGATGCGTCAGCAGGAGGACGATCAATGACGTGCGTTGTCTTGGCTCGTGGAGACCCAAGGATGACCTCACCTGTGAAGATGCCAAACAGCTGCAGCTTGTTGTTGACGTCGCGCTCCTTGACCTTGACGTCGGTCGGACGGTTGACGGACCGGTTGGTGGCCATGATGAGGTGCGACGATGAGTTGTTGTTGATGAGATTCAGATGTGGAGCTTCGAGTCTCGGATGCGGATCAGTGACGTGAGCGGATCACGACACGGGACGACGCTGAAAGCGAAGCGCGATCGAGCAAAGGGGTATCTCTAAGTAAAGAAAACAATGCTGAGCAAAGTGTAGAGAGAAGAGATGAAGGTGGAGTCGATGTGAGTGAGTTGGGTTGTGGTTGGGTGGTTGGGTATATTATTTGCAGTGAAGTTAGGGAGGGAAGAGGAAAGGGAGGAAGAGGAGCGGGCAGGGAAGAGAGTTGGGTTTTATTTGGTGTGAGGGCTGGAAGGGCTTGGATGGGACGGGCGGCGGCAGGGAACTGGCAATTGGCAAAAGCAGGCAAAGGCAAGTCCCGGCGAGCGGAGAGCAGGAGAGAGTTGGCGCGGCGACGGTGATGGAAGAGGAAGAGACCAGAGAGGGAGGGCAGTCAGTGACCTTGGAAATGGCTGGGAGCGCGGTGGTGGAGGCAGGTACCCCCTTGCCTTCCCAAGGGCTAAACGTTTCCAAGCCTGCAGATTACCTCGGTACCTGGGTACCTGTACAGCGAGCCCCCCTTGGGCGCCACCAGCAACAACGCGACACCCCCTTGTCCGTGTCGATTGCCGACGTCATCGGCCCTTCACGCTCACTCTTCAATAATGTTGCGCATCAATTGATCTGTCTCTTCTACGAGGTACTTCGATGTGTATCAACTATCAGGTACGGTTCTATGTAGCGCACGGTTGAAGCGACAATTGTCCGTGTTCTCCTTTACCTTTTCGTTCTGGCTGCCGTGACACCGGCCAGGATCTGGTGTAGCTCCAGCACAAGCTACCGGAGGCCTATCCAGGTCCCCACTCGGATACCTACTGTCCCAGGCCGTGACACTGCATCTGCTCACATTCGACAGCAACGGTTCGTGAATTGTCTGCATTGCAGTACACGATCCCATGCTGCTCACGGCATTGATGATAATTGTGCCATTTCTTCCATCGTAGCCTTCACGAATGCACCCCATGAGAGAAGAGACTCAGGATCCTGTCTCCTCCGTCCGGAAAACGTGGCAACTCTACCGATGACGATGACGACTGTCCGGCTCAATTGCCCTAGCCGGGCCATCCATTGACTGACTTCCTCCCCGGATATCCGTACAACTACCTAGGCATGCTCGATACCCACATCCTCAGCTCCAGACGGCCCAATCGGGGTTTACAAGCCATCTGTGAATCTTCACAAGAAGACCAAGGAGGGGGCCTGCCCCGACCAAGCTCGATGACGCGCGATCCGCCCCTTGGGTGGTCCACCCCTGACGTCACAGCCCGCCTGCTGGCCGGCCCGCTCCCATTCGCTCCTGAGTCTTCGTCCGGCCTTCCCTTTACTGAAGCTTGCGGGTTGCATGGATCCACACGCTCAACAAATCTTCCGGCGCGATGCGCATCCGATTGTCCACGCGCGTCGCCAACGGCTACTGCTGCTACTGCTGCTGCTGCGTGTCTGCCTGCGTGCCGGCAACAAATATTCTGACGGAATACGGAGCACAACACAACGACCGTTGTAAATGTGGAGCACTCTCGCTCCTAAGCGGACAATGGGGAAATTGGCCGCGATGGCCAATCTCGCTCCTCATCATCGATTTTCCCAAAAGGAAGCAAAGACAAAAAAAAAAGGGGGGCCGACTTCTGCCCCGTGCGTTCTCCTTGCGCAAGTAAAAAACTCTAATGAAAAGACGCGCCCCGGGTCTCGTGATCTGCTTGGCGGCAGCACCAGCTCTCTTTGCAAGCCAAGACTGCCCAGGCGCCAAGCATGACGTTATCCTTGTGACTTTCTTATGCAGCTTCACCCGCTTTTACCCACATGTGCGCGCAGGACGCTAAAAGGCCGCTAGCAATAACGGCGAGGGTTGGCGGGACAGGGGTTCGCGGAGATGCGCGCTCCAGATGCCGACGTCGCGTCATGTAGGACTGGACACCGCATTTGGATCTTATAAAGGTCGGACGACGCCTTCTTCGACACTTCTCCTAAGCACATGGTAGCCTGACGATGTTGATCAAGTCGCGAGCAAGCCTCGTGTCATGTTTGCGGTGGATACTGCGGACTGATCCGGGCTCATAAACGTTGCAACTGGGCTATTGAGCTTATGATCTGATAGAGATCACCGAGTTGACGAGCATTGCGTGCATCAGACCTGCTTCTACGAGACGCGATGCCAACAGATGCAATCGATACGATGGATGTTTAACAGATTGCGTCGGACAACCGCTCATGGGAGCTCTTGTCAGTCAATTCTTTCGATGATGCCCAGAGGATCCATCCTGCCGCGAGTGGCAGAAACAGTGGCAGTTCGAGTCTTTCGAGTCTTTATCAATATCGGTGTTGTTGGATTCCTGCAAAGGTGGAACTCCTCGCTGTTCGCTATATCTAGAGTCCATGGAATCAGTAATACTGCCTACATAGCGCATAACTTGGCTACTTCCCCACCGACGAACCTCTGAGGCCAGACCATTGTGACAACATATTGGCAAAGAAAGCAGCGACATCTTGCATTCGTTGAACCTCCACTCCCACTACTTCCCGAGATCTATCACCGCGTCTACCCTCTGACCGTCAATCTTCACCGGACTCTCATCTGAGCCACTGCTGTCCGGTATGAAAACCAGCAGGAGTGCCAGCACCCACCCACAACCCACTCTCCCTTCACTCACACAACCTCGGCCGACCTCTCCACCTGCAGCGAGGCGTTCCCCTGCATCTCCGAGCCGGTCGGCTCGCGCGAGAGCGTCCTCGCAAACGAGAAGAAGCCCTGCCTGAGACTAAGCCCGGACGAGCTCTTGGTCCTGCGCAGCCGCAACACATCGACCTCCTCATCCCCTCCAAACCAGCCAAACGCCCTCTTCGCCAGCTTCCACGCCTCCATGCCCGCCACGAACAGCACGACCGCACTCACCGCCAGACTCCACTCCCAGCTGATCGCCTTGTGCTTGAAGACCGTCGTGTTCAGACCGGGGATGTAGATGACCGGGAAGACCGTCAGCGCGGCGATGACGACGGCGTAGAAGAGGAACCTGTTCTCGTAGATGTCGTGCAGGAACTGGAACCTGTGCGTCGAGACGGGTTCCAGCTTGAACATGCTGCGCCGCAGGCTCTTGATCTCCCACGCAGAAACGAGAATCAGCCAGGTGAGCTCCGCAAACACGGCGGCGCGCGCGCGGAACACGACGTCGCAGCTGTCCGAGTACGCGCGGTTGCAGTCGCGGCCGAGCTCGCCACCGCCGGTGCCGTAGACGATGATGACGAACGTCAGCAGCGTCAGGATGCCCATGAGCGTGCCGTAGACCATCATGTCGGCGATGATCTGCCAGGTGAAGACGCCCTTCCTGTTGTCGTGCGGCGGGCGCGACATGATGTTGAAGACGGCCTTCTCCTTGCCCAGGCCGAACGCCGGAAAGCCCGACGTGCCCATGTTGATCCACAGGATCTGCAGCGGGGACAGGGGGAACACGGAGAAGCCGGCCGCGTCCTGGAAGGCCAGGCCGCAGATGAGCAGGATCACCTCGCCCACGTTCGACGTGAGCAGATGCAGGATGAACTTCTGGATGTTGTCGAACATCCTGCGGCCCTCCTCGATGGCGCTGACGATGCTCGCAAAGTTGTCGTCCGTCAGCACGATGTCCGCCACGCCCTTGGCGACGTCGCTGCCCGCCAGCCCCATGGCGATGCCCACGTCCGCAGCCTGCAGCGACGGCCCGTCGTTGACGCCGTCGCCCGTCATGGCCATGTACCGGCGGCGTCGGCGGAGCGCGCCGATCATGCGGGTCTTGGTGTCTGGCGCGCAGCGCGCGATGACCAGGGGCAGCTCCGGCATCGCATCGATCTCGTCGTCGGTCATCCGGTCGAACTCGGCTGCGGTCTTGACGAGGGATGATGCCCACCTCCTTGGCGATTGCCGTCGCGGTTCCGGCGTGGTCTCCTGTCAGCATGTGGACGCGGATGCCGGCGTTCGTGCATTCTGATGGAAATGGTTATTTTGCGATTCATATGTAAAGCTGGGGATGATGGTGATTATCAACTTACGTTTCACGGCGTCTTTCGTCTCAAGCCTCGGCGGATCGTAGAGCCCCGCCAGCCCCAGCAGCGTCAAGCCGCTCTCGATCTCCTCCCGCGGGATGTTCGAGTGCTCGTGAACTTCTCCAGGCCACGACTTTCTCGCGACGGCCAGCACCCTTAAGCCCTGGTCTGCAAGCAGTCCCATCTGCTCCGTCACTGCCTCTCGCATCTCATCGGTCATGTCCTCTTCGTGCTCCCCTAGGCCAACCTTGACACACAGCTCCACGACTCGCTCTACGGCTCCCTTGGTGAAGATCATCGGACCCGGAAGGCCTGAGCCATTGTATACGACGGACATGCGCTTGATACTGCTGTCAAACGGATACTCCGCCACCTGCTTCCAACCATGCTGTTCCGTGAGCGTCTTCTTGCCACATCCGAAGCGGTGAGCGAAGATCTGGAGCGCAATCTCGGTCGGATCGCCAGTCGTCTGCCACGCGCTTTCCTTGTCGTTGAACCGCACCGTCGCGAGATTGCACAACGCCATCGAAGTCACGAAAGCCTCGAGTTCAGGTACAACCTCGGGCGGCTCAGTCTTCTCGTCAAGCGCTGCATCGTCTTGATCGTTGTCGATCCGGCCCTGGTCGCGCTGCACCTTCTCCGCTGGCTCGTTGAACCTCAGCGCCGCGGAGCTGCGGATGCGGTCGAGTTCCTCCTGTCTTGCGAGATGCGTGGCGTCCACTTCCGCCTTGGTCATTGCGGGAGCTAGTCCGATCCTTCCTCGTGTGGGGTCAGCGGCGTCGTCCGTGTGAGAGACGGTGTAGATGCCGACGCCGGGTACCCAGGCCTTGCGCGTCACCATCTGGCCTTGAGTTAATGTGCCGGTCTTGTCGGAGCAGATGTTGGTGATGCCGCCCAGCGCCTCCAATGCGCTGAGCTTGCGTGTGAGCACTTTCCGTTTGCGCATCTGCGTCATACCGACGACAAACGTGATGGTCAGGACGGCGATCAGTGACTCTGGGATCATGGCGATTCCTGCTTCCTGTCAGCAATGTATCTCTAAGCCACAATGAAGAACGTCTTACCAGTCGAGATTGCGTAGATAGCGACCTCTTTGGTCACAATAAAGCGATTCACACCAAACACGATGATGGCTAACAGGATAGCAAACCCGAACAGGATGTACGCAAGTTTACTCAGCTTGATCTGGAGCGGCGTCCCCTCCGTCAACCCCAGAAACTTGCCCACGACATCCCACGTCCGGAGCAGAGCCCCCTTCGCCGGCTGCAACGTCCCATGCTTCCTCGACATGCTGCGGCCCGGCTTGCGCGTGCTGCCCTGCATGCTCGCCGCGATCCGTCCAATCTCCGTCGCCATGCCCGTGTACACGACGATGCCGCGCCCACGGCCCTTCGTCACGGACGCCGAGGAGTACGCCATGTTGACGCGGTCGCCTACGCCCGTCTGCGTCTCGTCGGCGTGCGCGAGCGACGCCTCGACGTCCTTGCCGACGGGGATGGCTTCTCCCGTGAGGATCTTCTCGTCGCATTCGAGGTTCATGGCCTCGAAGAGCCGCAGGTCGGCCGGGACCGTGTCTCCGGTTTTCAGGAGGACTACGTCTCCGGGCACGACTTCCGGGCTGGGGATGGTGATGATGTTTCCGTCGCGGAGCAGAGTGGCACTGGGCGAGGAGAGTGCGCGCAATGAGTCCATTTTCTTCTCGGCTTGGAACTCCTGATAGAAGCCTATGGATACATTGAGGATGATGACCGCAGTGATTACGCCCCCCTCGACCCAGTCCTCGACGCCGAACGAGAGCGCCATGGCGAGGACAAGAACCTGCAAATTCGGGTCAGCAGCCGCAAGATGATAAGGACAATTGCCGACAGGTACAGGGTGGAAGTGGAGAACGCAAGTCTTACAAGAATCATGGCATTGCTGATTTGCTTCATCAGCACAGCATACCACTTGACCCCTCCCTCGCCAGCAAGCACGTTTTCTCCATACTTGATGCGCAGCTCCGGCACCTTGGCCGAACTCAGACCGGAGTCAATGTCGGTCCCTAAGTGCGACGTGAGCTCGTCCACCGAGAGCTGGAAAGGATGACGAGGATACTGTTGTGCGGCAGCGGCCTTCTCAGCCGATGCCATGGCGGCACAGATGGTGCAGGACCGAGATCCCTGCGGACGCCGTGTTGGTTAGTAGGTCAGAGAGTATACTTGAGATGATTCTCAAGCTTCTTTGTGATTGATGATGTTATTGTCACAGTGGACAATGAAAGATATCTGATGTACTGCCTGGGTACAAACGAATCAGTGTAGATAGTCTTCAGTGATCTGGACCTCTGAAGTCATCGGGGCCCAGCTCCCTTATATATCTCGACCTTGCGTCCACTCCGTCCCGCTTGCGTCCAGGGTCCGACGAATGGGAACCATCTCATCTCGCCAAGCATGTGCCAAGCTCTTGCCAAGTCTTCCGCCCCCACCGCACCGGCTCCGCTGGCGGCATTTGACTCTGCTAGCGACTCCAGAACATCCGCCTATTGGCTGAACAAAGACCGGTTTGTCGCGAGACAGGAAAGACCATGCCGCCATCCACATACATATGCATGTTGAGGGTTTGTGTCTCGCCACGAGCTTCCAGAGATCGAATCTTCCGGTTGGCATCGGAGGAATGTCCTCGACCATCAACAGTGCAACGACGGTCCAGGATGCGGCAGCCCTATTTCTCGGAACCAAGTTGCCGTGCGGGCGTGTCTGAAGAGGCTTCGGCGTGGGCGTCGTACTATGGTAGAGCATGCCAATACCAACACGTGAGACTTGACATGACTCATAACTGTCATTGTTGGATGCATTGCAGGTGTGTTGATGCAGATGGATATGGCGTGGTAACACTCCAAGTGTGCGAAAGGGCTGTTGAGTTATGACACGACCGCGAGAACGAGATTATCGATATGAAAAACTTCAAGGACGATATTAAAATCAAGATACTTGCGAGGATCTCGGTCGTCTGCTACTTGTTGCCTTCTTCCGCCACCGCGTACCAGGGGAGCATCGGATTACTTTGCTCCTAGAGTCTGATGAAGTCGGCTCTGATTTTTCCTGTCGTCCGGATTCAGCTGGACGATCATCTCCAATCCTGCTAGCCACAGGAGCTAGTGCGATGGTCCCCACGGCACCACCTATCCTCCAACCCACAACCGACCTTGGACATCAGCGAGCTTCTTTTCGATTGGGATCCGTGGAAGCCCCGTAGTCGGCTGATCTGCGTGGGAAGAGAAACGACGAATACTCTGTCTCAACGTATCGTCAATTTTCAATGTCGTCAACCCGAATCCCGTTCAGCTCAACTCGCAGTTTTCCAATGAGGAGCTACAACGCATATTCTAAGAGCTGTCTTCAATACTTCCTCTACGACTAACATGCGACGTTCGAAATCCAGATGTTGAAGAGGAACACCGAACATTTCGGAGTCGAGGAAAAGCAGAAGTTCCTAGTCCAAACCTTACACCATCGCAATGTCACGATTACAATCCGTGATGCAACCATCCCAATGGTCGGGACAGACTAATGCAAAGCGATGGTGCCGTCGTGAAGTTTATGCATGGGAACAGTCTCTGTAGTCCTGTAGAGACATCCATTGATGTCAACTCGAACGTTATCATGACATTACTTCAGAGTGCATAGGAAACCCAGGACCAGCAAGATTGCAACGCTAGTCTTGCTCCGCCGGGTTGGGAAGACTCGAACTTTGCCATGATAGGTAGGCTCTGATATTCCTTTCTGATATTCGCAGACCTCTGCCTTCTCAGGCGGCCTCTACTTTCTTAAGCAGTCTATACTTCACGGGTTGTCCCTAGCCTTCTTACAGGCTTGACTATCCTCTTCATTTGCATATAATTTCAATCTAGAAATGAGACCATAGGTTAGAACTTCTCCATAGCTCCGAAACCGCATCTCGCAGCATTCTGTCAATCCATATAGTATGCAACTCTGGGTGGTAATCTTGCGCTCTTCCGCACGATAAGCAAAAAATACATACGATCTAGAGGTATCGCTAAGCCCACCGAAGAGGACGAATTCCGGCTAGTTTCGCCGAGTGCAGCTCGGTATGCGAACGGGGTCGGTCAGGTCAGATTAACCTCTGAAGCATGGAATGGTCTCGAGAGAGCCAGTCGGGAGCGGAGGAGAGCGGAGCCGGCGTGGAGCATGGTGAGGCCGGGCAAGAGATACACCCGCTTAGAGAAACTCACAGATTTCAGATGGCGACGATGCGTTATCCTCTGACGGAGGAAGCGGCATTTGCGCTATCGAGATGGCTCGAAACCAGCGTGGCTTCGAATGGGAATCTTTCGAATAAACAGCGAACCGAGTCCCGCTCAATCACGGGTGTGCTTCTGCCCAGTTGCGGTACCATTGCAGGCAATCCGCATTGGCGACGGAAGCGGATGTCTTGACGTTCATGCCGCACAGGATCTGCTTCACGGCATATTCGACTCTGAATGAGAAGAGTCAGCAACTGGCAGAACTGCCCCAAAGAGCATCAGAACCTCGCGTGAGGGTCATGACGACATCATATCGAAAACCGAGGCGGCGACTCACTTCTTTCCGTTCGTCGTCACCGGGATCTCCGGACACTCGTCCACAACGCCCGGGACATGCCTGGCGCTGAGCGCGGTCTTGATCTCGGCCTTGACTGCTCGCACCAATTCATCCGAGATAGTCTTCCCAGACTCCATCTTCAAGAACAGCACAACCGTCTCGTCCACATCCGTCTCGCGCCGCCGACCAACGCACAACGCGTCCGCAACCTCTTCCGGGAACCGCTGCAGCAGGACATTGTAGATCTCCGCCGACCCGAACCGCACGCCGGCCGGCTTCAGCACGCCGTCGCTACGGCCGAGCATGACGAGTCCGCCCGTCGCAGGGTTGAACCGGACATAGTCGCCGTGGTGCCAGACGCCTTCGAATGTCTCGAAGTAGCTTGAGCGGTACCGCGCGGCGCCGTCTGGACCCCAGAACTGCACCGGCTGGCAAGGGAACGGCTTCACGCAGACGAGGTCCCCGGGCTGGCCGGACGCGGTGACGTCTGCGCCGGCGGCATCCCATGCGCGGACGGCCATGCCGAGGCCGAGGTGCTGGATCTCGCCGGCGTATACGGGAACGAGCTGGTTGGGCGCGCCGAAGAGAGAGATGATGTCGGTGCCGCCGGTAATGCTGCCCAGGTTGATGGAGGGAGGGAAGGCGGAGTAGACGTAGGAGAAGGTGGAGGGAGCAAGGGGAGAGCCTGTGCTGTAGATTGCTTGGAGACTTGATAGAGATAGGCTTGATAGGGGTCGGGTACTCTTCTGCTCGAGTACGGAAAGGTATTTTGCTGACGTGCCGAAATGACTTATATGCATCTCCTCGATGAGTTTGGGCATCGCTAGATCGTCTGCAATGCTTTGTTTCTCCCCACCATCGTCGCTGACATGGCGAAAAGGCGAGCCATCGTAGAGCACAATGGTAGCGCCGCTTGCCAGTCCCGACACGAGCCAATGCCACATCATCCAGGTGCATGTCGTGTAGTAGAAGAAGCGTGATCCAGGCCGTATAGAACAGTGCAGTATATGCTCCTTCTTGTGCTGGATTAACGTACCGATGCTGCCATGCACCATGCACTTGGGAGCACCGGTAGTGCCGCTGCTGTACAGTATGTATACCGGATGATCAGCCGGAAGCTGCTCAAAATGCAGTGCTGATGATGACCCTAAACCCGTGAACGAAGTATATTCGTACGCCTCGCCGTTTACAGGCTTGACGGCATCCGTAGATATCTCCACGTCCGGGTATGCCGAGAAGACAACGACCAAACACAAAGACGGAAGACCAGCTACGATCTCACTGACTTTGCCCAGCATAGGGTGAGTCCTTCCGTTATAAAAGGTCGCGTTGTCGGTGAAGAGCATTGCCGGCTCTATCTGCCTCAACCGCTCCAGCACAGCATGCACTCCAGTATCGGGAGACACTGCCGTCCAGATGCAGCCGATGGACGTCGCAGCAAGCATGGCCACGACGGCATTGACATGGTTGGCGACATAACCCGCTACTCGATCCCCACTCTTCAACCCGAGCGCAACCATGCCAGCCTGACATTCTCGCACGCGACTCCGCAGCTGCGCCCACAAGACAGTCTCTCTGCTGACCTCTGTCGCCGCCATAATGGCAGGAGCATCTTCATCAACGACCGCCGTTGGGAACAGCAGGTTCTCGGCAAAATTTAGCCTTGCACCCTCGAAGAACGCCGGGCGCGGGAACATCGGAACGCTCTCGTCGACCACCTGTGCTGCTCAGCGATGAACGGATCTTCTTGCAGCAGCGGCGGGATAGCAGACTTGATCGTACGGCCGCGAGGCGCGTATTCCGACGCGATCCCATATCTCTTTCCAGAATAGAGTAATGTTTTCTGTACTCCAGCAATGCAGGGCTCCGTAATCGTCCATTTGTAAATTGTATTTGGCATTCATAGCTTGCATGAACGCCCACATCTCTGTCGAGGTGGGGTCTGGGTGCCGCCATAGTTCCCTCTGTGCTTGGGTATACCCATCAAGCGCAGAGTCCTGAGCCTGCGTCGTGGGGTATATGGCCTCACCATTGGCTTCAACTGAGCCATTAACCACGGCAGAGTCTTTCATGGTGGGTATGAAATACTGTGGAACTTCTAAAGAGAGGAGTCTCCCATATCGGCTTCACTAATAGAGCTTTTTGAAGGAGTGGGACCCGAGAAACTTAATCATGGTGTTGTTGAGATCGACCCCGGTCTTGTGCCAAGCCTTTTACTTGGCATGCATGACATCCTTGAACATCACGTCTCGTTTACTTTATCTTCAGTCTTCCTTTCTCAAAACGACAACATTCCCTGACAGACTTGAGCTGATGGAGAGAATGTCGTGATCTCAAGTCTATGCCAGGGCTCTGGACAAAGTCATGGCTGCGGTCACGACGATTTGCTTTGCCAAGCACGAATGTTGAATCTCTCGTGACCAACCATTCCGCCTCCAGTCCATCAGCGGCTACTGCTTGAGGAATATGCTAGCTAAATCTCATTTCAAGTTCGTATCGAGCTATGATTCATCTGCTTGCCGGATTCTCTTCGTCTTCTTTCTTGAGCTTGACTGTCGGTTATGCAACTTCTTGAAAAGCGTGCGCGTCCAAGCTCAAGCACGGCCGCAAAGCTACAGTACCCCTTAAAATATGTCCTGGAACGGGCTTATCATACAATCAGACTCACGCGCAGCTCACAATTGGGCCATGAGTGACCGCCGCCTCCTCGCTCATACATGAGCACGGTGCTGTTTCCCTTGAAGAGTTGAGGATGCCTTGCACATATGTGTGCTGACGAAGAACACCACTATGGACTAGGTTACTTAGGTTGATGCAGTTACCTCTGTCGTCGGCCTAATATCCCTTGATCCATCCTACAGTCCATGCTGCCGTGCTGCAAACGAGAAAGGAGTAGTCATAGTTTTCCAAGTCGACCGCTGCCTAAAATTATGTCAACTGGGTGCCATCCTCGATTAACACGAATCCGTAGTATGATATATTGGCATTCTGCTCACTCACTTGCCGTCATCTCACCTCCTCAAACAGCTCGTCCTTGTAGACACTGTTCTTTCTCTGGATCTTTCAATCTCTCATTCCACCCCTATAATCATGCGCTTTTCTCAATTCACATTAGCTCTTTTTGCAGCTGGCGTCGCAGCTCAGGCAAGCATCTTCCCCCACATGGCGAAACGGCGCATCACCATTCAAAATGTCGGGATAGCCTTCAGGGAGTTAAACAAGCCGGGAAACCTACATTTCGTGGCATTCCAGGTCCAGGATGCGGAAACCGGAGATGATGACTTGCTTCAGAATTGCGAGAACAAAGAGCTTGCCGAGTTCCCCGAATTTCCCGCATACGTAAGTTTTCTTCCTGCTGTGTTGTAGCCATAGTTCCACGGAAGGTCTTAGGATAGATTTTGCCCAATAGCAGTACGGCTGTGCTGATGTATTTCGCAGGAAGTGTGTGGTTTCAGCCGCTACTCGTTCGCGTTGAAGGAGCCCAAGTCTATATACCTCGTTGAGGCCGGGCCTTCAGGCAATCGCCATGTTGAACGTATCAACAAACCGCTTGAGATTACTGTGACAACGCAAATCGACGGGTCAGTCCATGTTCTCTACATTTGCAACCTTCTCTTGGCACTTTTGTTGTGTGACTACGTCCGTTTGAGGGCATTGCTAATGAGGCTTTCATTGTAGTGCTGATTATGCTGGCTCGTTCCTGGTCTATGGAGTGACATGTGGGATACAGCGCGGACGAGGCCTCTACTCATGCCAAGCGAGAGGCCGGGATGATGCAGTATATACGGTCATTGACCTCACGCGCCAGGCCCGGCTGGATTTGTAGCTCGAAGCTCTCTCATACCCTATGACTTTTTCCCCCTACTCTTGGCTGAGGCCCGCTATCAGGATGGAATGCAACGAACATTCACCGATGACCTCAAATTTCCCCTATAATTGCTCTTTGTATCTCAGCCCGTCTGCAATTGAATAGATCTCACGAGGAGAGTCTTTCGAGGAACGTCTTTGCTCGTTCTCTACGAAGAATCCACTGCGTCCGTTCTTCGTTGCCGAGCTTAGCTGTCATGACCAAGGTCGCCATCCACACTCCGATCTGCGAGGCGCCGCATCAGAACATGGCGAGCGGTGCATGGCCTGCAACGGCGACAATTGCGCATCAATTAGATACTTCGAGCGGTTGGCGGCTGAGTAGGCTCTGGTTCGCATTACTGTTTCGCCAGTTGTATTCCGAAAAGAGCTTTACGCTACAAGGCAAGGAGGATGTTCGGACGAGTCACTTGAGAAGATACAAGGGAGCTAGACAGCAGGATGTTGTTGAAGACTTGTTGCTTCAAGCGGATGGGGAGACATTAGCCAACTCTATGTAGTTTTCTATCTAGAGTGCTTCCATCCTCCGTTCTCAGTCCCTCAACCCATAGTTTCTCAGGCACTGTCGACGTTTCTGAGCTGGCCAGCCGCATCGCGTCCATGCCATTTATGAGCCTCAAACCCATTATAAACTTTCTAATTATTAAGCTCTGACCACATGCAGAGAGAATTGATCACCAGCGACAGTAGCAGAGCCATCGAGAATAGAAAGGAACATAAAGTCGCAACAACGTGTTGGACTGCGCTGCAAACTGAGATTGAATGTTCAGGTGGAGGCGTGATCGACCACAGCGCTTGCCCTCTACCGCAGGCGAATCTTGACATCTTGAACACCCCTCCGCACCACGTCTTCGAGCCTCCATCGCGGAGGCAAAAGAGCCAACGGCCCACCCTCACTCCCCTTCACCTCCTCGACACCTCCCTCCTCAACCGGCAGAGCGCCGCCCGCAACACCACTGGAAAACTTGAGCTGCAGTATATCGCCAATCTGGTCGCAGGCCGCCAGCATACGGTCAAGGTCGTCCTTCGTATGAGCAGCAGAGACGCAGAAGCGCGCTCGGCTCGCGACGAGCGGCGTGGCGGGGTATCCGACGACGACCACGCTGATCTTGCGCCTGAGCATCTCGTGGCTGAACGCGGGCATCTTGGCCGGGTTGTAGAGGAGCACGGGGATGATTGGCGAGTCGTCGTGGCCGTAGACGATGTAGCCGAGGCGCTTGAGGCCGAGGCGGAGGTAGCGCGAGTTGAATGCCAGCCGCTGCAGACGCTCTTCGCCCTGGCCGGGGACCAGCTCACCGGTGATGATGCGGAGGGAGGTGGCGATTTGAACGAGCACGGACGGCGCGGGGGATTCGGCGAAGAGGGTTGCGGCGTTGGAGATGCGGAGCTTGTCGATGAACGGCTTGGACGCGGCAATGTAACCGCCGTTGGCTCCGAAGGATTTGGTCAGAGTACCCATGAGGATGTCGATCTCAACAGGGTCGATGCCGAAATAATCACAGACGCCCCTGCCCCTGGGTCCTAATGCCCCGACTGAGTGCGCCTCGTCCACAAAGAGATTGAACTTGTATTTCTTCTTCAGGGCAAGCAGGCCCGGCAGGTTGCACATGTTGCCTTCCATAGAGTAAAGTCCCTCGACAGCAACGAGAATCTTCTTCCACGGACGGTGAGTGCGAGGCTGGCCCTGAGAGATGACCTCTCGCAGCACGGTTTCGAGGTCGGCCATGTCATTGTGCTTGAACATCTCAATCATCGCCCCAGAAAGCCTGGCGCCGAATCTGATGGAGGAATGATTCAGCTCGTCCGATATGATGAGACAGCCCTTCCCGACCAGCGCAGGGAACGCAGTCGCGTTAGTCACGAAGCCCATCGAGAACACCATAGCCGCTGGCTTTCCGACAAAGTTGGCAACAAGGTCTTCCACTTCCAGATGCAAGTCTGAAGTACCAGAATCGCCTCTTGGACTGGCCATGGCGATGCCGTACTTTCTGATGGCGGCTTCGACTGCGTCAGCGCATGGACCTTCCGACTGTGCAAAGCCAAGGTAGTTGTAGGAGCTCATGTTGAGCGTCTCGGTCGTGGTCCCAGTGGGCTCAAAGGTCTGACGGGACTGGTTGTAAACAAACGGTTTGCGGTCTAGAAGATTAATGAAACGCCCAGGAACGCCTGTGGTGGGACGAGCAAAGCAGTCTGCGATGCGCATCTGCAGACGACGAATGTAGAAATTATCGAAATCGCTGTTGAGTGGCGCGTAGCCGTTCCTCGCCTTGAGATGCCTGTACTGCTCTTCGCGGAAGCGCTTGCCGAAGAAGTCTCGCACGTGCCCAAAGATGATGAGGATCAGGTAGCTGATGTAGGTCGTGAGGAGGTAGTAGTAGGGTGGCTCGTCGTGCACCGGCAAGGGAAACTCGCCTCCCTCGAATCGGCTGGTGTATCTGTGACTCTGCGAACCCAACGGGCCAAACTGTGCGTGCTGCTTTGCGAGTTTGCGTATATCAGCTTGTGAAGGAGGTTGAAAGAGCGTGGAAGGGCGCTCCTCCATCTTGGACTTTTCGCCCGTGGCGGTGGAAAGACAAATGGTCGGTAAAGACAGTGTGGCAGAATTGATCGGCGGTGATGATGAGAGGTAATGCGGTTGCTGTTGCAGGGTCGCAGGGTCGCTGGATCTAGACTTGGGCGACGTCGAAAACAGCTGGGAGAGCTTGTTGTTTACTTTGGGGAACGATGACCTTCGGCTTGGACCCTTCTCGGATGAATTGTCGAGAGAAGGGGATGCCGAAGGAGAGGTGTTTGCGAACGGAATTATGCTTTTGGCAGGCATCGCAAAACGCTGTAGCAGTGAAGTTTGGCTCCGGTAAGAATCGCACTCCGAATCCAAGGGACTTCAGGCACTATTGAGCAGACCTCGGTCTTGGTCTGGCTCTTTACGTCAGCTCTGGTTCGATAACATGGACATCACGACAGAACGCGGCTTTCTCAACTGAACAAAAGACGTCTATTTGGTTGATCGGTCGTAAGCTCCATTGCTGCGCCATGGACGAGCTCAACGGAGCCACCGGATACGCGCGGAAGCAACACCAAAGGTTTGCTGTATCATAAGAAACAGTGGACATACCGTTGGCCTCTTCGATAAAACTTTGACTTCGCCCCACGGCGCCCTAGCTTTCTGCGTTTCCAGCTGGTCCGTGTTCGACCGACGATCCTACCCAGCCTCGTTCTTCACTCGCGTTCGAGGGTAACAGAAACAAGTCGAGATCACGGCATGCCCAGGCAGCTTCGAATCTCGTTATCCTCAGTAGCGGAGAAAGAAGAAGGGGACGCGAGGAGAAAGTAAGGTCGAGCGGAGGATTATTGTGGGGAGATGTTGGAGTTGGAGGAGTCTTTTGCTCATCAAATTGTAGCCGTGGCCTGGACCAGTGAGAGACAGGGCTGTCAAGATTACGTTCCACCATGTTTCTGCCCCTGAGCGCCAAGCGACGCTAACTCGCAATCTTCCGATCTCCTTCAGCGAGTCATGGGTGGAGCACGTGCCACCCCACTGCCGTTATATGTAATTGCTCTTCACTTCAGATCAAGACTGCGAATCCTTCCAGCTCCATCATCCTTTGATTTCGGCTGGGTATCGGAGAATCACGTCGCAACAATCGACATTGTATCAAAGATGGAGACATGCTTTGCCTGCATAAGATTGTCCAATGCTCCATAGGCTCCATGAGCCTCAGCCGTTTTAAGACGATGTCGCTAATCTTCCGTTCATGCTTTGTGGTGGTGTGATTCATGCATCGACAGGGAGCCTATCATTTGCTTGAGATTTCATCAAACCACTATTTTGAAGGTTGTTGCTGCTCCCTGTCTTCCCTGGTTTCCATAAGTTGAGACATCTTCATATACGGATCGGACCTGCTTACACTCGCAAACACAATATCATCAGCTTGCGATACTGAAAAGAGAAATCCAGATATGCCGGGAAACCGTACCTCGAGTGGATCTCGCAGGAGCATGTCAAGCTACCCAGAGTCGTTAACTGTGGTCTAACGAACTCGTCGAGCTTCAGCATGCATACAAGCTTGGCTGATCGCCTGCAGAAAGAGAACGAACGAGACTCAGACATAGTTTAGGTTTCAAGCGCGTGAGAAAGAGCTGAGAACTTGGAGAGATTGGATACGTTAGAAACGGCATTCACGGCACAAAAAGGCTCGGCGACGGTGCTGATGATGACATCCAAACCCAATCACAGGCCGCAATTCCTATGGAAACATGAAAAGGGTTCTTACCATACAGAATCAGAACTGCAATATAATGTATGGACAGGTAAAGTCTTCTTTGACGATCCGAGTACAAAGGTTGGCGGAATAATACCGACGAAAGATTGACGGCTCTGACTCTTTGAATCACTTCTCACCAAATGTTATGAAGAATCGGACTACTTGACCCTCACGCTTTCTGCCTTGATAGGCTACATTCAGCTCTTTTTGGGCCACCTCGCAGAAGCGGCCTATCAAACGTCTTCTGAGAGAGCAATGTGATGATGTATCGCGGATTTGCGAAACCTCTTCGGCGTCAGTCAGGCATAGCTCGAGGCCTTTGGCAATCGCAACGCAACTACCCTGAATGCTGATCTATGACTCGCTCTCAAGCTATGGATCTATGGCCTCAACGTCAAGCCTCACATCTTTCGTGTTATCTCTTGCTTTGGTACAGATATTTTGGGCTACAATACGATTGAACGCATCCGGGCGCAAAACTAAAAACGCACGAAACAGCCACCGTTTGGAACCATCTCGAATAGCACACCACCCCAGGGAACCCAAGTTTGTGGCTGATTGCGATCCTAGAGGCTACAACGACAGCATGAGCGCAGCCAAGTCAGATCTTGCAAGCACTTTCGATTAGAGAGCATATCGCGGAACAGCCCGGCGACAATGCTCAAAAAGTGCCTGAATGAGGGCCAACGAGTGGCATCACAGTAGCCTCCGCGGGCAGTAGTCAAACTTATTGAAAGCAAGAACTTTCCTTTAAAGCCGGGTTTGACCTATTCGCATACAAACGACCGCCTTTCCGAGAGTCTACGAAATCATAAAAGGTCTCTGCAATGGCGAGGAACCTGATACGATGCAACAGATTGTAGATAAAGCAAAATATACATCTGGATAGGCGTTCCCCAGCAGCTGCCCCTGATTCGATACGATAATCAGGCTGTAATGCTAAGTTTGCAGATCCATCCATGTCCCGAGGTTCCTCAAGGCAAACAGTTTTCGCTAACCAGCAGCTGCTCTCCTCAACGCCCGTGGACGGCATCTCTAATTCTGTTGTCAAACCGGACATTTCGGGTATAGAGGACTTGTCGTCACAAAACTGCTCGTCTACTGCGGTATGCTACCTATGCTTTGCTGTATGTCATCATCCAAAGAGACATGGGATCTAGATCGCAATGGATGGCTCCCTTGGCCCCGATGACTGCAGCCTCTCTCTACGGCCAGGAACTTTCGCAGCGGAAGATAGAATCCACACAAGGACAGCCGTCTCAGGCGTCCACAATACGGAGCGAAGCAGAAGTAAAACTCAGCATAGACGATCGGTTGAGCCACTATTTCACTGCCTCGACTGACGCGGACGTATCCCACTATACTGACGGCGACATCGCGGAAATCGCGCACCTACTTCGACTGTTGGACAGCGAAACTGGCCGTAATTGGGGAACCGCTCCTCGTCTTTACATTGTCCTTCGCCGCAGTGGACTCCTGGACATATTTCACGAGTTCTCATCGAACGAATTATCAGACACCAGCATCCCGTTCTCGGATAGAAATCTTCCGCCATGTATGGACGCGCTGCAACGTCGCGCATTCATCCATGCACAGCATTGCATTCTCACGGCAGACTCCGGCGGCGCACAGTGCGAACGCGGGCAGCACTGCCACTTCGCGGACGACACACAGATCCCTTTCCGCACGCTTAGTATTCTGGGTACTGGCGGATACTCCCAAGTCGAAAAGGTCCGCAGTACAGTCACCGGGATCATCTATGCGCGCAAGATGCTGAACCGCAGAACCTTCAGTAGCATGCGGACATCGCTTCCCCAGTTAGAAGCGGAAATCGCAACGCTGAAAAAGGTCCGCCATAGACATATTGTCGAAGTTGTAGGAAGCTATACGGATCCGCATTATGCGAATATCATCATGACACCAGTGGCCGACTGTGATCTTGCTGCATTTCTAAAAAACGCTACGGGCGACCCAGATGCGAGATCATTCATTCCCTCGTTCTTCGGGTGTCTAGCGACGGCACTACACTCTCTGCACGGGGAGAAGATACGGCATAAAGATATCAAGCCGCAGAATGTGTTGGTCAAGAATAGCAATATTTTACTCACAGATTTCGGACTTGCCAGAGACTGCAACGATAGGAGAAGTACGACGGAAGGCTGGACTGCACATACGAGGAAGTACTGCTCTCCTGAAGTTGCAGACTACGCGCCGCGTAGCTATTCATCAGACATGTGGTCTCTGGGATGCATCTTCCTCGAGATGCTGACAGTGCTGCAGGGCATTCCTCTAAGTGAACTTCAGGATTTTTTCGCAAGCAGAGGAACATGTCAAAGAGCCTATTGCCTCAACGAGGAGACTGTCCCGCAATGGCTACACAACCTACGGGAAACAGCGCGACGAAAGGCAGCAGACTGTGACGATGGTCCATACCAATGGATAAATCAGCTTTTACAACACGATCGAGAAGCACGCCCATCGGCGCTTGCAATGGCTTTCCAGATTGCGAATCATGTTGCTGCGGACCACGGACCGTCGAGCAGGTTCTGTGGTTTATGTTGCAGAATGGCGACATTCGAGTCCGACACCAATCCGTCTGTTGTTATGGTACTACCTACAGTGGAGTCCAGCCAGACGCAAGTAAGAGGTCGTGAAGAAGGGTTATTCGTAACACCCGAGAGAGAGGATGCCTCAATGTACGATGTATCATCTCCTCAGACCGGGTTTGCCGACATGCGTGAACGCAATACTACAGAATTTTCGGTAGCAACGGCAGCCAACACGCCTGAGATCAACACATCTCTTTTCCCATCTCCACGCGGACCTTTCTCAACCTCAGGCGATATGCACGACCCCACTCCACCGGCAATGTCAATAGCGATGAGGCGTGAAATGGACGCATCACCATCGGCAATGTCGATGGCAATGACAGCGACGACGCATCAAGAAGACGCACCCGTCTCCCCAGTCCCACTCGGACCACTTCACACATCGGACGACATGCGCGAGCCCACTCCATCAGCAATGTCCATAGCAACCACAGCGACTACCCCTCAGAGACTCAGATCGGGTTCCCCACTTCCACCGCCCCAACACCCGCAGCATCGCTACTTCCTCTTGCGTTCCTCATGCGAGGTCGACATCGAGACCAGCAATGCACATGATGTGTGGACTTCTGAACCGAATCTAAACAAAAGACTCGACGAAGCCTTCCGAACACGCAGAGGTCGGGTTTTCTTGATCTTTGCAGTATCGAGAAGGTACGTCTACAGATCTTCTTCCCTTCCTAAATGGATGAGCCAAGGGCTAATTTTTACTTCTTACCCAACATAGTCGGAAATTCTGCGGCGTTGCCGAAATGACAAGCCGCGTGGATTGGGACAATACGGATCCACATTGGCAGGATGATAAGTGGCGAGGGTATTTTCTCTCCTCCACCTCCAATTTTTCTCACCACGATACAAGCCTGGTTCTTTTGTAACCAGCGAGCAAAATCTTCTCCACACGACGGGAAGTGTTGACTGACTGCTGTTCTAGCCGCTTTCATCTCCGCTGGCTGTCCCACGTCGAGTTGCACCACGACTCCATATCTCACCTGCCACGCTACGAAGGCAAACCGCTCCCTGTTACGATGGGTCATGATGGCGAAGTGCAGATATCGTCCGGGGAGGAGCTTATGCGCCTCTTCGGTGTAGACTTGGGATGAAGATAACGTGATTGAGCTAGAGCAGCGACGCCAAGTTCCGGCGGCCTGTTGCTTGTATCAATATGGGAAGGCGATATCGTGCGGCCGAGGAAATTACAGGAATCATACTGTAATGCGCTAATATACAGCATCACTTACCTTTGCATATTCTGTAGTAGAGGCTCGACCGCCCTGGATTCCGAATAGTGTGGATCAATCTTCTGGATCATCCAAACATCCATGCTGACAAGCTCAATATGTTGGTGGAGACTTGAGAGACGTGCTCAAAGGATTCTCCTACAACGTTGGGATGACAGAGCTCGCGCTCCGATTGGTGGATCACGCGGGCCCTTACACGTCCCATAACAGCTCCAGGAGGTCCCAACTTTCTCTTCAGTTCATTACTCTGACGCTATGCAGTCACTACTCAGCCTATTGCGCAATGAGCCCGTCAGCGGCTGCTTGGAGATCTCAAGTTGCGAACGACCGTCCCAAGAACCAGGCAATCTCTCAAGATGGCGGCAAGACTAGGGCACTGCCTCACTCCAACCTTGCATACTATGTATGTATGCAAGCGAGCAGCCGGCAGTTCATCGAAAGGGCTACTATCAAGTCCATAGCCGGTTGTGGAGAATGCAATATCAAGATTCAGCTCGAAACGTCGGCTCTCGACTCTCTATCTTTGCAAGCATCGGCACATGTCAAAAAAATTACACGAGATCTGAGGCCCGATCCTTGTCACAAACGGCCGGTGAAGAAAGAGCCAAGCTTTCTGACCCGGGGGTTTGGCACATCTATCATGCTGGGAAG
>QQTW01000704.1_pt1 | contig 21653 bp, 20 predicted proteins | sample 1904831 | NCBI WGS metagenome assembly QQTW01 (sample SAMN09435610, study PRJNA476489) | Subsurface metagenome, whole genome shotgun sequencing project. | reverse complement strand
ACTAGATGGTGGAGTCCTCGCGGGCCAGTGGTACCAATGTACATACCCGGTCGCTTCCGCACCGGTTCCAGACCTTCCAGAACTTGAATCTGATCGGCGCTGTAACTGCTAGTCATGCAAGGAATTCTCCGATAATAATGAGGGGTGAGCCGCTTAGCGACTATTGAAATAACAAAACACTCCTAAATTATAGCACAAAAGGCTTAAAGGCGACTATAGGGCTATATTAAGAGCTATTTATTCGGGGGATGTACCCAATTAATTCTTACTCACCTGGTCTGATTACGATCTGCGGTCCCACTGCTGCTGGCAAGTCCGGGCTAGCATTGACGTTGGCTTCATATCTTGGTTCTGTAATTCTTAGTGCCGATTCCCGTCAGGTATACCGTGAGTTTAATATTGGCACAGCTAAGCCCTCAGCAACAGATCAACAGTTGGTTCCACACTACTTAATTGATATCTGCGAGCCAACAGAGACTCTGACTGTAGCAGACTATCAGCAGCAAGCTCAAGCGTTGATTGCTCAGTTTCAACAACAAGGACTTGTTCCTTTGTTAGTCGGGGGAACAGGATTATACATCCGTTCGGTAGTACAGGGGTTAAAAATTCCCAGGGTGGCACCGCACAAAGAATTGCGATCGCAACTTCAGTCTCTCGGTCAAGTCCAACTTTACGCTATGCTGCAACAAGTTGACCCAGCTGCTGCTCAAAAGATTCATCCCCATGATTCAGTGAGGACATTGCGAGGATTAGAAGTGTTTTACATCACTGGTCATCCTATTTCAGAGCAGCAAGGGGAGTACCCACCCAATTATCCCATTCTTCAACTGGGTTTAGATTGTGCTGATCCAGCTGCCCTCACCCGCCGGATTGAACACCGTACTGAACAAATGTTAAAAGTTGGTTGGGCAGCTGAAGTGGAATCCTTATGTCAGAAATATGGTTTTGACCTCTCCTTGTTAGACACGCTAGGATATCGGGAAATGAAACAGTATTTAGTTGGGCAAATCTCCCTCAGTGAAGCCAAAGACCTAACAGTTTTGCACACGCGCCAATTTGCCAAGCGACAACGCACTTGGTTTAGAGCCTACCCTCAAATTGAATGGTTTAGTACGGATGATCCAGACTTACTAGAGCAAGTGTGGCAGAGGGTGCAGAAGTTTATGGCGTGTTGTGGAGGCACCGACTATGTAAGACAATAGAATGGTGCAGCGCTGCTTATGAAGGACCACTTATGCTTACCCAAAATAAACAACAAATTAACTGGAAACCGCTGATCAAACAATTTGAAGCTGTGGTTGGCAAAAACGGTGTAGTTCAACGCCGTGAAGAGTTGATTACTTACGAATGTGATGGTTTAACTAGCTATCGTCAACGCCCAGCTGTGGTGGTGCTGCCTAGAACCACAGAACAAGTGGCAGCTGTGGTGAAGATATGCGATCGCGCTGCTATACCCTTCATTGCCCGCGGCGCTGGCACAGGTTTATCTGGTGGAGCTTTGCCAATCGAAGACTGCGTTCTCATTGTCACTGCCTTGATGCGGCAAATCATTGACATTGACTTGGAAAATCAGCGAGTTGTAGTCCAGCCCGGAGTCATTAACAACTGGGTGACTCAAGCCGTTAGTGGGGCTGGGTTTTACTACGCCCCTGATCCTTCTAGCCAAATCATCTGCTCGATTGGCGGCAACGTAGCTGAAAACTCTGGTGGCGTCCATTGCCTCAAGTATGGCGTTACCACAAACCATGTCTTGGGATTAAAACTTGTGCTTCCTGACGGCTCTATTGCCGATGTAGGAGGACAAATTCCCGAAATGCCTGGATACGATCTGACGGGTGTGTTTGTCGGCTCTGAGGGAACACTGGGCATCGCCACGGAAATTACCCTAAAAATTCTCAAAACAGCTGAATCAATTTGCGTACTCCTAGCAGACTTTACCAGCGTTGAGGCAGCTGGGGCAGCTGTGTCAGACATCATCAGCGCTGGCATTATTCCAGCTGGGATGGAGATGATGGACAATATCAGTATCAACGCCGTGGAAGATGTTGTGGCAGCGGGTTGTTATCCTAGAGATGCCGAAGCAATTTTGTTAGTGGAAATAGATGGTTTAGCAGTGGAAGTAGCAGCTAATAAACATCACATTGCCGATATTTGTAAACACAATGGTGCACGGAGCATCACCACTGCCAACGATCCAGAAACACGTCTGCAATTATGGAAAGGACGCAAAGCAGCATTCGCAGCAGCTGGTCACCTCAGCCCTGATTATTATGTGCAAGACGGCGTGATTCCGCGAACCCAATTACCGTTTGTGCTGCAAGAAATTGAGAATCTGAGTAAAGAATACGGTTACCGAATTGCCAACGTGTTCCATGCTGGAGATGGTAATCTCCATCCGCTGATTCTTTATGATAATGCAGTGCCTGGTGCACTGGAGCAGGTAGAAGAAATGGGGGGAGAAATTCTCAAACTGTGCGTGAAGGTGGGTGGTAGCATTTCTGGAGAACACGGCATCGGTGCAGATAAGAAGTGCTATATGCCCAATATGTTTACTGAGGTGGACTTAGAAACAATGCAATGGGTACGCCAAGTATTTAACCCCAAAGGTTTAGCCAATCCAGGTAAAATATTCCCTACTCCCCGCACTTGTGGGGAAGCAGCAATGGCTAAAAGTTCAAAGCAGTTTGAGTCAGTCGAGCGTTTTTAGGTGTAGTTGTTGTACCAACTCTTACGTAAGAATGAAAGAGAATCACCAGAATCCTGTTCCTCATTTACTAAAAATCAGCGACATTGATGCTCTGCCTGAAATAGAAAAAGTACACGGACTCAATCATCAGGCAGTGCGTCATACCAAATCGCTGAGTGATGCAGTGGGCATGACGCGGTTAGGTGTTCACTTAGTCCGCGTAGAGCCAGGTAAAGAAACAACACAGTTCCACTTCCATCATCAAGAGGAAGAATTCATTTACATCATCTCTGGTAGAGGTATTGCCGAGATTGGTGATGAGCAATTTGAGGTAGAAACTGGTGATTTTATGGGGTTTACTGCACCTTCCCTACCCCATTGTATGAAAAATCCCTTTAAGGAAGACTTGGTCTATTTAATGGGTGGTGAACGGTGCAGTTTTGATATATGTGATTATCCGCGATTGAAAAAACGTCTGTTTCGCGTGAATGGCGATCGCAAGTTGGTAGATTGGGAGTATTTGCAACCTTTTTAATTCATTAACGGCATTGGGAAGTGCAAGTTTGAGGATTTAGTATTAGATCATTTCACCGACAATCTAGATATACGAACTACAAAGCGATCGTACCTTTATGCTTCTATTAGTTCGGCTAACTGCGCCAAACCCTGAAACCTAGCCTGCATCTGAGCAGTGTTGCCACGCACATCCCGTAGTGTTTTGTCTGCGCCCTTTTCGAGCAGTAACTTGGCAATTTCGGTTTGTCCAAAGGTCGCTGCATAAATCAAAGCAGTGGCTCCATTCAGATTTTGAACGTTGACATCTGCTCCATGCTCTAGCAACAAAGCGGCGATCGCTTTATAACCTTTGAAGCAAACTCCCATCAGGGCTGTATTGCCAGCAGCATCTTTGGCGTCTACATCCGCACCTTGCTCAAGAAAGTATTGAGTCATGTCGTATTGCTCATTGTAGCTTGCCAGGATCAGCGGCGGATAGCCTTTGGGGTCTGCGATCGTCAGCAGGCTAGGGTCTGCCTCGACCATCTGCTTCACTTCAGCCAGTTCACCCCAACGAATCAACTCAAAAAAATCCATATCAACTCAAAAATTCCTGATTTCGTTTGCTCAATCAAGGAGCTACACCGATGTAGCTCCTTTAATGGCTAGTTCTTGAAGAGCGATTACACAGCAGCCTTCTGCCGAACCTCGATACCGAGCGCAGCCCTGACGCCGTCACCGTAAGCCGGATCAACCTTGTCAAAGTGAATGAGTTGCCGTTCGATGATGTGCATCGGTACGCCTTTCATCGATCGAGCAATGTTGCCATACAACCGCTGTTTTTGCTCGTCGTCAAACAGATTAAACAAGTCGCGCGGTTGTTTGTACACGTCGATCTCTTCCTCGTACTCGTACCGAGCAATGTCTCCGGAAATCTTCAGAGGCGGTTCTCCAACGCTGGGGTCGGCAACCGGGCCGCCGAAAGAGTTCGGTTCATAGTAGGCATCCACGTTGTTGTTGACGTAGTACTGCATCAGACCGTCTTTGTGGTAGTGGGCTACCTCGGTCTTGGGTCGGTTGATTGGCAGCGATTCGTAGTGACCCCCCAGCCGATAACGATGGGCATCCGCGTACGAGAAGATGCGCGCCTGAAGCATCTTGTCTGGAGAGAAGCTAATGCCGGGGACAACGTTGGATGGCGAGAACGCCGCACATTCAATCTCAGTGAAATAACTCTCTGGATTTCGATTCAATTCGAGTTCCCCGACTTCGATCAGCGGGTAATCGTCATGGGGCCAGACTTTAGTTAAATCAAACGGATTGTAGGGAGTCTTTTCTGCATCAGCTTCCGGCATGATCTGAATCATGAATTTCCACTTGGGAAACTCGCCGCGTTCGAGGGCACCAAATAACTCCTCTTGGTAGCTTTCCCTGGATTCAGCAATGACCTGTTTCGCTTGTTCATCGGTGTAGAACCTGTGCCCCTGCATCGTTTTGAAGTGAAACTTTACCCAGTACCGTTCGCCTTCATAGTTCCAGAAGCTGAAGGTGTGGGAGCCGTAACCGTTCATGTACATCGGGGCGACGGGCAAGCCGCGATCAGACATCAAGATGGTGATTTGGTGAATGCTTTCGGGCATCAGTGACCAGAAATCCCACATGGCGGTGTTAGATCTCATGTTGGTTTTCGGATGCCGTTTCTGCGTTCTGATGAAGTCAGGAAACTTGTAGCCGTCTCGGACAAAGAAGACAGGAGTATTGTTACCCACTACGTCCCAGTTGCCTTCTTCGGTGTAGAACTTGATCGAAAACCCCCTGACATCGCGTTCAGCGTCAGCGGCACCTTGCTCTCCGGCGACTGTCGAAAATCGAATCAGAATCGGAGTTTGCTTGCCGATCTCAGAAAACACCTTAGCACGGGTGTACTGGGTGATGTCATGGGTAACGGTGAAAGTACCGTGGGCACCCCAGCCCTTCGCATGAACGACGCGCTCTGGGATTCTCTCGCGATTTTGGTGAGCGATCTTCTCGAAGAGTTGGTAGTCTTGCAGAACAACAGGACCTCTTCTGCCAGCAGTCATTGAGGTGTCGTTGCTGCTGACAGGAGCACCTGCTGAAGTAGTCAATCTGGGGGGATGTTGCTCTGACATATTTTCGGTCCTTTGAACAAATCGCAATCATTCATGTGCATGCTTCCTTTATATCATAGTCGTTATGACTGCGACTTAGGAAGATGTTGCAAATTCGTTGCAACCCTATTTAGTACTCGTTATGAGTACGTCTTATTTAAAAATATAGTCATAACGAGCGCTTTGGAGACAATTTCTTAGATCTTTTTGAGTGTTTGGGTACGAGTATGGTTTACGCAAAGCAACAATACGACGGCGAACAGCCAGGTAACACATTGAAAAAGAAGGAGACAGGAGACAGAAGACAGAATTGAGTGGGGATTCCAGACTCCACTCAAATAAAGGCGGATGAATCAAACATTCATCCGGGGACTCAGACCCCTGCTCCTGATCGGTCGCCATAGCGCTCTTATTTCCAGGAGAGACGCTTGGGGATCGCCCTTCTGTCTTCTGTCTTCTGACTTCTGGTTGAAATATGAACTTTTTTGCTGAAATGAACATCATTTATGGGCAGACCTCCCTTGAAAATGCTCATCCCAACTCGCAATGCTGAAAAACCTTGCTCAATTCTTAGGTCAGCGCCAGCTCAAAATCCTTATTTTTTCTGTTGTAACGATAGTTGCTTTCCTTTATACCTCCCATTTCGCCAGTGCCCAATCAACATTGAATGATCAATCAAAAGTCACTATTAATGGCATAGGTCCTGTTCGGGTTGGAATGACCCTGCAAGAGGCAGTCAACTCCACCAACATTCCTTTCACATTAAAAGTTGGAGCTGGAGTCGGAAGTCAATGCGGTTTTGCCAATCCTGCGACAGGTCCCAAGGGACTTGAGTTTATGGTTACAGAGGGGCGCATTGCCAGGATAGATATTTTGAGTAATCAAAAGATCATGACCCTGGGTGGGGCGAAGATTGGCGATTCCGAGGCGCGCATCAAAGCTCTCTATCCAAAGCAGCTCACTATTACACCCCATAAGTATGTTCCTCAGGGTCACTACTTGACATTTGTTCCCAAAGATGATATGGATAAGCAGTACCGCTTGATATTTGAAACAGAAGGGCAAAAGGTCACTCGGTTTCGCGTAGGTCAGCGTCCTGAGGTTGAGTTTGTGGAAGGATGTGCCTGATTAAATCGTTAGTAGGATCATTCAGACTTTGGGAAGGACTACTAGTTTAGTGAGATGGTTTAACAGCGCCCAATCACCAGTAAACTGAGGAGCAGTGGAGAATCAATCATATTGCTGGAGGCCAGTGATGGGTTTGAGATATTTGGCAACATTTTTAAGAGTATTGCCCTTTGGACTCTTCACGTTTGTAAGTGTTCCTGTTGTTGCCAGCACCATCGAATTGCAGATCCATGCAGCCGTTACTCCCATGCTTGTGCGCTGCCCAGAAAAGGTGATTGCTTATCAAACTCCCAGACCCTACCGCGAGGGTGGGTATGAAACAGATGGCATGGTTGCTCTGCAAGCGATCGCCACTCAAATCTCGATGATGCAGAGTGACTCCTTTAGTGCAACGTGGGTTGGGACCCTGAGACCCCCATTTCAGAACTGTCAAGCTACAGCCGGGATGTCTCTGGTCGATGCTCAGCCATACGAAGGACACTCGTATCTCAGAATGCGGTTGCTGGATGGTAAAGCTTACTTTATCTTGGATATGACCGGAATGCGAGACGCCAACAACTTCACTCCTGTCATTCTTGACAAAGGAATACAGCAGGCAAATCCCCGCTGGTCTTGGGGTGGAACAGACTGATACTTGGTTGAATTCAGGTCAGATAGCTCCTCTCTACCGCCAGTCGCCGGAGAGCGCTGGACTCTTAGTTACTAGCATTTAAACGGGTTATGCAATGGCAGAGTGACGGTAAATGTGGTTCCTACCCCAACTTCACTCGTAACAATAATCTTGCCCCCTTGCGCGTCGACGCACTTTTTGACGATCGCGAGGCCAAGTCCGGTACCAGGAATATTTTTAACATTGGTGGCTCGATGAAATGATTCAAACAGTCGCGTTAGGTCTTCGGGGGGAATGCCAATGCCCTGATCTTGAATTCGGAAACGCACCTCGCTATCTTGACAAACGAGGTCAAAATGCACCGTGCTATCTGGGGATGAATACTTAATTGCATTGGATAATAAATTAGTCAGTATATGACGCAGCAGCTTTTCATCTATATCAGCTTTGGGACATTGAGCTTGACTAATCAAGGAGATCGCTTGTTTGGCACCTGTACTTAACTGCATCTCTTTTACTAAGTCGCGGCTGAATTTTTCTAGATCAAGGGGTTCTGACTTGACCTCTAATTTTCCCGCCTCTGACTTACCGATAAACAGAACATCATCTAGTAACTCGGTTAGTTTTTTGCTGCCGGTTTTGATTCGCTGAAAAAACTCTTGCTTTTTCTCTTGTGTCCATTTCTCACTGTAACGTTCAAGTATTTGTGCAGCAGCTAAGATACCATTAAGTGGGTTGCGAATCTCATGAGATACCATTGAAACAAAGCGACTTTTGAGTTCATTCAGTTCTCGTTCCTTTTTCAAAGCATTGATAATATCTTCTTCTGCCTGTTTGCGCTCTGTAATATCCCTTGAGTTAACAACGATTCCATTCAAATTTGGCTCAGTCAGTGAACAGTTACTTTTTGTCTCTAGATAACGCCACGAACCATCTTTATGACGAAAGCGATATTCGGATATCTGCGTTTTACCGGGACTAGTTATACTAGCTATTAAAGGAGCAAGCGCAGTGGAAAGATCATCAATATGAACAAAATCAAAAGCATTTTTCCCTTCTAGCTCTTCTGGAGAAAAACCTAAAACATTTTGGCTAGAGGGGCTGGCATAGGCAATTGTCCCATCCGCCTCTAAAACCTTGATTACGTCTGAGGAATTCTGCACCAGCGCCCGGAATTTCGCCTCACTTTTAGCTAGTGCTGTCTCCATCCGCTGACGCTCGGCAACTTCTTTTTGCAGCTCCTGATTAGCAGCTTTGAGTTGCTGTGAACATTGGCGCGATCGCAACAGAATTTCCACCCGCGCCCGCAATTCTACTTTCTCAATAGGTTTGCTAATCAAATCATCAATGTTCTGCCACAAGTGCCGAGTTATTATCCGCACATCTTGGCGAGAGGTAACCAAAAGAAACGGTAGAAACACCGGCAACTCAGTTTCTCTTGTAGCTTGTACCCATCTCCAGCGTCGGTCTAACACTCTTGCATCCAGAATACACAAGTCGAAGGATTGCAGGTGTAAGGGCAATTGATCAGCCAGCCCAACCGCCGAGTCAGGTGAAGACACCTCATAGTGTGTTCCTAACCACTCCGATAGCAGGCGGCGATTCTGGGCGTGTTCCACAAGCAGTAAAATCCGGCTCATACTTGCTCTCCTAGCAGACTCCGAATCAAACTTAGTAACTCTTTGACAACGAGTGGCTTTACAAGCATACTCCAAGCGCCGTGGGCGAGGCTCTGTTGTTGAATAGAAGCACTTTGCCGAGGCGAAATCACAACGAAGGGAATTTGCTCATCCTGCAGCCGTTGACATAGCTCCCAAATAGAACGGTCGAAACCGGCAACATCCACTAAAACAAAGTTGATTTTATCTGAAGTGCTGCTCAACGCTTGCTCAAACTCCTCTAGGGTGTTAGCGCCCAAGCTCTGATATCCTTCTTTAGTGAGGAATTGAGCTAGCAGTTCCACATTGCGACGGTTGCGGTCTACCGTTAAAATTAACGGTTTTTCCTTCATCGTTCATTTTTCTGCTTAACTACCCACTCCGGAGTGCCGCTAAGAATGCCGCGTAGCCCAGTGAGTGGTCTACCTACCTTGATGCCGTAACGGGTGATCTCGATCTCACGCAAGGTCTTTTCAAAGTCAGACAACCGTTTCTTCAGCACTCCTATTGCCTTCCGCATCTGGCCTTCCAGCTCTAGATAGCGGAGGAAAATGATATTATCTGCCAAGTAGCTAATGCCAACATCAGTTGCTCGAAAGTCGCCAGTGATTTGCTCCACTTCATTGACTAAAACCACCGTGACACCCATATTCTGCAAATATTTACAGAGGGCATGCAAGTGGCTAACCAATTCTTCACCTCGGAGGGAAAATCGATAACCAGAAACGCTGTCAATCATGACTATGCGCGTTTTTTTCTCTTCTACCTCTTGACGCACCAGGTTAGCGAACTCGTCGGGGGCGAAGTGCAGCGGCTCCACCGGCACGATTGAAAGCGTACCCCGTTCAACCATAGCATGAACCGGAATATTGATCGATTCACAACCTCTGCCTCCTCAAAAGTGTAGACGACCGAACGCTCACCTCTTCCCGCCGCTTCTTTCATAAACTGGAGTCCAAGAGTGGTTTTGCCTACACCAGTGGGACCAGTAATAATTGTCACAGTACCCCGCTCTATGCCACCGTGCAGTAGTTCATCTAGTTCTGGCACACCGGAGGGAATCACCTTCATCACAAATTCCCGTTTGTAGACTTCGGGTTGCAAACGGGGGAAAACTTCCATGCCTTTATTGGTCAATCGCATTGAGTGGAAACCACGCCGGAAATCTGAGCCGCGAAACTTGGTAACGTTAAGGGTGCGTCCATCGGCAGAGTCGCTATTGAGGTGAATCACCCCATCGCTGATAAATTGCAAATCATCGTCAGGTGCTGCAATGCTACCTTCAGATGTGAAAAGTATGGTGGCGCCCTGTTCCAAAAGAAAGCGCACGAAAGACAGTACTTGCTTACGGAACTGGAAGGCATCAGCGGACAGATAGCGGAACTGCGTGATAGCATCCAAAACTACTCGCTGGGGTTTGAGGGTTGCTACCTGCTCAATGATTTTTTGAGTTGTCGGTTCTCGTTCTACTTCAGCTGGAGAGAAGATATCGTAGGTCTGAATTTCGGTGAAAAATTCTGAGGTTGGGCTAAGGTCGAGGAAGGTCACTTTATTTATGTCAAAACCCACAGCTTCGGCATTGGTGCGGATTTGCTCTGCTGGTTCCCCCAATGTGATGTACAGGCTTTGCTCGCTATTCGCTACACTAGCAGTGAGAAAGTGCAATCCGAGTGTGGTTTTGCCAGTGCCGGGGCCACCCCGTACTAAATAAGCACGTCCTGAGACAAGACCTCCGTAAAGAACTTGATCTAAACCTGGAATACCTGTTGATAGGCGGTCTTGAAACATTGCTCAGATTTTCCTGGTTGAGAGACTAAATTATCCTAAGGTAAGTGCCGTGTCGTAACAAAGGTGTAAAGGGGTGAATATCGTATTTTTGTTTACTGTACCTGCTTAAGCTAAAGCAATTTATTGGTTTATTGGTATCGTGACGCTCAATGTAGTTCCTATTCCCACTTGACTGTCTACGGTGATTTTACCGCCGTGTAAGTCTACACACTGTTTGACAATTGACAGTCCTAATCCAGTTCCAGAGATAGTACTGACATTGCTACCTCGGTGGAAGAAATTAAATAATTCTGCTTGGTCGGTTACTGGAATACCAATGCCTTGATCTTGAATCTGGAAAAGAACTTCTCCCTGTTCACAGATTAGGCTAAAATTGACCTCACCGCCACGGGGTGAGTACTTAATAGCATTTGACAGCAAATTGCTCAGAATGTACTGTAGCAGTTTTTTATCCAGACAAGCGGTGGTGTATTCGCCAACACTCACAAAAGTGATTACGTAGTTGCTGCCAGCACTAAATTGCATTTCCTCCACCAGTTCTCGGCAAAATTTTTTCAATTCCAGCACGGCTGGTTTAAACTCTAGTTTTCCTGCTTCTGCTTTGCCAATGAGCAGAACTTCATCCAATATTTGAACCATCTGCTTACTGGCAGCTTGAATTCGCTCAAGGTATAGGAGCTTTTTCTCTTCAGTCGCTTGGTACCCAAATTTTTCAAGTAATTTGGCAGACATGAGTATGGCGGTCAGCGGGTTACGAAATTCATGAGATGTTGTGTTGATAAAGCGAGATTTGAGTTCATTAAGTTGTCTTTCTTTTTCCAGAGCGCAGAGAATTTCTGCTTCCACCTGCTTGCGCTTGGAAATGTCTGTTAGAATTCCAGCAATGCGGTAAATTTCTCCAAATTCGTTTTGGATAGGAAAAGCACGGTCTTGTATCCAGCGCACTGAACCGTCAGTCCTCACGATTCGATATTCCTCGTCGTACTCTCCTGGCGGGATTTTTTCCATAACAGCGATCACGCGCTCACAATCGTCAGGGTAAATGGTGTTTATCCAGAATTTAGGCTGCTTGTACAGATCGCATGTACAGCCCCATATCTCTTCGTAGGCAGGACTAATGTATGTTAGCTGGCTTCTATTAAGGTCTTTCATCCAAAAGACTTCGCGGCTGTTTTCTGCCAGTTGACATAACCACTCCTCGCTCGCCCGTAGCGCTTCCTTAGTGCCTTTGTCCTCTGTGTTTTTACTAGAGAAAATTGTGTTTCTATGTGTTATTGTTGACAGCCAACCAACTAACCTGCGACTCAGAAACACCGCAGGTAAGATTGCCAGCGTCGCAATTAGCAGCATGACGGCAAGGTCGTTTGCGTATAAACTTTGCAAGTAACCGACAGAAGGCGCAGCGGGTACTTGGGCAATCAGGTTCCGAGGCATATTGCTACCAATCCCAACTTTTTGCACAAAAAAGAGTGACAGTCTGAGATAATTATCCGCAACTCCTGCTGCAATCAAAAAGAGCAATGCCAGGATGGAGCTTAGATGGAGGTGAGGTGGTGACATTATTAACTCAAAGCTGTGTAGCTTTTTTACATTCCGCTCAGTAACAATTTATGTACAGCAACTACCAAAGTATTACTGTTAGATTACCCATTCATTTAAATTTATGAACCAGTAAATACACGGATGAAAGTTTAGGAACTACTAAATAACCCCATGAAAGCGTCTCTCCAACTCAAAACCATTGTTAGCCCGGCTGGAGTCTGTGACTGGAATGACATAGATGTAATTCGACAAAAACAGATATTTCAGGCGATCGCATCCGAGACTCCTCCCAGCTGTATCGTCTATCCCCATACCCAAGCAGAACTTGCAGAGGTCATAGCCTACGCTCACCACAAAAATTGGCGCGTTTTACCCTCCGGCAGCGGCAGCAAACTCAGCTGGGGTGGAGGAGTGAGAGGTATCGATCTGGTTGTAAGTACGGAACGCCTAAACCAGGTGATTCAACATGCAGTAGGCGATTTAACTGTCACTGTAGAAGCTGGGACTAGGTTTGCTGGACTTCAGGCAACTTTGGCAAGATCTGGGCAATTTCTTGCCCTTGACCCGGTTGTCCCAGAGGCGGCAACGATAGGAGGTATTGTTGCTACAGCGGATACTGGCTCCTTGCGACAACGCTATGGAGGTGTCCGCGACCAGTTGCTGGGCATTACTTTTGTGCGAGCGGATGGACAAATTGCTAAGGCGGGGGGGCGGGTGGTGAAAAATGTGGCTGGATACGACTTGATGAAGCTGTTTACTGGCTCTTACGGGACACTGGGGATTATTACTCAAGTCACGTTTCGGGTTTATCCACTGCCTGAAGCTTCGGGAACGGTAGTTTTGACAGGCGTTGCGGATGCGATCTCGCAAGCCACAAAAATCCTGCGCTCTTCTGCTTTAACTCCTAATTCAGCTGATTTGCTATCGAGCCAATTAGTGGCTCGTTTGGGTATTGGTCAGGGATTGGGTTTAATCACTCGCTTTGGGAGTATGACGGAAAGTGTCAAAGAACAGTCAGCCAGTTTATTGGCAGTTGGGCAACAGTTGGGTTTACAGGGGGCAATCTACAGCTCAGGTGATGAAGCTGACCTATGGCAGAAATTACGAGAACAAATGGGGGCGTCCATAACAGAGCCTGTAATTACTTGTAAAATAGGAGTCCTACCCTCCTCTGCTATAGCCACGCTGAACCAAATAGATAGCATTGCCCCCCAGCAAGTCATGGGTCTGATTCATACTGGTAGCGGCTTGGGGTTATTGGCATTTGACTCAACTCCATCTGTAAAAGCTCAAACTATTTTGGAGATGCGATCGCTGTGTCAGGGTCAAAGCGGCTTCCTCACTGTTTTAGAAGCACCGACCACGCTTAAGCAACAGATGGATGCGTGGGGCTACAGCGGTAATGCCTTGGAGCTGATGCGGCAGATTAAACAGCAGTTTGACCCGGAGAATATTTTGAGTTCTCATCGGTTTGTGGTTTAGAACCGCCAAGACGCGAACCGCCAAGACGCCAAGGACGCCAAGACGCAGAGGAAATAGAGGAAACAGAGGAGGCAGAGGAACAGTATTAGTGTTCAGGTGGTAGAGCTGGAACTATAGCAAAAACATACAAGACAGGTTTGTCTAGACTGCCTAAGCTACAGGTGTAACAACCTTTGAGTTTCTTGCAGTTGATGAAAAAGCCAAATGCTGATTTGAGTGGTGTCAGGGCTGGGATAAGACGAAGCCTACCAATTGCCCTGAGCATTTTCACTTATGGTGTTTCGTTTGGAGTCCTAGCCCGTCAAGCTGGACTCAGCTTGGTTGAATCTCTTCTGATGAGTAGTTTGGTCTTTGCAGGAGCCTCTCAGTTTGTCGCACTAGAGTTGTGGTACTCACCGCTACCTGTAACCACTATTATCCTCACTACACTTGTGATCAACTTGCGACATGTGTTGATGAGTGCAGCGTTAAGCCCCTGCTTTTTAAAACTGCCTCCCTTGATTTCATATGGTTCTCTCTTTTTCCTCAACGATGAGAGTTGGGCGCTAACCATGGGTGAATTTGCTAAAGGAAAACAAAACGCTGGTTTTTTCTTAGGTAGCGGTTTGACAGCTTTTGTCGCCTGGGTAAGTGCCACTTTTGTGGGGCAAAAGCTCGGCAGTACACTCCAAGACCCTGCAGAATGGGGATTAGATTTTGCTTTTACAGCAGTATTTATCGCGCTATTGGTATCTCTGTGGCAAGGTAAATCAAATCTTTTGCCTTGGACTGTAGCGGCAATTACAGCGCTAGTCACTTCTTACTGGTTACCGGGTAAATGGTACATTCTGTTAGGGGGATTGGCAGGGAGCTTTGTAGGAGTCCGAGATGCAGATTAATTCCACAACGCTAATCGCTATCTTAGGAATGGCTGCGGTAACTTATGCTACCAGAATTGCTGGACTATGGCTAATGAATCGAGGTACGTCCCCATGGATGACGAATTGGCTAAATCATATTCCTGGAGCCGTTCTGATTTCGATTGTGGCTCCATCGGTAGTGAACGGTGGTTTGACTGATGTCTTGGCAGCATTAACGACAGTGCTTGTGGCAATCCGAACTGGCAACTTGGTTTTGGCAATGTTGACGGGTGTTGGTACAGTTTGGATTCTACGCAGGTTCCTTTATTAGCAAAATAGTGTGACCAAAGCAATATGCGAAAAAGTCAAGTTTTGGCGCGATCCAGCCCTCAGTAACCTGGAGTTATTAAAGGCTACGTATATCACCCATTCCTTCTCGCCCCATACCCATGAAGGTTTTGCTATACCGGCTTTGTCGATCAAAGACACTTGACGAAACACTTCAAGCGGATTGTGGGAGTTACCTGACGGGGCGACAAAATAGCCTAAAAAGCTTATCAGATAAAGATAGCAGCAATTTATGCTAAGAAAAGGTAGGTCTGGATTTGTCAATAAGACCTACCTATTGATAATGCTGCCCTCATTCTACCAAACGCACCTAAAAAGTCAACTTAACCTCGCCGAATACATCTTACTTAAAATTTTGATTATTCTGCTGCAATCGATTAAAAAAGTTAGGTTAGAAGCTTTGGCTACCGCTCTACCAATTCCGATTAGATTCGCAAGTAGAAGAAAGAGAATACAGAGGTTTTTATCATCACCCTCACTCACAATTGCTAAAATTTGGTTGCCGATTGTTACAACATGGTTAGCCACATATTTTACAAGTGGAGAAATAGTTTATGTAGTGATCGACCGCACTAATTGGGCATGCGTAAATTTGCTGATGATTAGTGTGGTTTGGGATAAAAGAGCATTTCCCGTATATTTTGAGCTATTACCAAAATTAGGCAGTAGCAATCTGGATGAACAAAAAGCGGTTTTCTCCCAAGCCTTACCCATTTTTAAAAATTACAAAGTTTGCGTATTAGGAGACCGGGAATTTTGCTCAGTCAAACTGGCAACCTGGCTCCAGGAGCAGGGTGTGTACTTTTGTTTGCGTTTAAAAAAGAATGAATTTGTTGAAATTAGCAATGAAATTTGGATTGAGTTGAACAATTTAGGTTTGGCTCCAGGAATTTCTTTTTTTATCGCCGGGGTAAAAGTCACAAAGCAAAAAGGTGTTGGCGGTTTTAATATTGCGGGTAAATGGCGACGCAAAATTTTGGGCATTACTCCCAAGGAAGGATGGTTTATTCTCACAAATTTCACTAAGTTAGAATTGGCAATTACTGCTTATAGAAAACGATTTGATATTGAGGAGATGTTTCGTGATTTCAAAAAGGGTGGCTATAATTTGGAGGATACAAACGTAACTGGCGAACGTTTAATTGTGCTGATTCTATTGATAGCAATTGCTTACACTTCTGCCACCATTCAAGGGCAAAAAATTAAACGCAAAGGCTTACAGGAATATATCGGTCGTGTTAAAGAATCTGGGCGTTGTGAGCGAAGACACAGCAGTTTCTATATTGGTTTGTATGGTCAAGCTTGGGTTAATTTTATGGAGCCTTGCATGAACTTAGTCACGGAATTAATGAAGTTGAATCGCAATAAGCAGAAGTATTACCAACAAGGTATGAGGGCTATAAAGCTTATCGTGGCTTCATCTTAGCCTTTTTTGTCGCCCCCTCAGGGTTGCTACAATTTTCCAACAGTTGGTTGAGGAACGAACGGGCACGAATGCAACTCCTGGTTTGGTTTATGTAGTGGCGTTGGATGAACTGAATTTCTTTGCGCCTCGGGGTTCTAAAGATGCAATTACAAAACTGATTGAAACCGTTGCCGCCAAAATGCGATCGCGCGGCATCATTCTACTAGGCGCTCAACAGCAAGCCTCCAAAGTCTCAGAAACCGTGATTGAGAACGCCAGTATTCGTGTCTTGGGTCGAAGCGGCAGCCTGGAGTTGTCCCAGCCAATTTGGAAATCTCTCAGTCAAAGTGCCAAACGCAAAGCTACTGAACTTACTCCCGCCGAAAAAATGATTTTCCAGGGCAACGAACCGATGTATGTGCGAGTGCCCAATCCTCCCTGGGCAATGAATCCTGATGAAGCGGTAGGCACTCTAGAAACGAATGCTGTCCATGCTGATAGCTGGAATGACGATGACCTGGACTATTAAGGAGCTAATCCGATGAGAATTTTGCATACTGCCGATTGGCATTTGAATAATCAGCTAGGAATCCGTTCTCGCCAAGCAGATCTGGTAGCGCGGTTGCAAGAAATTGCGCGGTATCTAGATGAACACAAAGTCGATGTCATGATTGTGGCGGGTGATGTATTCAGCGATCGCTACCCAAAAGTTGAAGAGTGTTACATTGCAATCAAAGATATTAATCAGGTTTTTAGACCCTTCTTACTCAGAGGTGGTACGATTCTGGCAATTAGCGGCAACCATGATGACGAAACATTTTTCAATTTACTCCGCTACTCGTTAGACCTAGCTCATCCAATTGATTCAAAGCAGTCTCAGCTTCGCCCATCCGGACGGCTTTATCTCGCAACGAAACCGACAACATTGTTACTGCAAGACAAAACAGGACAGCAAGTCCAATTTGTTTTGATGCCCTATCCCACCGTTTCACGCTACCTGAAAGATGAAGCGGCGAACTACAGCAGTTTTGATGAAAAGAATCGCTCGCTCCATCAAGCAATGATTCAAAGGCTTCGCCAGATTTCTACTAATGAACTGAACCCTACCCTACCCAGTGTGCTGGTTGGGCATGCACACATCCGAGGCAGTCAAATTCATAATCTCTATCACATCACTGAAAAAGAGGATATCATCTTTGACCCCAGTGACATTCCAACCCACTGGGCGTATGCCGCCTTTGGTCACATTCACAAAGCTCAAACGCTATCCGGTACGACTCATGTTCGCTATTGCGGCAGCATTGAACGGCTACACTACGGTGAACGCGACGATGCTAAGGGTGTTGTACTTACGGAAGTCAATGCTCAAGGGCGAGTGAGTGAACCCGAAGTGTTGTCACTTAATGCCACTCCTATCTATCAAGTAGACATTTCCAATCCCCAAGACGATATCCCCAAGCTGCGAGATTTATCGTTTTACCCAGATCCTCAGCGGGCATTGGTAGAATACCGATTGATCTACAAACCCGGCGACCATAATCGTGATGCTATCTGTCAGGAAATTGAGAGCATCTTTCCTCGATGGTATCGGCGCACAATCACGGCGGAAGGTGCTTCAATCTCTCTGACGAATCCTACCTCTGTGGCTGACATTCAAGACATGTCAGGGACAGTTCGCACCTACCTCCAAAAACAATTAGAGAACAGTTCAGACATCAGCCAGGAAGACTGTGACGCGGTGTTGGAACTTTATGAAAAACTGCTTGTGGAGGTATCTGGAGCATGATTCCGCTACGCATCACCCTGAAGAACTTTATTACCTACCGTGAAGCTCAAACCTTGGACTTTAATGGCGCTTCGCTCTGGCTGTTGTCTGGGCAAAATGGGGAAGGTAAATCAACTGTTTTTGATGGCATTACTTTTGCACTTTATAACTGCCATCGTGCAGGCAATAAAGAAAATGCCAAAGATTTGATCAATCACCACGAAGATGCTGCTGAGGTCATCTTTGATTTTTCCGTTGATGGCAAGTCTTACCGGGTTAAACGTACCGTTGCACGAAGAGGACATCCCACACGCCAGGCTTTCCATTTGATTCCAAGAGAGGGAAACAATTCTTACTGCGAAGATCCCATTCCAGATACTGAGAGAGAAAAGGGCTTTGAGCGTTGGATAGATTCGGTGATTGGGCTAAATTACGACACATTCATATCATCGGTGCTGCTTCTACAGGGACAGAGCACGCGGCTCTTGGATGTACCTCCTCTCAAACGCCTACAAGTCCTTAAAGAGTTGGTCAATTTGAGTGCCTATGAGCAGTTGCATGCTCGTGTAGAAGAACAGCGTAAAACGATTGATTCTCAGGTTGAGGCGTTGAGTTATCGTCTGAAAGCGATCGCTCCTGTAAGCGAAGAAGACCTGAGCGTCGCCCAAGCTACCTCGACTCAAGCTCAAACAGCATGGGGTGCGTCACAGGCAGATGTTTTGCAGCTAACAAGGTTACTGGAGCAATCGAAGCAGTGGGAGCAGCAGCAAGAGAAGTTGCTGGGGCTGCAAGAAGAATTACAAAAACTACACACGCTCCTCGAGCGCAAAGATGAGATTGAACAAGCAGGCGATCGTTTGCAAAGCCTTAAACAAGCCCTTCCCTCCCTCAAATCCCTGGTTGAAAACCGTGAGATCGATACAAGTTATCAGCAGGACATTGAGAATCTTGAACAACATGCTCAACAGCTATCGGCTAAATTAACGGATATAACCCAGATCCAGCAAGCAGAAGACGAAACTATCAAAGAGTTAGACCACAAAATCAATGATTTACAGGCAAAAATCAACACCATCGCTGATCGTCTAGCTGAATTGGCTCCCATGATTGCTCAACTATCCCAGTTAGAAGAGCTTCAAAATGAACTCAAGCAATTCGATTTAACGTTATCTCAATTCTCGCCCGATTTAGAATTATCTGCCCAGCAGGCAGAAGCCCGCGATCACGAACTGGCAGAACTAGATACCGCTCTACCTTGGTTAGAAGAATTGGCGGAACAAAGGTCTGCATTGTCTCTCGCTTGTGAGGAAGGATTAAAGACCCGTGAGGTATTAGATGACCTCACTGAAACTTTAAAAGAGCTGCGGGACAATAGATGTGAACAACTCCGCTTACAGCAGAAGGACGCACAGAATTTAGAACGGGAACTTAGCAATCAACTGAGCATTGCCCAACATAGCCATAAAGAAGCTCGAACGAAACTTGAACGGTTTGAAAAGGCTTCTGAACAACCCCTTTGTGAGTTATGTGGACAAGAAATTACACTGGAGCATGTCCAAAAAGAACAAGTGCGTCTAGCAGAGCAGATTTCCGTCGCTAAGTCAACCCTCAACAGCTTAAGCTTTCAACACCGAAATGCTGAATGTGCTTTGGCTAAAGTCACATCAGAACTAACCCACCTGGAGGCAGAGATTAATCGACTAGAAAGAGACCATAGCCAAAAAGAAAATGATTGTAATCGGCTTCGTAAAAAAGTAAAAGAGAGTATTCGAAAAACTCAAAAAGCATTCAATAATCTACCACAGATTTACCAAATTCAGGTAACACCTGTTCACCATTCTAATAGCGACGGTTGGCACAACACAACATACCCAACTTCAGAAGATTTGGTATTGCTGCGGCACAAGATTAGCCATCGTGAAGAAGTGGCTCTGACTTTGAAAAACTTGCGTGATCGACTGAGAGAGTGGCAAGATTTGATGGCGAAGCAGCAGGTAACTTACAATCGCTTAACACGCATTCAATCAACCTTGTCTCTCGAAGCGGCTCAACAAGCCCGTCGTGAACATGATGAGATTAAAGAGCAAAGAGAAGAGTTTGAACGATTGCTTCAGCAGCAGAAAGATAAGCAAAAACAAATCCAAGAAACAGCTAGTATGAATCGCGAACGACTGAACAAATTGTTTGACGACACACAGCAATGCAAAATTGATCTGAAGAAAAAGCAGGCTGCCCAAGCTGAAGTCAGCCGCTTGCTCCAAACGTTCCTCAACAGCTTGACTGATAAGTGGAAAGCCCAATCCAAAACGATAGATTTGCATCAATTGGAGGAACTTAAGACAGAGTGCTACGAGTTAGTAAAATACGAAGCTTTGCAAGCCGAAATTAAATCTGCCCAACAATCTATAGAGTCACTGAAGCAACAAATCAGTGGACTGAAAACAGAGATTGAGCAGACTCCTCAAGCAGCACAATGTTCTGCTAATAAGGTCGAACAACAATTGGAAGAAGCAGTCGCCGAGCAGGCTAAACTTGATCGGAAACGACAGGATGCCGTAACTCAGTTGGACGATGTACGCAAGCAATTGCAACAACGATCTGAAGTTGAACAAGAGAAGCGAATTGCAGAACGTCAGTACAAGCTTTACGAGTTACTGGCAAAATTACTGGGACCAAAATACTTACAACTCTATTTGTTACGTCAAGCTGAACATGCCATTGTTGAACTTGCCAATGAAACGTTAGATCACTTGTCGCGAGGACGATTACGACTTGAGCTTCGGTCTAGCAATGAGGCTGAAGACCAATCAGATAAAGCCCTTGATTTAGTTGTCTACGACCTTGTTACAGGTTCGTTAGCAACAGCGATCGCTGTCACAAGCAGTTCTCAAAGATTCCGCATTGCGGTTAGTTTAGCTTTAGCAATTGGTCCCTATGCGGGACAGGAAACCCGCCGCATCGAGTCAGTTATTATCGACGAGGGCTTTGGGGGCTTAGACAAAAATGGGCGTGATGACATTATCCATGAGTTTGATGAGTTAAAACAGCAGCTTGCTCGGATTATTCTGGTTTCTCACCAAGATGAAATTGCTAATGGCTTTGCAAATGGCTATGCTATCGAATTAATCAATGGAGCGTCCCAAGTCCGTTTACTAAATGTTGGTAGAATACCATAGCCAACTTTTCTAGATTTTGTGCCCTTTTTGGAGTAGAAACTGATTACTAACAGTATTAAACTTTTTTAGGTCTTGTTTATAGTACTTACGGCAGTTGACTCAACCAGCCTTCTAGGCTATCTCGTAGATTGTCTCCCAATTCTTCTAGTTCCTCTACCAGATGTTCAACGTCCAAGTGGTCTCAATCGTGAACCTGTAAAGCTAAGGTTTGGTTATCTAACCATTGCAAATAATCAAAATCGTATAGTTTATTCATTTTTGGCGCTCCAAATATTTATCTGTTATAAAATCACATCATTTGAAAAGTTTCATTAACCCGAACTAATCACTGATTGAGTAAAGTATGGCTCTGTTGGCTTTTACCTGCTTCACAGCCGACCTAATCACCTTTGGTTGACCTTCTCAAGTTTTTGCAACACAACCGCCGAATTATGGCGATTTTACCTACTTGCCCTCAATACCTGTTCAGCCGTCAGTTTTAAACCTGGGAAGGTTGGAGAGACGATAGTCTGACTGCTCCGAAATTGCTGAATTTCGTACTCCCCATCCACTAGCGTACAGACAGAGAGGGTCGGTTGTTTGGGCTTCTTAATGTGTCGAGT
>QQTW01000703.1_pt1 | contig 21656 bp, 19 predicted proteins | sample 1904831 | NCBI WGS metagenome assembly QQTW01 (sample SAMN09435610, study PRJNA476489) | Subsurface metagenome, whole genome shotgun sequencing project. | reverse complement strand
GTCGAAAGTTTGGGTCGACACCACTAGTAGGCATGGCGTATAACAACCACACTGTACCATCCTCCAAGGTGATGCGATACTTGAACGTGCCTCGTCGAGGAGACTCAGCCGAGACGACTCTTCTGAAGAAAACGCTGCTTTGGATAACTGGTTGCAGATTATTGTAACGCCCGCTTACGAACGCCATACCCTGCACAACGGGGAAGGTGATGGACGAGGCCGAACCGGAGTCTGGCCGCAGATTGATATTGGCAGAGAAAGCTTGCAGCGAGTCCGAGGTCAGAACAGTTGAACTTCTCATTTCCGAAGCCGACATGACGATCGACTGGATGCCGATGGGGTTGATGAAGTAGGAAGCGGGAGAACCAGGAATGCCAGCTCGTGGAGGGCCGAACACTCTCTGACGAGGTTCGATGTGTGAAATAGCCATGCCCCAACTCTGTGCATTTCCACCACCTCTGCTCCAGGAGATGCTATATGGCTGAGTGAATGTACTCTGGCCTTGGCTTCCGAGGAAGAAGTTGGCGTAGAACTTGTTGGTCGGAATAGGACTGGTGGTGTTCTGAATGCCAAGGCGCGGAGCTGCATGACCACTTCGCCGGGCAATGTTGGCTGGTGGAGCTCCAAGACCGACTGGTAGGAAAACATCCTGTTCGGAGTTCATGTCGCAGGTGCAATTTGGAGCCACGGTTGGCAGAGATGTTGGGTTGCCGTTAGTGGTAATTGTGGTTGCCAAGGTAGTGGTCGACGTGCTTGAGGCGATTAGTGTAGTCACGACCAGCGTCAGAGACGTTGATGTTGCTGTGACTGTGCTCTCAGCTGTTGACGTTACCGTTGAGCTCTTGAGGGTAATCGTGGTAGAATGAGTAGTTACAGACAATAACGTCACGCGCGTTTCCAAGGGTAAGGTTGCCACTGTTGATTGTGTGATAATGCTTTCTAGAGTGGTGGTTGGCACGGAGATGGTTTGTGTGGTCGTAGGTATTGAAACCTCAGTTGCATTGGTGAACGGAGCGAAAGTGGTCAGGGGCTGGAGGGTGGAGCCTGTCACCGAAGGCAGGCTCGTGGGGAACGGCTGAATAGTAGGATTTCCAGCTGTCTCTAGAGTGCTCTGTATGCTCTTGGAAGGCGTCAGTATATGACTGTTTCGTTGATCAACCTGAGGCACTTACTCCACTCGTATCCGGCCAGCTTTGCGTTGCAGATGTAGATGTGGGAACCTGTACAGGTGGTAGCTCTGTTGAGGTGACAACCTGCAATTGTAGATTTGCATCTATCAGTGTGACTGCCGCGGGAGACGTCGGTCGTGTTGGTTCGAGGAAAAGATTGACTGTCGACGGTTGTAAGGAGTCGAAATGAAAATTCGAGGTGTTCGTTGAAGGATGACCGAAGCCCTGAGGTCGAGGAAGCGCTCCGGCCAAATGAATGACCTTAGAAAAAGTTAGTATTCTTTGCCACCATTTCAGCAGCATAGTCGTCGCCAAGGCACTTGGGGGAACACGGGAGCAGTGAGAAGGAAACAGAAGAAATGAGGAGCTTGTTGGGATTGTAGTCTTATCCTGCTCGGAGCGCAGGAACAACGCAAGGCAGGATTTCAGCAAGAACACGGTAAACAGGATTTCTGATCTCTGCCCAAAATACTTTCGCAGTCCAATGCAATCTATGCTAGACCTTGTCCAGCCCTGCTCCAAGGCTGTCAACCGGACAGAATGGGTTGGCTGCAGCAGAGGCTAGATGTACCAGCACAAGATGATGGAAGAACTTGCAAACAAACGGGTTGTGCATCCATAGAACTGCAGGGCGGTGCAGACTGAGACAAGAAGAGGTGTGCGAGAGAAAACAGATTGCCCGATCAAGACAAGAGGGTTCCCAGAGGCCAGCATACCAGAGCGCTAGCCAGGAATCTGGAATACAGCTTGAAAGCTTGTCTGGAAGACACACGGGCCTCGGAACAATAATAGAGGATAGTATGCAGGCGAGGAATGTGGAAGGTTCTAGGAGAGGAGCGAGAGAACGCCAGAAAGGGAGACGGCAAACGTAGGAGGAGATATAGGTAAGGGTGTTAAGTGAAGGGTTCGAGATCGAATTGACGGTAGAATTTGTACAAGCAGAGAGATAGTGCAAAGGGGAAGGCGCTCGTCTGGATTGAGAGGTCTCTTACCTAGAAAGAAGTGCTGGTATGTCGCTTACTACCAAGAAGTTATCTCAAGCTCGATGATGATCAGGTATTCGAATTGACGAAGAAGGCACGAAGGTGATCTCGAAGAAGGGAAGACGGTGTATCTGAGAGAAGAAGCGGTAAGGAGCGCTGGATTAATACTAGTAGTGAATTAGTGACAGCCTCAGGAGTGTTGAGAATATATACACACACACATATATACGACCATGTCCATTGTCCTTCAGCTTCAGCAAGACAGCGTCACAAGGAGTTAAACACCAGCTTGTTCGTTCCTCATACACCACAAGGCCTCCCTCCACAAGGCCATCGAGACGGCAAGCTTGTGCAGCATCATGCTGGCATAGACGGGCTTTCAACCCCACCTATCTAGAACAGAAGCCCTCTGTGTCCACGGTCAGTGACTGGAGGATAATATTGTGTGATTGATATGGATCACTCAATCGAGATTCTCTCTTCTTGTGACTCGAGCTGGTGACGATCATGGCTCTAGGGGTAGGACAACCAACTGCTAGTGATGTTTTGCACGCAGGCCTTGTGGACCATTGATGCAATCTAGTTAACACACAGAAGTAGTGTGGGAACTTGAATACCACGGATCCTACTCCACGTTACGTAAATACTTACTGCATACGCTGGAGGCGGCTGATCGCCCAGTCAGGCACCCTGCTCGAGTACAGCCGCGTTACTTGCAAGGTTACGAACAACTTCCCCAGAGCCCAGCTGCTTCACCATTAAATGCGAACTTTAGCTGGTCTAGCAAGCATTTCCCAGGTCGCACTTCCTCTCAGTCTTCAGTGCTATGGGCATGCTTAAGAACTCGTACGGGTTCCCTCCCCTGAAAATGATGGGCATGACCAAATCGTGAAACAGCATCAGCTTATCCTGACTGAATTGACCTAAGCTATCAGTGCTTGACTGGTTGCCGCTGCGAGGTGCCAGATGTCGTGTACAAAGACAAATGTCGACATTCACTTTTTCATGCCAATGGCCTCTCCATTGGTCGTATGATGCCTTGCTTGAGAAGAACACGTGGTTTGATGGCGTCTTGAAAGGTGGTTTTTGTCGTCCACTCTGGCCCAAGGGGTAGACGTAAAGATCGTTCGTACTGCTGCCGTGATTCAAATGGGTGTGGAAGCTCAGATGCTAGGTATTTGGCATTCTAGATTCACTGTTAGCTTCAACAAATACTGACGCAACCGCGGTGGCGTCCTACCTTCTTTATTCGCTTTTCGCTGATAATGACTCTCTCGAGTTTGGCATCCTTCCTCTTACTTGGATCAACGCCCTTGACCGTGGTTGTTGTTTTCCGGGAATGGGCACGTCTCTGCTCTTTCTTACTAATACCAGCACCAGTCCAGCTGCCCCATCCTGGAAGAGACGTGTCTATGACCTGGTCGGCTTGTTCATCCATCGTCGCCTTTTTCTCCTCAGCAAAAGCTTCAAACACGTCATCTCCAGCGAAGGCCATACGAACTAACTCTTCATTTCGCTTCGGCAGCCGCGCATCCGCTGTAGACTGGGCTGGGTTCTCTTCGTCCGAGTCAGATGGACTAGTCGGCTCATCTATAGTTGCTGGAGGAAGAACCATTGACTTTGAGCTCACACTGCCCTTGTCCGGATGTCTCGAAGCCGTGCTTTGTTCCTGTAAGACGATATTCGGCGATATGATCGACTCGTCAATCGTGAGGCCCGACTTGCGATTCCGTGGTCCAGACAACCAAGGATTCTCAATCTTGTGAATGGTCTCGGTTACCTCCTTGCGAGCATGAGATTGCGGCGAGACCGGTTTCCTAAGGATGGCTCGTTCCTTTCGCACCACCTTCCGACTGGGCTCAGACACCTTTTCCGCAGCCGAGTTCATCTGTTGGGCCTCATCTTGCGACAGTGGCTCCTCGAACTCATTCTTCTCAGCTCGAGGCACTTGTACACTCTTGCCTTGCTGTCCCAATCCAAACTTTAGCCGTCCTCCACGATCCGGTAGGTCACTGTCCTGATCCTCACTTTCTCCATTTTCTGCTGCTAAAATGCGTCGTGTTTCTTCAATTTCTGCCTGGTTCACTGCTCGTCGGGCGGATTCAGCCTTTCGCATGAATGGCATTGAGTTAAGTCTCGAGTCTGCGACATTTGTTCGATCTGCAGCTTCCATGTTGGCTAGCTTTTGCTTCAGCTTGAGGCCTTCATGTTCATCAAGTTCGTCGACAGAAAGGTTATCAGAAGAGTCTTGATCGGATGAGTCGACTACTAATTCATCAGGTCGACTGGAATCTTTGCCCTCGATTCGCTTTCGAAGCTCGTCGTCTTTCCGGGCCAGCTCATTTACTCCTAACCTGGCATCCTCATCCCAAATGGTGCGACCAGCCGTCTTCATCCCCTTGGCCCATCTACTTTCCTTGTGACGTGCTCCCATTCTCTCCTCTGCCCTTCGTCGATTCTGCCTTTCACATTCATCCGCAGAATCTAGGGCACCCGCAGCTATCAACGCTGCTCGCTCCTCCTGTGCATGCTTGTCGCGCTCCTTGCGGTGCACTCTTCTGTATGCCTTGCTCTTGATTTTCTTGATGCGACGTGCTCGCAGCTCTTCACGAAACATTAGATCTCGCGCTCTTCTCAACTCGGCACGCCGCATCTGTACTTCCTCGACCGGCATTTTCCTCTCTTCAAGTTCTTCGAATGACTGTAGTTTGCTTTCCGGCGACTGACCCTTGTTGGAAGCTAGACCGCTCTCACGCATGATACTTTGTATGGCAGACTCTAGAGGGGTTAAAGCTTCTAGCTCAGAGACAGGCAGTAATCGATTCGTTCCAAGAGCTGCAAGAGCATCAGGGTTTGTCAGAGGAAATGAAATGTGCTCAGCTCTTCTGTTCTGCTTTACGGTATCGATCCAACGACTCAGTGTTTCTTTACTTTTCTCATATGCAGCTTCGCGGTCAAGTCTGTCTTGTTGCCTTTTGGGGAGTGGTGGCTCCAGCTTCCCAGGTATGCCTTTTGTCAAGACCTTGGAGCCATTTTGCTCGCTGTGATGCAGCATTTTTAATGATTCGCGCAGACGTGGATCTGTCACAGATCCAAGCAGGTCCGCTACTGTCAGCTTCTGTGAAGATGCTAAGCCATAATCCGATGGCTCCCCCACCGCAACTGGTGGTCGGGACCGTTTTAGCGGAGCATTCAACGGTTCATGTTCCTCCAAGTCTTGCACAAATGATTTTAATCTAGCATGATTCACTTTAGAATCCTCATCTTCGGAAAAGGAGAGAGTAGATGCCGCATCCTCAGATGGATCTGCATCTTCACCAGACCAGTCACCACTGCCATCTGGACTTCGAGGCAGATAGAATTCTTCTGGCCGAGCTTTAGAGCCACTTTCTACCAGTCCTTCTCTTCTGCCTTCATGTTCTTCGTTCATGTCTAATGCAGTAGCAAGATCAATAGCACCTTCGCCGAGATCATCTTCGTTCGTAGACTGGTTGTCATAATCAAGGCTAGCATCTTCATGTGAGCTCTCTCGTAAGTCAATATCTGTCAAGCTTTTGAAGCCATCTGAATCTCTCATGCGCGGGCGTGCCTTGGATGACTTTGTGCTGCTCCCACGGAAAGCGAAACCCTCAAACTTCTCTTCATCACTTTCGCCCATAGCTTCATCACTATCAAGATCACTGTCCTCGTCGTCTTCACCAACACCTAGATGCCATTCGTGTCCTTCGCTATTGCCACCTGCATCTTCTTCATCTGAGAAATCTCCATGGCCATGTGTCTTCCGGCGCTTAGCAGAACGGACACTATCATCGTGCTCTCCCGCCACAACTGTTGCTTTGCCATACTTTTCCTCCTCAATCTCTCCTAATCTATTAGGTCGGACTCTGATTCTGGTAGAATCCTCCTGCTGTGCTATAGCAAAGGCATCCAAGTTCCGGCTCCGTGCTGGTTTACGTTTGAAGGGTCGAGAAGTGGCTGCAGTAGTAAGAGGCTGTCTGCGTGCTTGACGCGGCATTCTTGCAATAAAGATCTGCTGCATCAAAACGGCAATGATGCTACAGTATTTGAATCTGTGAATTTGCCAAGAGTTCGAAATTTCTGCTTTTCCATAAAGACCATTGACGCAATTTTTAAGACCTACATAATGTGACAACCAAGCACCTGCGACAGGACTGGCCCCATGGTAAGATGTGGTCCAGCATCTGATTTAAGCTCATCACACTCAATCACCCTGTCGAGTCTACCAACATCGTCATGGTCAGGCCGTCAGCAGCACATTCAGCTCGCTTGCGCTTAACGACCAAGCAAGTTAATGGTGGTTACTACAAGGGCAACCGGACGGGATCCATGGGAGCACACACCGAATGGGGGGGCTATGTTATCGACTACCGAAAAGCGCGAAATTACAACTGTCCTGATCTGAAGGATACCAAAGTATGTACTGGTGTTTCTCCTAGCTCTCTATGTCAAGACCGAGCCGTCGAGAATCCGGTTGCTCAATGAGCAGCATCACGCCAAACTATCTTCAAACATAATATCTGACCTGGAACAGCTGACGCCCTTTGTCACTGCGCAAATCGATCCGCGAAACCTGGACAGAGCACCTCGCGACGACACAACGTACATCCCGGGGCGCTCCAGGGGAAAAGCATTCATCGAAGCATGGAAGAACGATAATCCTGATGAATACGACAGCAAATTTAACGATGCGTTGCGGTATTTTGGGAAAGCAAATGAAGTTACAGCTGGCCAAAGCCTAGGTACCACAGGCGAGTCATTAGTACCAGAAGAATCATATGGGATTAGGGTGCCAATTGGCTTAAAGGGCCACAACCACGCAGATGCTCAAACGCATGAGGATGCGACACCTGGGGTTGAAGATGTGCCTAGAAAGTCTAGAAGGCGGTGACGAAAGATATTATTCAAAACTGCGCTGAACAGCAGGAAAATTCGATCAACCGTGATAACCCTATTGAAGCCATATGCAGTCCATGCACTGATGATCTACCAAAGGTCGACACCTGGATGAGCAATTTTTTCAGCTGTCTGACGACATGTATGGTATTGGTGGCCGCGCAAGTGGCCTTCAAGACGGAAGAGGGGTTTGAGCAGATCTAAGAACGGTTCGCAGGTAGAAAGGCATATTTTCAATGTCCTACAACGCCCGTAGCCAGAGCCATCTCATGCATGAGGTCGGGCTGAGAGGGTGTACACGGAGAGGGTACATTACAACAAGCAGATTTTTGTTTTGAGAAACACCATAACCATTCTTTCTTGACTTCGAGTACCAGGTGTCCTTTCACTGTGAGGGTCCTCCAACTCACTTCGACCTGCGTAAAATGCCGTATGCTCCGCCGTAGCACGAAGTTCAGGCAACAGCGAGTTAAGTATCAGGTGGAGCTAAAGCGGCCTCTTGAGTGTTGCTGCGGTCCCCATTATCGATCCGATTGTGATCTCCTCTCTTCAACATACTTCCTGCATGTTGAAAATGTCAGACGCCCTACAATATGAATGAGCGCAAGCAAAATCTCCCAAAGTGGCGGTAGTGGCCTACAGACCACAAAAAGCTTCATTCAAGGTTTGGGTGGCACCCAAGCCATGCTTTCCAATGAAATATTAATGATACCCTGGACCATTTCATCCTTACAGCAGCTTACAGCCTCTGTCAGCGATGGCTCCCTCTAGGGGTGCTGCTGTCTACAAAAAGCAAGGCGGTGTTCTGGCTATCTCTAAGGATAGGCAAGCCGTCTCATGGACGCCTAATAACCCCCCTGATGCCGCTCCCTCGTTGGTGATCACGGTGTCTACTATCACGAACCTGCAGCAAACACCCGAAAGCAGTCCAAAGGTGATGCTCAAGATCTTTGCTCAGCAGAAAGGACAAACTGAACCCGTCGGACACGTCTTCGCTTTCACTTCACCATCAAATGCAAGGCCTGAAGCGAACGCCATCAAAGAAGCTTTGACAACGGCTATTCAGGCTTACAAGGCCGCGCAGAATAGCGAAGCTGCCATCAGTGGCGGGTCGTCGGCTGCGATGGCTATTGCAAATGCCATTTCAGGAGCTAAAGGGGGAAATGTTTGGGAGGATGACGAAAAGCTCAAGTCCGACCTAGATCTGCAGGAATCCCTTATGCGAGATGATCCAATGTTGAAGAGGACGTTTGAGGAGTCTCGCAAATTAAAACCGGAATCTCTATCGAGTACGCAATTCACAACACAGTTCTGGGCTTCAAGAGTGCATCTACTGAGAGCACATGCCATCTCGAGGAGTCAAGCCAGAGGGACGTATAACGTCTTTTCAACCTTAAAACCCACGTCTGAGGGGGGTGACAAGAAACTGAGCCTGAGTAAGGAGCATGTTCACCTGATATTTGCCCAGTACCCTTTGGTTCTCAGGGTCTATGACGATGTGGTCCCTAGACCGTACGACGAGACAGCTTTTTGGTCAAGATTCTTCCAAAGCAAACTCTTCAAGAAGCTGAGAGGCCTGAAGATTGATCAAAATGATGCCACCGACACAGTCTTGGATCAGTATCTGGACGCAGAAGAATTTTCTGGACGTAGGGAAACACAGCGAGAGATGCAGGTGCCGCGTATTATTGACATGGAAGGAAATGAAGAGCATCACAGTCAGCGCAAGGGCAATGCTCCATACCGAGAGCTTCGACCTCAGTCTGTCGAGAAAGTTCCTATCATCCGCACATTGAATAGCTTGAGCGAAAAACTCATGGCGCAAGTAGCACCATCAGATATTGATCCCTCCCAACCAATTGGTATGGACGAGGCTACGTACGAGAATCTGAGATTACGCGATTTGGCAGGGGATCCAGAACAGAATCGAATTATTTTGAAAGTTCGGGATCAAAGTCGATTCTTTACAGAATCCAAGGACACAGCTGAAGATCTTAAGGAAAGCAGATCGTTACCACATGTGGATCCCCGAGCAGCAATCAAATCGGTTTGTGAAGACTTGGCACGAGCATTCCCAGATCCTGGGGTCGCGGCCATCAAGGTCGATAGTACTGACCAGGAAATGGACGACGATCATAGTGACGACGAGAAGGAAAAGGAAGTTCCTCCATCGGCGAAAGCTTATTCGCATATCATGGACCTCGTCCGCCAGCACAGCGAGCAGACACAGGAAATTCCTGCTCAGTCGGGATTATCAGCCACTATTTACGAACGAGTTATCTTGACCCACGCAAGTACAACGGAATTTCTTCACCAGTTCTGGGCTGCCTTCCTGTCAAGTGACCCAAGCCGTGCGAATGAAATCGCATCTCTGGTGGAGTCTCTGAATCGAGCAATGCATAGAATCAAAGCTGTAGCGGATGATGCTGATGGGGAGCGAAACGAAGCTATCCGTGCAGTCAGAAGAAACGCAGTCGATCTTCAACAGCGCACTGGTGTGAGGCGCAAGGTTGACTTGGAATCCATTAAGGGAGGAGCGGAGGTGGTGAATCAGTTACTGGGACCGACTTTCTCGGCGGTGTCAATAGCAACTGCGAAGTACAGGAAGGCATTGCAAGAACAGACGAGGGAGAATGATTGAAGGTTCCTCGATCTCACTGAGGATGTTAGCCGGAGATATTGCATAGGGTCTGCAAACACATGCTGGAGGAAGAGAATCATGGCAAAGCCGCTTGAGTGGAGAGCAAGGTTGACGGGGGTTCACCGCCCCATCCCTACGTTGTCATCTCGCTGCCTTGACGTTTGACATCCTCGCCTAGCTCAGCGAAGACGAGAGGGAGGTATCTGATATCTGGCTAGCTACAGTAAATATGAGGTTCGGATCTGATAAGCATCTAGGTGGTGGACCGGAGTCTGGAGACATCTATCTAATCAATCTTACGAGAGCAAGTGTCGTGCCAAAATGAGCATCACAACCTGAATAGAATCGGCATGCCCCCTGTCACTAATCCTATGCAAATAAAGAGGTCACTCTCAACATCCACACATTTCTCAGCGGCGTTCCACAGCTGGGGCCAAGAATAGCAACCCTTCAACTTCGAACCCCAAATCTCTCCAATTTTATTCAGTGACTTTGCTACGTAATCGCGACAGAGACTACAGCAGAAGCACAATCTCGATTCTCCAGTCTCAGCCTATCCTATCTCAGTCTACAACTCTCCATTAACCCTCGCACCACCATGGGCAACCATACCTAGCCAAACCCCAGCCCATCCCCGGACTCAAATCCAAGCCAAACCCAAAAGCAGAACTCAGACCCGCCAATGCAAACCTCGGGCTTCACCTCCACACCAACCACGGTCCTCCTCCTCCTGCTCAGCACAGCGCTCTCCCTGCTCGCCTCGATAACGAGCAACAAACACCAGCTCCCGCTGTCTCCGTACCCACATCTGTACCCGTACCTGCAGCTGCAACGACTGCTGACGCACCAGGTGGCCTACACGTCCAGCACGGAGCTGCTCTTCTCCTCGGTGCTGCTGTACCAGCTGCGCGTGCTGGAGCGGCTCTTCGGGACGCGCAAGTTCGTCTCGTTCGTGCTGGTGTGCGCGGCGTGGGAGGCGGTGCTGGCGCCGCTGGCGGTGGCGCTGGTGCTCCGCCCGCTGAGCTGGGGCAGCTGGGACTACGTGCCCGCGGGCATGCAGGGCCTGGTGATGGCGGCGCTGGCGGTGTGGGGGGAGGAGGTGCCGAGGCTGTGGCGCTGGCAGGTCCTCTTGCCCTCGGCTTATACTGGTAGCAATACGAGTCTGTCTCCGTCGAGGAGGAGGAGCAGGAGCGGAGATACCACTAGCAGGGATGGCGGAGCTGGCAACGACGAAACCAGCACCGACAAAGAAGGGCGTGCCGCGTGGACGATCACATTCTCCGACAAGACGCCCACCTACCTCCTGGCCCTGCAGCTCTCGCTGTCGCAATTCCCCTCCTCCCTCCTCCCCGCCAGCACGGGCTACCTGATCGGACTGGCCTGGCACGGCGACTTCCTGCCGGGCCGCATGAGCGGCTGGCGCGTCCCGCGCTGGATGGTGGGCGAGGCCTCGCTCTTCGGCACCGGGACCCGGACCCGAGCCGGCGTCGGCGTCGGCGGCGTGGAGAGGGAGCGCTATGAAGGCCTGCGCAGGCGCCTGGAGGAGGAGGGCGGCCGGGGCGGCGACGGCGATGGCATGAGACAGGCCGCCCATGCCACCACCACGGGTAGCGGCCTGGATCAGCGAGGTGCTGAGGGTGAAGGTGAGGCCGACGCCAGGACAAGACCCATGGGCGTCCAGATTGCCGATTACTTCCGCGGCGTGTTCTGAGTCCGGAGGTCCTACGAACTAAGCGATGATGCTGCTCGGGATGGATGCCTGAAATAGCAGGTCCGGGAGTGGAAAGAGAGGACTGTGCAATTTCCCCATGACCACCGAGTTCTTCTCTGCATTGCGATTTGGCAACAGGAAAGCGAGCAGCATGGACGAATGTTCTGGCGTTCCATCTTTATTTGGTCCGAGTCACGTCTAATCTCTCCCTCTCTCTCTCTCTCTCTGTCTCTGTGATGGCAGGACACGGAAAGAAAGATCACTTTGGTACATACATACATACATACATACATACCACTTGGAGATGCGGACTCGGCACGACGACCCGTGCAAGGAAAGGGGAAGGGCAACGTCTCACTGACTGACTGACTGACTTTCTCATAGTAGATGTCTATCAGTCTCTATCTAACTCATCAGAACTCTAAAAACAAAGCAAGCATAACCCCAAGACAGCTACTCTGCCAACAACCTCCTCCGCTTCCTCGCGTTTCCGGAGGCAACATCCCGCTCCCGCTCCCGCTCCCGCTCCCCTTCCTCGGCTCCACTCTCCTCCGCCAGCAGATCACTGACGCTCACGCTCACGCTGGCACTGGCGCTCCCACCCCGCAGGCCCAAGCCCAAGCCCAAGCCCAAGCCTGCCGCCAACCCAAGCCCGGCACTGCTGCGCGGCACATCGTCAATGTAGCCCTGCTCGACGCTCCGCCACTGCTGGACCGCCTTCTCCACGCTCTCAAACATCTCTCTCGTATCGTGGATGATGCCGCCTTCCTCCTCGGCGGCATAGCCTTTCTTCTCCACCACCTCAGCGGCAGCAGCAATAGCAGCATCGTCCTCGCCATCCGCATCGCCATCGCCGTCATCGTCTGCTTCCTTGGATCTCGACTTGCGGGATCGGAGACGATGGCTCGTGCCGTCTCTTTGCTTCTTCAACTCTGGCGGAGCACCTCGCTCGGACGGCGGCAGGGGGTTGAACATGACGGCATTGGCGAAGATGCGCATGAATTCCATTTCTAGCTGCGCCGAGTTCACGATGCCTTTGGGTGGCGTGAGATCTTCTGTCTTGCTCACCAGGATCGAGCCGGAAGGAATGGTGGTGGTGGTGTTGTTGGTAGCTTTGGCAGTTGCTGCAGGGCTCTCATTACCGGCTCCGTCAGCCTTAGCGTTTTCCAGCTCGTCGATCCTGGCATTCGCGGCTCGGTTGCCTCGTCCAACGGCGGCGCGGATGCTTTTCAGGTCTTGCGGCCTGTAGATTAGATCCTTGTAGCCGGGCGCGTCGCGTTCTGTCAGTGGTTTGGCGAAGATACCGGCGAGTTTGTGGGCATTAACATCGTTCAAGATGGGTGCGGCCTTTCGCGCAAAGTTCTTAGTGATAGCGACGACGGATGGGTCGACTGGTTCAGGTCTTGGTCTGATGCGGCTGCTAAATGCACGTGGGGTTGGGAGAGATGGGGATGGCGATGCTTCTGTGCCAGCCTCACGTTTGCGTTTGCTACTGGTGCGTGCAGGCTCGAATGCCGCTGGTTGCAGTACATCAGTTCGACCTCTCCGACGACCGGAAGACCTCTGTTCGCTGTCTGAGGTAAGAGGAACAGGAGTTGAAGGAGCTTCATGTTTGATCTTGCGGTTGGCTGGCTTTGTATCAACAGCACGTTCTGGGTGGCTTTCCGACGCCATAGAAGCTGCAGATTGAGATCTACTTCGGGAAGCGGGGGCTGGAGATTGCGTACTACCTGCGCGTGGTCCATGTAGGTTTCGGCTCTGGACAGGTTTAGAAACGGCCTTACGTGGGCTTTCTTGGGGAGTCGAGTTCCGCTCAGCCTCTTTGCTTTCTTCAATTGGTTCCTCTGGTGACGGAGCTCGATCACTCAACGGACTGACATCTCGTCCTCGTACAGGCCGTTCTGGGCTTCCTTGTCGTGTGCCACCTGGAGTCCAGGGTGTAGATGTTCTAGACGCTCGAACGCCAGGACGATCAAGAGAACGCTTGACAGAAGGTGTAGTAGTGACGGTGGGAGGCTGTCCTAGCCACGGAAATTGGGCATACTGGGGTGCTTGCCCATGTAGCGGTGGATGAGGATATGGTCCTGGCATGTACTGATTTGGAGGAACTGGGTGATGGTAAGGTGGATACTGATTATAGCTGGGAGATTGCGCCGGCGGTAGATTTCGTGACATGGGATGCTGGGGATAGAATTGTGGGTTTGCATGTTGTGAAGTCGGCGAATTGTACTGTGGCCATGCCGGATACGGATATGCATATGGAGGCGGCTGCTGATACGGCGGCGAAGGTGACGGCAAAAGTGGTGATGTTCGCGCTGAGCCAGAGCCAGAGCCAGAAGACTTCCTTGGAGCAGGGGATGCCTTTTGTGGTTGATGCTGTGGGACTATGCTGGAAATTGGTGGCAGCGCATTTGACGACCGGGGCGATGTTGTAGATGGTAGAGATAACGGTGGTTGCATTGGCGTATACCGTTGAGCAAAATTCTGCAGCTGTTGCTGTGCTAGCACAGGGATCGCGGGCGGCGGTACTGGTGATGCTTGCGATACTGCATCCGTCTGCCGTTGAATTGCTGTGGTAGAAGGAGACCGTAGAAATGAGATTTCTATACCAAGTGTTTGAGGTGGTAACATCTGGCCAGGAGGGGGGTGTTGAAGCTTGCTTTCTGCAAGCTGTGGCTGCTCTTCCTTCGATATCGTTCCTGTTGTAGCTGTGCCGTCATGTACAGGAGACGTCGTCGTGATAGGACCATCCTTCATGTCGAGAACGGGTTCGTTTGCGTTAGAAGATGGTAGCTGGCCCGTAGCAGAGGGTCCATTCTGGATAACCGTCTCTTCAAGCTTCCTTGAATCGCTAACTTCCTCCTCTAAGGATTTGATCTCGACCACTAAGGTTTGATACTTCTTCTCCTCGTCTTTGAGTTCCTGGATAATGCGTTCCTTGTACCGCCAATAGAAACGGTCTGCTATTTGTGATGCCATAGATGCTGTGTCGTTACCTCTGCCGGAACCCTCTAGCTGCACGGAGAGTTCGGTCTTCTGCGAACTACTTTCGCTTCGTGCATGGTCCCCATTGACCGATACTGATGCGCCATCTTGCTCCCCCTCGATCAGCTCATCATGCAATAATTTTAACGCTTCAGGCGCAAGCCTCTGAGCATTGTATTTTTCGTCGCTCTGCACGAGTCGGTTGGTAATGAGCGAGCGCGAGATGAGTGGAAAGATTGAGGAGTCTGCTCCATTACGCGCTATCGACTGGAGAAACAGTAGGCTTTCGAAAGGAGTGTATTGTGTTGAGATAGAAGGCATCCCATACTCGAATGTCTACTTGGCCTCGCTCGACCGGAAGTCGCGCGAGAGCGAGAAATGAATGGTCTATTCTCCAAGTACTGTAGCATGGAGCATAACATATGGCAACGCGTTGCTCGAGCTTAGAATAGAGCTTTGTTTGTAGAGTGGGGACTTGTCGATCGATGTGTTTGTGAAATCTCTATCAGAAATTTGAGGCCAGCCTACGCCATAACAAAGTTACGGGGGTCGGCGGGGGAGAAGGAGCCTAACTACGGAGGCCCAATCACCAACTCCCTACCGGCAGTTTTGCTACTTGTCATACATCAGGACGCAAGGCATCTTTGACTGCAGAAGTATATGTCTTTAGGGTCATCTAACCAGAGGCTGTTTTCTATGTGTGAATGCTTTGTCCTGCTGAAAGACCGTGGTCATACTTAGCTGGTGTTTCACCCTTTCTTCTACCAACACCATTATTAAGCCTGAAGCGTACCTCATAGCGAATCACTACTAACTACCAGAGCCCTGTACATCATGTTCCCAAGGGCCCTTGGCTTTTCAACCAGCCGCTCCTTTACGTACAATACTGAGAGCTCGAAAGGATTTCATCCTGTCCCCATTCCAGACCATGGCTCCCTGAGGCTCACCTAATTGCTCACCTACCTTACAGTCTTCCGTCATCATGCCTCAAGAGCATGGAACGACAAGCACTACTCGCATACCTCGATTCCCGTTTTATGATCGCAGCCCACTCTAGAATTTATCCCAGCTCTTGCTCAGTAAACCATCCAGTCGCCAGACTATTCTGTCAATGTCTCCCAACTTGCGCATCGCTCCTGGCAGTGTTCGTGGTGTAATATGCTTGGTTGTGACGGCAGCGGTCGGTTTACTTACAACTGTGCGAAGAAAATGACAGGAGGAGTGCCCTAGGACGCAGGCATCGCGCCAATATGGACCTGGTCAAATTCGACGAGAATGAGTTGCTCAGAGTTGTATGGAGATTGATGACCGGGTAGTGGTAGCTTCGAAGCCAGGAGAAGTCTGTAAGGGTGACTGCTGCACTCTATCCGGATTGCAATGTTTCCTAAAGTTGGGATCGAGGAAGCGTCTCAGGAATGACTGGATCTCGGCAGAATGGGTGTTCAGAGATACATCGCAAGGAAGATGTGCTGTCCCTGATCGAACGAGGGTTGTAGTAAGCGCTGAACTGCCTTGCCGGTATCGTGATATAAGTAATGGTTGGTGGCTCTTCAGCATGACTAAGCATGTCCAGACCAGTATCAATGTCTTGCACGTCATGGAGAGCCATTTCTGATATCATCGCCGCTTCACACCTCTGGCAAGAAGTAAGCTGCCTGCATAACCAATCTGGTGAGACTAGTGGGGGAAGAAGGATCCATCAACCACTCGGCCAAAAGGACAGCACTGATGGCTTTCCGAACCCACTTGGTTGATAGTAGTAACGAAGTGCGTGGATGAGATTCTGGCTTGGCATTAATCATTGTTGAAATTTGATATCTTAGTGGTGGGACTAGAACATTATTATTACAATACTTCAGGAAAACAACACAATATCATGACAATCTCACATGTCAAAGCGTCAAAGGAGACGTTGATCTATTCGCAGTACCGAGCATCGTCAGCAGCAATCTCATGTCATCCCATCCTACACAAGACCGAGGCAATTGAACGAGGGCGACCAACCTCTGGCTCTTTATGAGCTTCTCTACGAGCTTCTCCACAAGCTCCTCTATAAAGCAGTCTTGGCCATCGGGTGCTAGACGATATGATCGCAGTCTGTTATTCTCAGAGCAACCGACAGGCTCAACTAACTACTACTCAAATCTTAACAAGATGACGGTCAATGTGTTAGCTTTGGACACCCCTGGCAAGCAACTCGGTGCAGAAACTTCGGCGCTAGGAGTGTGTACCTGACCACTATTACGATAAGAGGCAAGCGTCCAGAATAGGCTGCAGCTTGCGAAGAATAGCAGCGAATCGTGCTCGAGCGGGCCCTGAGTCTGCTTCATGGCTCGCCGTACCAAGCCTGACACGGCGAACCTCATTCGCCCGTTGTGGAAGCTGGACCCATTCAGTCCAATGCCCCCAGTACTGCAATTCCCAACCGCCTGGGATGATTTACGGATCATGGAGTTTGGGAGACCGACTCCTGAACTGCCACGCTGCTTGTTGGATTCCTAGCCTGTCGCTCCTTGGTTTCCCTTTTATTTCTGTCCTTCTCGCTTGTGGTCCGACTCTTCTCCTCCTGCCCTTCACACACATCGTCGGTCCTCGTCGGAACATCGCAGTCACTCCTTTACGCGATCTTTCGGTCTACAGTCACTCTTTACACTCTCAGAAACAGTCGTTCTTCATCTCTGATACATTTTTGACAATCACACGCTCACCTTCAGCGCCGATATACCCACTTGATCTGCACGGAGCCAACCTTCCCTATACCTCAACACATAAAAACCAACTAGGAAACCAGAAGAGTCAATATGCGTTACTCATATACTGCTCTGGTGCTGGCCACCATGGCCATCGGCCAAGCCGTCGCAGGTCCTTTCAAGCACTCTCACTTCCATGCGAAGAAGGAAGCCGAACCTCTTAACCTCGAATCGTAAGCTCTGTCGACTCACAAATCCTATCCGGCGCATATGCTAACAGATACTTAGAACCGTTGTGAAGAGAAGCAACGCTCTATCTGAGGCGCACTCCGTTAAGCTGCTCACGGAAATGGCCTTCAGCGCACTCGGCAAGAACTCTGATCTTCCCAGCGCTGGTGTCTGGCTCGGCGACGACGGTCCTTACACCAACGAATTCTGGAACGAGTCCGGCGAGGATCTTATCATCGTCATCTGGGGACCTGAGGCATCTTGGGTCAACGTCAAGCAACCTCTCATCACCGCCTCCATCGCCAACGGCTCGTGCACCACCGTCAGCTTCGCCTCCGGCCAATCAGGCGCCTGGTCCGCCATCTACGACGACACTGTCATGTTGAATGGTCAGATCTCCAACACATGGGGCGAGTACACCTTCAGCCCCAGCGGTGTTGTGGATGTCAGCAGACTGCCCAACATGAACGGCAAGAAGATGACCATCGTCGGTCCCACCTGCGTCAGTGATATGACACAGTGTGTCTTCGAATGTCCAGAAGGTGAGGATATCTGCATGTACAACTACAAGCTCGTCAACTGCGAGCCGGAGACCCAGGTCGGTGCTCAGATCGGCTATGACTACGGAGCTGCCAGTGGTGGATGCGGTAACCTGGGCGACAGTGCCCAGATGATTACTTTCCTATCGTAAGCGAGAGCCGCGGAGACTGCCTCGCTATATCAATCTAATGCCTGGCCTGACCTGTTCACATTCACTGTGGACACCAAGGGCATGGATAGCAATTTTCTTTTGTTGATATATCGGAGATGTGTTGCTCATGTGGATATCGAAGTTGATCTATTGAAAATGATTTGAAAACCCATCCTTCTATTCTTGCTCACATGTAGGCGATTGACGAGGTCAGTTCCTTGCCCTGCATGGTTATATGCTATTGCGCTCCTCTGGTCATTGCATTACAGCATTCCTTGATCACCCCAGTACTATATCTGCTGATCGGCACGTTCCTAAGTCCTTTACCGTGTGAATCATGCAGCATTCAATCTCCTTGTCCCTTTTTCCCGTCCAGTCACCTCGGAGATATCAAATACTTTGTGGTGGTGGCGTCGGCAAGATCGACTCTGCATGCGAAGCCAATCTCGCAGCCAAAAGTGGCCCCGATCGTGGGGCCTTGATGCATCAGCATGAACCTTCTGTCGAGGCCTATCTCGATACTCGCATGTGTTTTTTTAAGAGTGTTGCCGTGCGGTCATACAGCTATCCTTTGCGCTTTAACACTTATTACACGCTTCTTCTCCTTGACATCTTAACCATCATCACCATACCAGCCGCTGTCCGATCTCGAGAGGCTTGAGGTTCTCTTCTTGTCTTGCTGTATCTGCATAATGGCTCAGCCAGGGAGATGCTCTCCTTGTAGCCCTTCCTCATATCTCACAGGGGAAACATGCATACGCTACTGCTTTCGATGCTGATATCACCTGCCACCCACCCCACAAGAAACGAAAAAGAGATTCGCTCGGCTGACCAGGCTCCATCTTCCAGTACCACTGCAGCAGATGATGAAACGCCCCTGCCACCACCGCCTAAATACTAACATCCTCTCCAAGCACGTTCTCATCACCGCAAAAGCTTCACACCACCCAGCTAAATTTTCATTTTGCAGATACCAAGTCATATCATCGACCGCACCATTCAATTCACCTACTACAAACATTCATCTATTCCACAACCCGGCAACCATTTATTTACTCCAGCACAGAGACCTCGATGGATGGATAAATACCAGCTGACCACGTCACCGTTATCATCCAAACACAGAAAACACCCCCCTTCCCCCCAACCATGATCCACCCTCCCTTCCTCTTCTCACTCACAACTCGAGCCCTCAAAAGCAACCCTCAGACACCTCGACAATGGCCTATACCTACTATCATACCCTTATGGTATGGTAATCTTCCTTTCCCCCCAAGTCCCGGGGGAATGGGGTATAAAGAGTGAGGAGACGCCGCATCAGCCAAACTAACTCTCAACCTCCCCAGAGACGGCGAGATGGCGAGACGGCGAGATGGGAGACGGAGAAAGAGGCCTCCCCAGCCCTGAAACATGGAACGTGGAATTTGGAACGTGGAAGAGAATCTCCGTTCTTTCCATCCTCGATCTGATTCTCCACCCGTAAAGCCTTCGCACGACCTCACATTCATCATTTTGAGCGCGGGCTCTGAGAAGAGACGCTGAGACGCGCGGACACTTAAGTCAAGTCGTCAAATCGTCAAATCACCGGGCGCGAAAAGGGAGGGGCCGGGGGGGGAAAGCGAAAGGGAGGCTGTCATCTCCCTTCCCCCCTTTTCTCCCTGTGTGTATCTCTGTGTCTCTATATATCCATCTAATCTACCCAAACCCCACCCACCCACGCAGACGTCGATCTGTTTTCCATATCACACCACACCATACCATACTAAACAAATCCGACTCCTGATATATATATTCTTATAGGACATGTCAATTTAAGAGCAGCCGATGGTGTCAATGGAGGGGGGAGAGAGAGACAGAAAAGAAAGAAAATAAAGGAAGGGTAGGTCTAGATCAATGCAGACGTAGTAGTAGTAGTAGTTGGGTTGGGTATTTCAATAGCGACAGATAGACAGATAGACGGATATATAGCTTTGCCTTTTACTTGCTCACTCGCTCGCTCAGTCGCTTGTAGATAGATACAGTAGTATACTTGACAAACAGATCAAATGTACTCGTCGTCACAATGCCGATGAAGGTTAATCCGAACCTCTTACACCCCGGACTTCACTCCCGCTCCCACGCGACAGACAACCAGCCGAGCAGAGACAAGGCGCAGACATTCCCCACGCAATCCAAATACAGCCAAACACACACAATGTCTCCAGACCCGCGCCTCACGACTCAAGACTCAAAGCCCGCATTAAAGCGTGCGGCGACCTGGCTCTCACAGAAGCGCTCAAAGGCGTCGGGGTCGCTCCGCTCCATGACCAGCAGCTCCTGGGTCGTGACGCCGAGATCCTGGAGCGCCTTCTCCACGCCCTCGCGGTAGCACTGCTCGCGGAACTGCGCGATCTCCTCGCCGCGCATGTTGGCGATCCGTTCCTGCAGCACGCGTAGGCGCGAGGCTTCTGCGCGTCTCTCCTCGTCGGATGTCGTCGGGGCCGTGGCCGTGGTCGTGGTCGTGGTCGTAGTCGTGGTATGCGGATTGCGGCTCCGCTGCTCGTCGTCGGCGGCGGCGGGAGCGTGGTGGGCGAGCGCGATCTCGCGACGCACGGATTGGCCGTAGCGGTGCATGCGGCCTTCTTCGTGGGTGAGGGCTTTGGAGGCGAGGGACGTGTTGGATGTGGTTCGCGAGAGTTTGACGGCGAGGGGCCCTGTTTTGGTGGCGTCGTCGTCAATGGCCTCTGTGTCGGTTGACGTTCGTTTGGGTCCGTCTGTTTCCGTATGGGCGGAGGGAATGTCAGGGTCAGCCTCTACTGTGCCAGATAACCTTAGTTCGGACGGTGAAGGCGGGAGTTTGCATTCTGGGTATTCATCCTCGAAACGTTGGATCATGCGCTGAAGAGTGGAGTCTAGGAATTGAAGACGGTCTGTAAATGGTAAGTCAGCACAAAGTATAGATTGGGGGATTTGATGATCATACGGTAGTTGAAATCATTGCCAGCCCGGTCTTCACGAATAAGGGCTGGCTTCAACCTCATCCTGATCTTCCGTGCACTTTCGAGTAATTGCTTGCTCATGTCACGAGGTTTCTTGTAAGAAGCCGAACTCATTCCAGTGGCGCTGAATTTCGGGGTGCCTGATCCACTAACCCCAGGGGTGCCGTTCGGTGAGATGTTCCTCGATACCGCTCTACTCTTCTCATCAGCAGTCCCTAGACACACTCCAAGTGCTTTCACTATAGCATTGCCTCCCATCAGATAGTCATCGTTGGGTGCAGGATCGTCGGCGTCGTGAATGTCTTGATATCCTTCCATGTGTCCAACAATATGTAGAAGGATTTCTGGGGCGTCCTTGTCTGGGGCACCCCTGGAGGAAGGTGGCGGCTCTAGGTCTCGCAAAGCACCGTGCTCCATATTTCTCAACGTGTAGGCGATCACTTGGGATGCCAATGCCTTGACAACTTCATTGCTTTCAGCACTTGGGACTTCGATATCAATGGCAACGATAGTATTCGATAAGCGCACGGCAGTCATCAGAGAAGCGAACAGTGCACAAGCCTCCTCCTGCGCACCGCTGTCTTTCGAATTCATGAGTTCACTGATTGGGCCATTATCAAGGATGCTGAGGTGTGCTAGCGAAGGGCACTCAGGCAAGATCTCAGC
>QQTW01000702.1_pt1 | contig 21667 bp, 17 predicted proteins | sample 1904831 | NCBI WGS metagenome assembly QQTW01 (sample SAMN09435610, study PRJNA476489) | Subsurface metagenome, whole genome shotgun sequencing project. | reverse complement strand
AGTGACCAAATCCATCACTACCCGAAAAGTTCGCCCTAGCCCGTATTTACTTTGACCAAAACGCCGAGCATGATGGCGTACAGGAACTTCTGTAATTTTCGCGCCTTCAATATAAGCCAAAGCAGGCAAAAAGCGGTGTAACTCGCCGTATAAGTTCATATCCGCCACTACTTCAGAGCGATAGGCTTTGAGCGAACAGCCATAATCGTGCAACTTCACCCCAGTAACCCGCCCAATCAGCAAATTAGCAAGTTTAGAAGGCAATAAACGAGTCAAAGCCGCATCCTGACGTTGTTTGCGCCACCCGCTGACTAGATCGTAGCCCTCATCCAACTTCGCTAGCAGCATCGGAATATCAGCCGGATCGTTTTGCAAATCGCCATCCAAAGTCACAATAGAACGCGATCGCGCATAATTAAACCCAGCTGCCATAGCCGCAGTTTGTCCATAATTGCGCCGCAGCAGCACCGCCCGCAAATCCTCACGTTTCAAAGCTTCCGCCTTTAATAACTGCGCCGAACCATCTTTAGATCCATCATCAACGCAGATAATCTCATAACTCAAGCCGCTAGCTGCCAAACTAGAAGCGATCGCCTCAATCAAATGAGGCAAACTTTCCACCTCATTATAAACAGGCACAATCACCGAAACAGCCAAACCCCAATCGCGCCCATCGCGTCCATTTTCCCCAACCTCACCCTCGACAACCAAACCATTTCTCATTCCTAACTCCTCCACCTCTACTTTTTTAATCTCTGCGCCTAACGGCTAACGCCTACGGCTTCGCTTCGCTAGCGCTACGCTGACGCGGTGCGTAACTCTTCACCACTCTCCCGCAACCACGCAACTGCCGATAATAAGATCGTCCAACTTCACTCCCATGTTCCGAGAGCAAATCAATTCCAATTCCATCGCGCCCCATTTTCTGCCCAGAGCTATGTATATAACAGCCCTCACCCAAATACAACCCCACATGAGTTGCCTTTTGCTCAGAGCCAAAAAACACTAAATCGCCCGCTTGCATATTCTCAATAGCAACTACCTTAGTAAAAGCTTCCTGCTGATAAGCATCTCTAGGCAACCAAACCCCCACAGCAGCAAAAGCCGCCTGCATCAACCCCGAACAATCATAATTAGGCGCAACTGTTCCGCCCCAGAGGTAATAATTAGGCTGTTGCATCGCTAGCTTAGTAAACTCAATAACAGCCGGAAGTCGAGCTTGAATTTCAGCTTCAGAAACAGAAGTCGCCTGATAAGGCTGTGCAACTTGCAAGAACGCCAAATCGTCAGCTAACAGCCATCCAGGATAATCGTCTTCACACAAGCGCACTGCAATATTTCCTTTTCCCCTTCCCCCCTTAACCTGCGCTTTTGGCGCTATTCGTAAATGTCGTCCTACTGCTGCTTGAGTTGCCAAACGCACGCAACTAGGATCGTCATAAAGATTTAAATTGGTACTGCAACAATATTCTGCTGCTATTTCCTGTAATTGCCCAAGAGAATTCATAAAAACGGTAAGTTAGCAATGCCGCACTAAAGCAGTATGAACGATCAAGTATTAGAAATACTAAAATTTTGCTTCAGCCTTTATACTTCATAACTCAGAAATTTTATGACATTTTTCCGCAAAGACGAACAACTCGAAAAATTAGGCGATCGCATTTTAGAAGAAACTTGGGCAGAATTTCCTACCCTGAAGCGCAATGCGATCGCTATGACGTGGATTGTCTACGATCCACCCGTACCCGTCAATACTGGTGGCGCACTAAGTCCGCAAGCTTTTTGGAGTCATGCAGTAAGAGGTTTTAGCTATCGCGGTGTAGAACGCATTTATCCTGCTAGCATCGTCAAATTGTTTTATCTTGTAGCAATGCATGAATGGCTAGAAAAGGGCATGAGCCAGTCTTCTAGAGAACTAGAACGAGCAATGAAAGACATGATTGTCGATTCTAGCAATGACGCTACTAGCTTAGTTGTAGACGTACTCAGCGGTACTACCAGTGGTCCAGAATTGCCCCCAGGACCGTTTGAAACTTGGAAAATGCAGCGCAATATTGTTAACCGCTACTACCAATCTTTAGGTTGGGCGGAGATGGAAACAATCAACGTCAACCAAAAAACTTGGGGCGATGGTCCTTACGGGCGAGAACGCATGTTTGTGGGCGAGTTGATGGACAACCGCAATATGCTGACCACAAATGCCACAGCGCAGCTATTGCATAGTATTGTTGGGGGAGTAGCAGTATCGGCTGCCAGAAGTCAAGCGATGATGGCTTTAATGAAGCGTAGCCTTAATCCCGAAGACTTAAATACTGCCGATGAAAATCAAGTTACGGGTTTTTTGGGTGGTGGATTGCCGCCCAATACTCAAATATGGTCAAAAGCAGGTTGGACTAGCCAAGTCCGTCACGATGCAGCATATATCGAGATTCCTGGCAAGCAACCTTATTTACTAGTAGTATTTATCGAAGGTAAAGCTTATAGTCAAGATCGGGCTATTTTGCCGTTTATTTCCCAGCAAATCGCTGTATCTGTCGATGATTTGCCTTAATACATTACACTAAGGCGAAAATTAAAGACTTTGAACTGAGCTTGGGTAGATTTTATGAAATTAATCCGTAGCATTAGCTTTTTGCTAGCAGCAATCTACATTTTAGGTAGCATTAGCAAAGAATCGGTACTAGCTAAGGAAACGATCGCTACTTCTCAAACGGCTCAAAGTACAGCTTCTAGATTAGAAGCTGCTCTCAAACGTGGGAATGTAACTGCGGCAGTACCGCAAATTGAGACAACTTGGGAAAGACAATATGAGGGTTACTTTAAAACAAATTTTGGCGATCGCTCAGTTAGCCAAAAAGAAATTTCAGCTACTCTCAAGAGAATTGCCCGCTTAACAGGCAAAAGAACAGCTTTAGTTTACCTCATTCCAGGCAAACAGCAATTAGATGTTGTCGCAATATTTCCTGATGGCAAGCCAGTTCACAAGCGCGTCACACAAGCTAATAATAAAGCTTTGCTAGCGCAAGTCAAAGAATTTAAAGACAAGCTGACAATTCCTAGATTTAGAAGTAGCGATCGCTATTTACCCGCATCCCAACAACTTTATCAGTGGGCAATTTTTCCAATTGAAGCTGACTTAAAAGCGCAGCAAATAGACACGCTGATGTTTTGCGTCGGAGTTGGCTTGCGGACATTGCCCTTAGCGGCTTTGCACGACGGGCGACAGTTTTTGGTAGAAAAGTACAGCATCGGGCGCATACCTGCCTTCAAGCTCACCGATACGCTTTATGCCAATATCAAAAAGGCTCCAGTGCTAGCGATGGGCGCATCAGAATTTAGCAACCAAAACTCTTTACCTGCTGTACCTGTAGAGTTATCTGTTATTACCCAAAATCAAAGGCAAAGTAAATCTTTTCTCAACCAAGCATTTACCTTAGTTAACTTGCAAAATCAACTCCAAAAGCAGCCATTTAGAATCATTCACCTCGCCACCCATGCCAACTTTCAATCAGGCGCGCCTAGTAATTCTTACGTGCAATTTTGGAATACCAGGCTGCAATTAAACCAAATTAGGCGATTGGGTTGGTATAAAATTCCAGTAGAATTATTGGTACTTAGTGCTTGTGAAACTGCAATAGGCGATCGCGAAGCAGAATTAGGTTTTGCGGGCTTGGCTGTTCAAGCTGGGGTAAAGTCAGCTTTAGCTAGCTTGTGGTTTGTTAGCGATGAAGGCACTTTGGCGCTGATGACGCAATTCTACCGAGACTTAAGAACAGCACCAATTAAAGCAGAAGCTCTCAGACAAGCTCAAATAGCAATGATTAAAGGACAAGTGAGGTTAGAAAACGGTCAATTGCGTACATCTACAGTTAATATAAAACTGCCTCCAGAACTAGCACAAGGCAATAGAAGTTTATCCCATCCTTACTATTGGTCAGCGTTTACAGTAGTTGGCAGTCCTTGGTAAATTTATAACTACTCGCTTCTTACTCCAGCAACCAAGCAAACAAATCCTTGACTGTGAGGTGTACATCACTTGCAAACGTTGGTACAGGAAGAACTATATTCGGCTGATCAAATACTTCCGTTTCTTGTTTGGGGCGATAGACAAACACTGTTTGCTCGTCAGGATCGATTAACCAGCCCATTTGAGTCCCGTACTTGAGACAGTGAAGAATGTTTTTTGTTACTCTTGTTTGGCTTTGGTCTGGAGATAAAATTTCAATCGTCCAATCTGGAGCAAGGGAAAATGTATTAGCAATTTCCCCATTTTCATCGCGGGGGATATTTCCCCAAGTAAAAACTACAATATCAGGAACAATCGAGCGATCGCCAAAGGTACAACGTAGTTCAGGAAATGCACGAGCAATACGTTTAGGTTTGACTATGCTATTGATAGCAGGTACAAATTCTCCTTGAATTGCACTATGTTTTCCTTGCGGCATCGGTTTTTGGATAATTTGACCATCAATATATTCACTAGCAGGTTTTGTTTCCGGTAGTTCTAGAAACTCCGCCAATGTTAATGCTTTAGATGGTATTTGTCCCATTTCGGGCTTACCTCTAGTTCTGCCACGTCCAAACTCAATTTCTATTGTATTGCCTGCATCCAAGCCGCGCAGCGCACCACAACTGTGAAGGTGTACTGTGGCAAATAACTTTTGCTAGATCGTCAGGATGAGGGTTATGCGCTATCTCATGCAGAACAACAGGAAGCAGCAGGACTTGTTGAACTAGCAGAATTTTTGTCTCTAGTGCGTTTGCGCTCAACACGATTCACGAAGCAAGCATAAATTACTGCAATTCCAGCTTCTTTGCGCCGATTAGTGATTCAAAGAGCTAAACTCAGTCGTTGAAAATGCGATCGCTAACTTCCTAACATTTGCAGGTTGTGCAAGCTGGCGTATAATCCATTTTGAGCTAATAGTTCCTCATGACTGCCAGACTCAATCAATTGACCCCGCTTAAGGACAAAAATTCGATCTACATTGCGGATAGTAGAGAGACGGTGAGCAATAACGATCGCAGTCCGTTCTACTAATAGCCGATCTAAAGCATCTTGCACTAAAGCTTCCGTTCTTACATCTAAGCTAGCTGTAGCCTCATCTAGCACCAAAATATGAGGATTGCGAATAGCCGCGCGGGCAAAGGCTAATAGCTGTTTTTGACCGCTAGAAAGGTTCGTACCCCGCTCCCGCAGTTGCGTATCGTAGGTTTGCGGTAGTTGTTCGATAAATTGAGCGACGTTAGTATTTTCGGCGGCTGCACGAATTTCCTCTATTGAGTAACTATCGCCTAAAGTAATATTACTTTTAACATCCCCAGCAAACAAAAAGCCTTCTTGCAAAATTACTGCCATCCGCCGCCGCAACTCAGATTGAGGTAAGTCTTTGACATTAACGCCATCTACCAAAATCCGCCCTTTACTAGGTTCATAAAGGCGACATAGTAACCTAATTATCGAGCTTTTACCCGCACCTGTAGGACCAACTAAAGCAACTTTTTCACCAGGTTTAATCGTAAAAGTTAGATCCTTAATTACGTAATCGTCATCTTTGTAAGCAAACCAGACATTTTCAAAGCGGATTTCGCCTACTTGAGAAGTTTCAATTGCGGCTGCTCCTTTAACTTTGTATTCTGGATCGCGAATTTCGATTGGCTCGTCTAAAATATCGCTAACTCGCTCTACAGCCGTGAAACCCGCTTGAATCGCAGTGAATTTTTCGGCAAATTGACGCAGTGGATCGAACAATCGTTGGGCAAATAAGATAAATGTCGATAGCGTTCCTAGTGTCAGTTGTTCGCGGAGAATGAGGAAACCACCTAGCCAAAGTACAGCAGCGATCGCCACTAAGGCAATCCATTCTAAAGTTGCTGATACTGCTGAATCGTGAAAAATAGTTTTATCTACTTCTTTGATGTAACGCTCGTTGTTAACACGAAATAACTCAGCATTGAATTTCTCGCGGCGAAATAGCTGTACGACATTAATTCCAACAATATTTTCCTGCAATGAGGAGTTGAGAATCGATAGTTCTTCTCTAGCTTTGTAGTTTGCCTTGCGATACTGCTGCTGGAAATAAATAATTAATCCAGTGATGGGAAATAGCATCAACACTAGCATCAGCGCTAGTTGCCATTGCTCCCTAAACATGAAAAATACAATCACCAGCATGGAAAACAAATCGCTGAAAATGCCAATTGCGCCAGTAGCAAACACCTCTCCTAGCGCTTCTACATCGCTAGTAAGGCGTGTAATTAATTTGCCTACTGGTGTTTTGTCAAAAAAGCGCACCGCTAAAGATGTAACGTGCTGAAATAAATCTGCACGAATATCAGCAGTGATTTGTTGCCCTACTTTCTGAACCAAGTATCCCTGAATACCAGTAAATATCAAGCGGATGACAACTGTAATTAGCAATAAAACTTCTAATACAGTTAAGCCTTGTGACAAAGGCAAATTTCGCAGAAACTCATAAGTACTAGGTTCTTGTCCAATTAGAGATATTGCCTGTCCAATTAAAATCGGCTGTAATGCTCCAGCTATAGACAAAGGCACAAGCAACAACATCGAAATTGTCAGTAACCGTCCGTGACGACGGGCATAAGGTACTAACCTCAGAAACAATCGCCAGTCATTTTCCTTGGGGCGGCGACTTCTCAAGGGTGTTGCAGGTGATACGCTAGTCATTTAAAACTTAAATAGTAATACTTGTAATTTTATCGTTACATTCCTTCGAGGATAGCGATCGCCTCTTCCCCTGTCACCATGCTAGAGATTGAGGTAGTGCTGAATAAATTTAAAAATTCACTATGACTAATAATTCCCTAATTAAAGTTGCCCAAGCTTGTCGCCAAAGCGCCCAACAGCTAGCAGGATTGTCAACTGAGGCAAAAAATAAGGCTATAGAAGCGATCGCCCAAGCTTTAGAATCAGCCAAAGCTGAGATTATTGCTGCAAATGGCGCAGATTGCCAAGCTGCTGTCAGTACTGGCATTCCCAAGCCTTTATACAATCGTCTGAAGTTGGATGAAGCCAAACTAAAAGATGCGATTTCTGGAGTACGAGATGTTGCCAAACTAAGCGATCCTGTAGGTGCGGTGCAAATTCATCGTCAATTAGATGACGATCTAATTCTCAAGCGCGTTACTTGCCCGTTAGGCGTTTTAGGGGTTATTTTTGAAGCTAGACCAGATGCGGCAATCCAAATTTCTACTTTGGCAATTAAGTCTGGTAATGGAGTAATTCTTAAGTGCGGACAAGAGGCGATTAATTCTTGCCAGGCAATTTTAAAGGCGATTCATCAAGGATTGGCGCAAGCTGGTATTAGTCCTGATGCAGTCCAATTGCTGACTACTAGAGAAGAAACTTTAGAGCTATTAAGTCTAGATTCCTATGTGGATCTAATTATTCCTAGAGGTTCTAATTCTTTTGTCCGTTTTGTGCAAAATAACACTCATATTCCCGTATTAGGTCACGCAGAAGGGATTTGTCACTTGTATGTCGATGCGATGGCGGATATTGCTCAGGCTGTAGATATCGCTGTTGATGCTAAGACTCAATACCCAGCAGCTTGTAATGCTATCGAAACTCTGCTAGTTCATAAGGATATTGCTGCGGCTTTTCTGCCTGCTGTGGTGGCGGCTTTGCGATCGCGTCATGTAGAGTTAAGAGGTGATGAACGTACTCGCGCCATTGTTGATGTTGCTGTTGCTAGCGATACGGATTGGGCGACGGAATATAGCGATTTGATTTTGGCGATCAAAGTTGTAGATTCTTTGGCAGAGGCAATTTCTCACATTAATTATTACGGTTCTGGTCATACGGATGCGATCGCAACGCAGGATGCTAATGCTGCTAGCGTGTTTCTAGCTCAGGTTAATAGTGCTGGAGTCTACCACAATTGCTCTACACGCTTTGCTGACGGCTTCCGCTATGGTTTTGGGGCAGAAGTTGGAATTAGTACCCAAAAGCTCCCTCCGCGCGGTCCTGTGGGCTTAGAAGGGTTAGTTACTTACAAGTATCAGGTTGTAGGTAATGGGCATATAGCGGCTAGTTATACAGGGGCAGATGCTAAGAGTTTTAAGCATCAAGATTTGGAGTAGACGAACCGCCAAGTCGCAAAGGAAGTTGAACGAATTTAGTAGACCTGTTGCAAAAGCTCAAAACACCCGAAATAATTTATTTAAAATTATCTTAGTCCGCGCATGCGGACTTTGGGTGTGTAGGCGCGGTTTCTAACCGCCCCTTCTCTTCCCTATGCTAGGGCTTTAAGCAAAGCTTGCAGTTTTAGCTGGATTTCTGCTATTTCCTTATCTGGATCTGAACCTGCCACTATTCCTGCTCCAGCGTAAAGTGTAGCGCGATCGCCATCTACCAAAGCGGAGCGGATACCCACTATAAATTCGCTATTTCCTTGTGCGTCTATCCAGCCTAGAGGTGCTGCATACAACCCTCTTTCAAAGTTTTCGTAGCGTCTGATTTCTTGACAAGCCACGTCTCTAGCTACTCCTGCTACTGCTGGAGTTGGGTGCAGTTGGGCTACTATTTCTAAGGGGTGGACGTTTGGGGGAATTTTTGCTTCTATTGGTGTCCAAAGATGTTGGATGTTGGATAGCTGGCGCAATCTGGGCGTTAAGATGTTGGCTTTGATTCCTAGCTGCTCTAAATGTTGGCTGATAAAGTCTATTACTACTTTGTGTTCGCGCTTTTCTTTGTCGCTGTTTAATAATAAGTTGGCTAACTCTTTGTCGATAATTGCTGTTTTGCCTCTTGGTGCTGAACCTGCTAAAGCATCTATTACTAGTTGGCGATCGCGTATGCTTATTAGCCTCTCTGGGCTTGCTCCTATGAAGTTCTGCCCTTTGCTGTTGCTGATAGCAAATATGTAACAGTTTGGATGAATTTGCCGCAAGTTATCTAATGAGTTAACTATGCTGAAGTCTTTACCCAACCATACATCTAGTGCTTGCGCCAAGACTATTTTATTTAGTTTTTTGGCTTTTATAGATTCTAATGCTGATAAGATTGTTTGCTTGAGTTTATTAGTATCAGCTACATTTTTTGTGTGCAACTTGCTAGGAAAACTGTATTTATTTTTTTGATAGTCTAAATTGAGAATGTTTTTAATATCGCTTTTTAACTGGGGTATTAAGGCTGGTAAGTTGGTGCTTGCCTCTATGGCTAAATTGGCAACCAAGATAGTGCGATCGCGATAATTTACAATTTGCCAGCGCGGTAAAAAAACTGTGGCTGCGGGAAATGGATAATTTGCTTCGGTATTGTCAAAGAAACTAAAGCTACAGAAAAATCGCGGCTGGGTTGCAAAATTATTAAGTTTATCAAAAATTATTGTATTTGCTAGACAAGTTTTGATAAAATCTTGCACTTTGCTAAATCTATTTTTGCCTGCTATTTGTAGTTGAGCTACGGCATCTATTGCGGCGATCGTTTCTTGTTTGCCTCTGTTCTCAAAATAAAAATTTAGTTGCTCTGGTTTTGCAAAGTTTTCAAAAATAATTAGCGGATCTACTTGTTCAATTGCTATCGGTATGCTAATGAATTGCTGACAATTTTTGAGCAAGCATTTTTGCTGACAAGCTAAAAGAAATTGATATAGCTCCTTGTCGTCTAAAGAAATATTTTTTGGACGTGGTAGAACTTGCATGGATGTAGAAATAGTAAATTTTTTTAAAGATACGTTCCTAAATTGCAACGGAGCATGATGGTATTTCTAAAGGGAGCGAATTTATACGACCTCTAACCATCTTGGCAGAAATAGCATTTCATGCCATCTCCATGCTTGGTCTTAGTCTATAGCCTTGAAGTCAGAACTCCTGTTGGTACTGATTTCTCTATGTTACAGAAGAACTGGCAAGGTAAAAATGTGTTTTCAACTTGGCACTAGCTTATCAGTGCTTGTAGTCGATTTGCGTGCATTAGTTAAGCTGTTGACAATTTTATTTACAACATCTGATGACTACTATTACAACTTCGATTTTATATCATCAAAAAAATCTCTGGATGGCAGCAATTAAGCCGCCAATGTATAGCGTTGCTATTATTCCTATCTGGGTAGGAACTGCTGTTGCTTTTGCTGAAAATAATACGTTTCAAGGAGTGTATTTCTCTACGTTTTTGATGTCAGCTATTGCTATTGTTGCCTGGATTAATCTTAGCAATGATGTGTTTGATGCAGAAACAGGAATCGATAAAAATAAAGCTCATTCTTTAGTAAATTTAACAGGTAATAAGCAACTAATTTTTTGGTTGGGAAATCTGTTTTTAAGCTTGGGTTTAGGCGGGATAATTGCGATCGCTTGGTGGCAAAAAGACCTAACTGTAATCTGGCTAGTATTGCTATCTTGTGCTTTGGGCTATAGTTACCAAGGACCGCCTTTTCGTCTAGGCTATCAAGGTGTAGGCGAATTTATTTGCTTTATCTGTTTTGGTCCTTTAGCAGTAGCCGCAGCTTACTACAGTCAAGCGCAAACCTTCTCTGTGGCTTGCTTTATCGCCTCGATTGTTGTTGGTGTTGCCACAAGTTTGATCCTGTTTTGTTCCCATTTCCATCAAGTTAGTGACGATTTAGCCGCAGGTAAAAAATCGCCTATTGTTCGTCTCGGTACTGCCAATGCTGCTATTTTATTACCTTGGCTATGTGGAAGCATTTATTTGCTGACAAGTTTATTTGTTGTTTTGGGTAGCTTCCCCATGTGGACGTTGCTAATTTGGCTAAGTTCTCCTTTTGCTGTCAAATTATCTCGCCATGTCTGGCAATATCACGATCGCCCAGAAAAAGTTAGCAATTGTAAATTTATTGCCGTAGCCTTACATTTTTGGAGCGGACTATTTTTGAGTTTGGGTTTTATGCTGGCAGGAGGCTAATGTACCAATTTACGTTTCGTCCTTACAGGCGGAGATTTAAACCACCTTTACAAACTAGTTACGGAACTTGGGAAGTAAGGGAAGGAATTATTATCACTCTTACGGACGAAACAGGTAAAATCGGGCGGGGAGAAATTGCCCCTATTGGCTGGTTTGGTTCAGAGTCCTTGGCAGCAGCACTATTATTTTGTCAGCAATTGCCTACAGAAATTACGGCAAAGGAAATTTTCTCAATTCCTGACGATCTGCCTGCTTGTCAATTTGCTTTTGCATCCGCCTCTAAGATCCAGCCCTCCCCCCCCTCAAATCTCACCTATAGCGGCTTATTACCAGCGGGAAAGGCTGCTTTACAACAATGGGAGACGCTTTGGCAGCAAGGTTATCGCACCTTGAAGTGGAAAATTGGCGTTTACCCAATTGCTGAGGAACTAGCAATTTTTGACTTACTTGGGCGATCGCTACCAAAATCTGCAAAACTGCGCTTAGATGCCAATGGTGGGCTGAGTTACGAGGAGGCAAATTTGTGGTTGTGGACTTGCGATAATTTGAGTGCGGAGCAATTGCTAGAAATTGAATTTATAGAACAACCGCTACCAGTAGCACAATTTGACGAGATGCTGGAATTAGGTAGTTGCTATGCTACTGCGATCGCTCTTGATGAATCTGTTGCTACTTTTAACCAGCTTGTTGCTTGTTACGAGCAAGGTTGGCGAAATATTTTTGCGCTCAAGCCTTGTATTGCAGGTTATCCTTCTCGATTGCGCCAATTTTGCCAAGAACGTAATATTGATGCTGTTTTCTCCTCTGTATTTGAAACAGAAGTTGGCAGAAAAGCTGCTTTAAATCTAGCTGCCGAGTTATCTTATCGCGATCGCGCTGTCGGATTTGGTGTCAACCACTGGTTTGAATAGATTGTTTGCCAATAACATCAATAGCTGCCCTTAACCAGTCAATATAAGTCTGTTCCCTAGTGATCGCCAAATCTATTACCAGCCTTTGCAAGATTTGTTCGCGGCTAGCATCAAGGGTTGGTAAATTACTCTCTTGGCACTTAGCTAGCTTTTCTTGACGTGCTATTAGCTGCTGTTGTAGTAATTGGGCGATCGCTGCATTTGGTAACTGTGACGCAAAATATAACTGTACAAGCAAGGGTTCTCTTACTATGGGTAAGGGTTGATGACACCCAAGCCATTTAGTCAATTCGGCTTCTCCAGTGGCAGTTAAGCTGTAAATTTTGCGATTGGGGCGATCGTGCTGAATTTCAACTCTACAGGTAATCCAGTCTTGGGCAACTAACTTATCAAGGGTTTTATATATCTGGGCTTGATCTGCTGCCCACAAGTAAGCCATACAGCGATCGAAGCAATCTATTTTCAAGTCGTAGCCCGTTCTTTCCTCTTGTTGGAGGAAACCTAAAATTGCATATGCTAAAGACATAAATTATTTTTTGGTTTAATGTATCAACCTTTGCCAGAGCTATTTTATATAAGTTTATGCTATTATAAGACTAATCATATATAAAAGAATTAACTACGACTGAACAAGGATAAAGCCCTTCTAGAAGGGAAAGGATGTTTGTTCATCCAATTCTTAACCTTTCCCCTTTAACCCTTAACCTTTCCCCTGCCCTACGGGCATAATTTGACCAACATTGCAATGAGAGGATAGATTGCTTTGACTTCTGACACACTGCTACAAAGAATCCACCAACATCAATATTTACGCGATTTGCGCAATAAGTTACTATACCTGCACCGAATGTTGCTCGATAGAGAGCGGATTGCCTACGAACAAGTAAGCGGAAGAGTAACGAACGGAGAACTACTGAGACTTTTGATCGAACACGAACAATTCGCGTGGTTGCATCGCATTTCCTCGCTAGTCGTGCAAATTGATGAAACCCTGTCAGCCGATGAACCGTTATCGTCAGAGGATTTTCAGGCACTAATTAGTGATACGCGATCGCTACTTGTACCGTCAGAGGTAGGTAGTGGGTTTGCCAGAAAATACTATAACGCTCTCCAAGGGGAACCTGATGTTGTGTTAGCACACGCAGAAGTAGCACAATTTCTAGCATCTGCCAAATAAGACAATCGAGGGCAACGTACTTGCTGCTGTACGTTGCCTTTAAAACATATTTAAGTGACTGCATCAGCAGGAGATAATTTACCGCAACAATTGTCAAAAATTTAACTCAAGAATTTTTAGAGCGCTCGCATCTACGCAAGAAATAACTTTGCTATTAGACCTCTTGCAAAAGTTCTAAATTGATATATTCAAAAATTCTCGCGAGTCCGCGTAGGCGGACTTCGCCAAGGTGTAGGCGCGGTTTCTAACCGCCCTATACTTTAACTTTTGCAAAACATCTATTCTTGATCTAAGCGCAGCACAGCCATAAATGCCTCTTGCGGTACATCTACCGTACCTACAGACTTCATACGCTTTTTACCTTTAGCTTGCTTTTGCAGCAGCTTTTTCTTGCGGCTGATGTCGCCACCGTAGCACTTAGCAAGTACGTCTTTGCGTAGTGCGGGGATATGTTCGCTAGCAATAACTTTACTGCCAATAGCCGCTTGAATTGGTACTTTGAATTGATGGCGCGGGATTAGTTCTTTGAGTTTTTCTGCCAACGCCCGTCCTACGTTATAAGCTTTATCGCGGTGGACAATCATTGCCAAAGAGTCTACAGGATCGTTGTTAATTAAGATATCTAGTCGAACTAAGTTATTCTCGCGGTAGCCAATCAAGTTGTATTCCATACTGGCGTAGCCGCGCGTGCGAGACTTCATTTGATCGAAAAAGTCTGTTACAACCTCTGCTAGTGGCAACTCATAGGTAAGCGTTGTTCGTCCTTGGGCTAGATACTTCATATCTTTGAAAATCCCCCGCCGATTCTGACACAACTCCATCAAAGTGCCAACAAAGTTCTCTGGAGTAATCATGTCTAATTTGACATAAGGTTCTTCAATTTTTTCCCGTTCGTTCGGTTCGGGTAACGTGCTGGGATTATCTATATACATCACCTCGCCTTTATTTGTAGTTACTCGATAAACTACTGATGGGGCTGTGGTAATCAAATCCAAGTTGTATTCGCGCTCTAGCCTTTCTTGCACAATTTCCATGTGCAGCAATCCTAAAAAGCCGCAGCGGAAGCCAAAACCCATCGCGCTTGATGTTTCTGGTTCGTAATGTAAAGCTGCATCGTTTAGTTTCAGCTTTTCTAGAGCATCGCGCAAATCTTCAAATTGATCGGCATCTATGGGAAACAAGCCGCAAAAAACCATCGGATTAGCTTCTGTGTATCCTGGCAATGGCTCTTTAGCAGGGCGAGTAGCTAAGGTGATTGTATCGCCTACCCTAGCATCAGCTACAGCTTTGATCGCCGCAGCTAGATAACCTACTTCCCCAGCGTGGAGTTCGTCTACTTGTTTTTGCGTAGGGGAAAGCACGCCCAACTCGTCTATTTCGTATTCTTTACCCGATGCCATCAGCAAAATGCGATCGCCTTTTTTTACTGTGCCATCCATCACCCGAAAATAGACAATTACACCTCGGTAGCTATCGTAATAGCTATCAAAAATTAATGCTCTTAATGGTTCTGTAACAGTATCTTGCGGCGGTGGTACGCGCTCAACTATTGCTTCTAAAATCTCATCTATTCCTAGCCCTTCTTTGGCTGAAGCCAAAATCGCGCCGCTACAGTCAAGCCCAATTATTTCCTCTATTTCACCTACTACTCTTTCTGGTTCTGCTCCTGGCAAATCGATTTTATTTAAAACTGGGATAATTTCTAAGTTATGCTCTAGGGCTAGATACACGTTGGCAAGAGTCTGCGCTTCTACGCCTTGAGATGCGTCCACTACCAACAAAGCACCTTCGCAAGCAACTAAACTGCGCGATACTTCGTAGGAGAAATCAACATGCCCTGGTGTATCAATTAAATTAAGCACATAGGACGAGCCATCTTTGGCTTGATAGTTCATCCGCGCCGCTTGCAACTTAATCGTAATACCGCGTTCTCGCTCCAAGTCCATATTGTCGAGAAACTGCTCTTTCATTTGCCGCTGCTCTACCGTACCTGTAGTTTGCAACAAGCGATCGGCAAGAGTTGATTTTCCGTGATCGATATGAGCTATGATCGAAAAATTACGAATTCGAGATACAGGAACATCAGTCATATTTTTATTTAGCGGCAAACAAAGTTAAATATAGTCATACTTAATGCATTTTAATGCTTTCTACCTCCAGCTAACTGACTGCTATACCCAACAGGATTAGTAAGTGGTTTTTATAGGCATTGGTAACAAATGCTTCAAGGAGTAGTATTTTTTATTTCTACAGTAAGAACATACAATATACCTTAGCGGCATATGCATTAATTAGCAGCGACTGCTAGAGTATTATTGCTAAACTGATAAATCCCGCGTTGCTCTGCGGCAAAGACGTTAACTACAATACACCGCATCGTATCTCACTATGAATGAAAATAGCATTGATTTAGATTCTTTTGATGACAAAGTAGAAATTTCTATTCAGCTAGACTCGGCTCTACTAGATCAACTACAACACTTAACCAAAGAACCAAGTAAAGTAATTGAGGTGGCAATCCGCCAATGGCTGCGCGGTGAAACGCAAAGAGATGATGAACTAACGCGCACTCTTCAGCGCACACCTGTACCACCGCGCGGGGAATGGAACGACTAAAGAAAGTAGCAGAATAACTAGATAAGGTAAAAATCTTTATTGTTGCTTTTAAATATTTACCAAGCGATTTAGCAAATTTTGTGCCAAACTCGAAGCAAGTATTGATATAGCTTGTTAATAGCTATGTTTGTCGATTTTAAAAGCGTCACATGAGTGTCTCTGCTAGTTCTGAACCACCGCTATCTATATCAACCGATGCAGGATTGCTAGAAAATCTTGGCTCCAGTGCTGTTTGGCGCGCTCTAGGCTCGGAGTTAGTCTTTGCGCAAGATGCAACAGGGCGTTATTTATCTTTTTACTGGCAGCAAGCTGAGTGTTTTGGTTTAAGTACCGAGCAAATTGTCGGACACTCGTTAGGAGATTTTGCCCCAGTAGACGAGGCAGCCTATTTACAGAGAGTGCAGCAGGTTTTGGCTAGCATGACTCCTGAATGTTATAAATGTTTGTTTAAATACAGACAATACTTGTGGAACTTTGAATTAGTCATTAGCCCAATTCTTCCACCAACAAGTAAGGCAGCAACTACAGTCTTAGTGATGGGGCGACAGATAGAAGAGGAATCGCCACAACAATTATCCCTTAGTCCTCAAACTGTAACTCAATCAATTGTTGTACCTTCGGCTGAATCAAAAAAACTACTGATTCATATCGCGCGCAATATCCGCCGGACTTTAGATTTAAATACAATTTGGCAGCAAACAGTAGATAGCTTAGGAGAAGCCCTAGGCGTAAGTCATTGCATAGTATGCGCGTATAAAGAAAACTCTGAGCAAGTACAGGTAGTAGCTGAATACCGTCAAATAGCAGTGCGTTCGATGGTAGGTGTGGAAATATCAATTGCTGATGATGCTGGTTTTAGTCAAGCGCTCAAGACTTTAGAACCTGTAGTAGTAGATCAATTAGATAGTCCTAGTTTTCAGCAGTCACTACTTGTCGTTGCGACATACTATCAGGGTAAACCTAATGGGTTGATTAGTTTGCGGCAATGCGTCCGCATCCCATCTAAGCAAAAAACTGATAGCTCAATGCTAGTTACTCCCCCCCGTCAGTGGACACCAGATGAAATCGAACTAGTGCGCGAGGTAGCAGAACAAGTAGGAACTGCGATCGCTCATGCTACTCTCTATAAAGAATTAGAAGAAGCCCGCCAACAAGCAGAAGAAGCTTCGCGCCTCAAAAGCGAGTTTTTGGCAAATACTTCTCACGAAATCCGCACGCCTCTAAATGGGATGCTGGGCTTTCTTAAGCTCATTTTAGAAGGAATGGCGGACGACCCAGAGGAGCAACAAGAATTTATCCAAGAGGCTTACGGTTCGGCTATCCATTTGCTGCATATTCTCAATGACATCTTGGATATTGCCAAAATTGAAGCTGGCAAAATGGAGCTAGAACTTGGACGAGTCAAGCTAGACGACTTGTTTAGTCATGTGGAGAATTTTACTAAACCGCAAGCCGAACAGAAAAATTTGAGCTTTATGATTCAAAAGCCCGATACGGCTGATGAAATTATCGTGTTTGGCAATTACAAGCGCTTGCTGCAAGTAATGCTTAATTTGGTTAGCAACGCTCTGAAATTTACCGACGAAGGTGGAATTACTATCAGCGCTGATGTTGTGCGTAAAAAGGTCTTATTTCAAAACTACGAACTTCCTGGTATTGTCAAAATCCGCGTTGTGGATACTGGGATTGGCGTTTCCTTAGACAAACAAGAAAAGTTATTTCAATCGTTTAGTCAAGTAGATGGGACTTTAACACGCCCTTATGGCGGTACTGGATTAGGACTGACAATCTCTCAGAAGCTTGTAGAAGCTATGGGCGGCGAAGTGTATTTCTTTAGCATGGGTGAGGGATTAGGTTCTACAGTTATGTTTACTGTGCCACTTTACCAAGAACTGGTAATGTCTGCTGCACCAACAGATAATTCATCGGATGGCACGATCTAACTATTTAGTAAATTTAAAGCCATTTTCATTATCCCTAGCTCTCAGCAGCCAGCAAAACTAGTATTATTTCAAGTTAGAGAGCCAGGGACTCCTTTTTTGAACCCAATTAATAAATAATCTCCTAGATATTGCCTAAAGTTAAGATTGTTAACGAACTCGACATCAAGAGATAAAGAATTGATTAATAATATCATCAAGCTTTTAACCTCTTGACTAAGCGCCAGACTTATAAATAAGCGAACATGGATTTAGTATAAATAAGCTAATATGCCTTCAGTCTGCATAGCTAATACATATTTTCTTGTATTGAAAACTAGAAAATAGCCCTACTCATGCTATGTAAATTATTGACTTAGTTCATTGCTTATTTATGAAAAACTTTACTAATAACACCTCTTCAGTATTTATCGCTTTAGCTTTATTGCTGACAGCTTGCAGTCAATCACCAAATACGAACACTTCTACAACAACTACAGCCACAAACACCACTTCCGCAAAGCCTATTCCAATTGGTATTGCTGTAGCCCAAACTAGCAACGTGGCGTTACTCGGTCAAGAACAAGTAGCTGGTGTAAAAATTGCTGAAAAGTATTTTAACGCTCAAGGTGGCATCAATGGTACGCCAATTAAAATAGTACTTCAAGATACGGCTGGAGACGAAGCTGGAACAATTAATGCTTTTCAAACTTTAATTAGTAGAGACAAAGTTGTAGGGATAGTAGGACCTACTTTATCGCAACAAGCTTTCAGCGCTGACCCTGTAGCTGAAAGAGCCAAAGTTCCAGTGCTAGGACCTTCTAATACTGCGAAGGGGATACCACAAATTGGTGAGTATATTGCGCGCGTATCTGCACCCGTTTCTATTGTAGCTCCTAATTCCGTAGCAGCAGCACTAAAAATTAATCCTAATATTAAAAAAGTTGCTGTGTTTTATGCCCAAAATGATGCTTTTAGCAAGTCAGAAACCGAGATATTTCAGCAAACAGTTAAGGATAGAAAACTCGATTTAGTTACAGTACAGAAGTTTCAAACTACTGATACAGATTTTCAAACTCAAGCTACAAACGCAATTAATTTGAAACCCGATTTAGTAATTATTTCTGGTTTAGCATCTGATGGCGGTAATTTAATTAAACAATTACGAGAACTAGGATATAAAGGTTTAATTATTGGTGGAAATGGTCTAAATACTTCTAACGTATTTGCTGTATGCAAAGCGCTTTGCGATGGCGTAACTATAGCACAAGCATACAGCCCCGAACATCCTGGAGAAATTAATAATGCATTTCGCAACGCCTATCGAGAGCAATATAAAAAAGAACCGCCGCAATTTAGCGCTCAAGCTTTTACTGCTGTACAAGTGTATGTAGATGCACTCAAGGCTATAGACACAAGAACAAAAGTTGGTACGCTACCAATTGATAAATTACGTACAGAATTGAATAAGCAATTGTTAGTAGGAAAATATCAAACTCCTCTAGGAGAAATTGCTTTTACTCCAGAAGGCGAAATTATCCAAAAAGAGTTTTATGTAGCTCAAATAGATATGAGTCCTGATGGAAATACTGGTAAATTTGCTTACCTAAAATAGTGGGAGATTATGGGCATAACCATATTTTTGCAACAAGTTTTAAACGGTTTGTCCATAGGTAGCGCTTATGCTATTTTTGCTCTGGGTTATACATTAATATTTTCAATTTTGGGGATTATTAATTTTGCTCATGGAGCAATTTTCACGCTAGGCGCTTACTTTACCTATACCTTGATGGGTGGCGCTTTTGGTTTTAGCGGTTTGTTAGCAAATGCAGTTTTACCTATACAATTACCTTTTGCTTTAGCCTTAATTTTAGGTAGTACGCTAGCTGGATTAGTAGGCGTTGCTGTAGAACGTTTTGCCTTTCGTCCGTTGCGGCGTAAGGGTTCCGATCCTTTACTAACTGTTGTTTCTAGCTTAGGTGTAGCTGTCGTAATTGTAAACTTGATTCAGTATTTAGTAGGAGCAGAAAGCTATACATTTCCAGCTAATACTTATGGCAATTTGCCGCCAGCAATTAACTTTGGTACGGCGGATAATCCTGTACCAATTCGCACTGTACAGGTAGTAATTTTTTGCGTATCAGTATTAATTTTATTCATACTTACCTACTTTATAAATAATACAAAGTATGGTAAGGCAATGCAAGCAATTGCAGAAGATGCGACTACAGCTAGTTTACTAGGAATTAATAGCGATCGCTTTATAGTTCTGACGTTTTTTATTAGCAGCTTCCTAGCAGGATTAGCCGGAACTTTGGTAGCTTCTAGCGTTAGTATTTCTGGTCCATTTTTTGGGATTAATTTCGGCTTAAAAGGACTAGCCGTAATTGTATTAGGGGGATTAGGTAGTATTCCTGGTGCTGTATTAGGGGGCTTATTAATCGGGCTAATTGAGGCATTTGTACCAGCAGAATATTCAGCGTATAAAGATGCTGTCGCTTTTGGGATATTGTTTATGATGCTGGTAGTTCGTCCGCAAGGATTATTAGGACGGCGATTAATACAGAAGGTTTAGAGGAACTACAGATAATTATTAATCCTCAAGGACAGTGGAGATTTTTGGATGCAACCGAATTTTGAAGCAAGGAATAATGCAGAGCTAATCGCCTACGCCCTTGCTCATCGGGAGCAAATAGAACCTCTGTGAGTTCTATACCAGCGTCGAACACCAGATGCAGAAGCTATTTGGTTCAATCTTCCCCAAACAGAAGAGGAAGCAAAACAGCAGTTTGAGCAGATAGTTACTCAGAAAGAATCAAGCTATAAAAATGAAAGACAATAAGCGCACTATCTCTTTGAGTTAGATGATTTTAGCGCTTTACCAAATATATTAAATTAATCATCAATATTTATTCCTAGCGATCGCAATCTTTCTTCTAGCATTTGGGCGCGTTGTTCGGCTTGTATCGCACGTTGTTCGGCTTGGGTTGCTTTTTGTTCGGCTTGCTGTGCGTATTCTTGAGTCGTCAAAAATCTTTGCCCTTGCTCGTTGTACCAATATAACCAATCTCGCGTAATACCCCGATGCGTTCCTTCTTCTTTGCCAATTCCTAAGCCGATTTCTGGTAGCCAAACAGGATCGCCTGGTAGCAAATCGTAAGTACCTTCGACTAAACGATAAACTTCTAAAGGTGGCTTGCGGCGGCGACGCGGGTTGTAAACAGCGTAGTACAAAATCCCTATTTCAGCATATTTAGCCCTTTTCTTGCTGTATTCGCCTCGATAAGTTTCTGAGACAATTTCTATTACTAGAATTGGTAGCTGCTTTTCTTCCCAGACTAAATAACTCAAGCGCAAATCTTCATCAATTACACGCTCTACACCTAAACTGAGAAATCCATCAGGGACGATCGCTGGTTCATCAGGATCGTAATATACCCCCATATCAACGCCAAAAAACCAATCCCAACGCTCCGCCCATACTATAGCTAGTATTTCCTCTAACAAACTAGGAATTAGATGTTGCAGTTGGTTATCCACAGGAGTATCGTCAGAACTGGGTAAGTCCTCAGCAGTGGGCAAATGTAGTTGCGAACTATACTCGAACATGATAAGTTGCGCCAAAACTATACAATTTATATCTTAAAATGGCTGAATTTATTGCCACTTATGGAAACCTGATTGTCTCTATGGTACTAGGAGCAATGCTAGGGCTATCTCTATATTTACCTTTGATGGCTGGACAATTGTCTCTTGCGAGTCCTGGATTTTATGCTTTAGGTGGCTATATTGCAGCAATTTTGTCTACTGGAGTATTTAAAACCTCTGTACCCTTATTTCCTATTCCCTTATTGCTACTAGAGATGTTAGTTGCTGGCGTAGTTTGTGGAATTTTAGGCATATTGGTAGGTATTCCAGCGCTGCGCTTGAAGGGAATATATTTAGCGATCGCAACTATTGCTTTTGTTGAAGTTTTGCGGGTAGTATCCTTAAACTTGGAGATTACAGGCGGTGCTGTAGGAATTTTTGGAGTTCCTCAACCATTTGAAAGTGCGATCGCTTACTTATGGGTAGCTATCCCGTTACTCTTACTTAGTATGGTGTTTCTCTACCGTTTAGAGCGAATTAAAGTCGGAAGGGCTTTTGCAGCGATTCG